>Ga0190363_1002165_pt1 | contig 11325 bp, 9 predicted proteins | sample 48721867_MG_FD_161272 | JGI IMG/M metagenome (GOLD analysis project Ga0190363, IMG submission 161272) | Hydrothermal vent microbial mat bacterial communities from Southern Trench, Guaymas Basin, Mexico - 4872-18-6-7_MG | ecosystem: Environmental > Aquatic > Marine > Hydrothermal vents > Microbial...
AAAAATAAGCCACTTAAAGGGAAAAAAGGAAGCCTCAGCTTTAAAGGGTTGACCCGTGATGAAGAACGCCTTCAGCCTTCTTAACCCTAGAATAAGGGAGTTAATAAGGAAGGAGGGGTACCTTCATCCGACTCCTCCTCAAGAAAAAGCAATTCCTGTAATACTCAAGGGAGGCAACGTACTTCTCATAGCTCCCACCGGATGGGGTAAGACGGAAGCAGTCTTCTTTCCGCTTTTCCATCTCCTCTTGGATGATCCTAGAGGAGATGGTATTAAAGCCATTTACGTAACCCCTCTTCGCGCCCTTAACAGAGACCTTTTCAGACGAATGCAAAGCCTCGCATCCTCGCTTGGAATAAGAATGGCTATGCGGCACGGCGACACGAGTGGATATGAAAGGAGGAAACAGTTGTTGTTTCCCCCCGACATTCTCATAACAACCCCTGAAACCCTCCAAGCAATACTACCAGCCCCAAAGATGAGGGAGCACCTTAGAAGAGTCCGGTTCGTTGTGGTTGACGAAATACATGAAATAGCTTCATCTAAAAGGGGGACACAGCTCTCACTAGCCTTGGAGAGGCTAGTAAACCTTACGGGGCGCGAGTTTCAAAGGGTAGGTCTCTCAGCAACGGTTGGAAGCCACGAGGTGATAGCTAACTTCCTCGGAGGAGTTGGAAGAAATGTTACAATTATTTCGATTGAAGGCTACAAGAACATGTCTGTTAACGTGAAGCCGGCGAGCTTCATGCAAGAGGACGAGCTGGAGCATGGTGTGGAGCGGTTAATCAGCCGTGTGATGCAGATCGCAAACCTTATTGAGGGGCGTAAAGCCACGCTTGTGTTCGTTAACACGAGGGAAATGGCCGAATCCCTCGGACTAGGCGCCGTCCTCTATGACCCGGAAATGAACGTTAGGGTTCATCATGGATCATTATCTAAAGATGTAAGAGTTGAAACTGAGCACGAATTTAAAGTGGGAAAGTTGAAGGGTGTCATATCTACGTCGTCCCTGGAGCTAGGCATCGACGTAGGCGCCGTCGATTTCGTAGTACAGTACCATTCACCTAGGCAAGTTGTACGTTTAGTGCAGAGGGTCGGTCGCAGTGGGCATAGCGTTGATAGGAACGCGGAAGGCGTAATCTTAGCCTGCGGGGTTGATGATCTATGCGAGGCAGCGGTCATAGCTAGAAGAGCTGCTAAAGGCGAACTTGAGCCAGTAACCCTATACGAGGACTCATACGATGTGCTGGCGCATCAGGTCGCAGGGTTGGTTTTGGATCTCGGAAAGGCTCACATGCCAGAAGTTCTTGAAGTGTTTAAACGCTCCTGGCCTTACAGGAACCTGACGATGAGTCTGCTACGTGAGGTTGCCTCTTTCCTAAGCCAGCTTAACATAATTCGCGTGAAAGATGACGTTTTAAGCAAGACAAGGATCACACGAAAATACTACTATGAAAACCTTTCTACGATACCTGACGTGAAATCTCTACCAGTTTACGACGTAGCGTCCAGGAAACAGATAGGTGAGCTTGACGAGTCTTTTATCCCTCGATTAGAAAGTGAAGGCGCATTCGTGATGAATGGTCGTCCATGGAGGGTTACAAGCATCGAAGACGACAAAATTAACGTTGAACCGTTAAGGAACACTACCGCTGCGCTTCCCTCTTGGGTGGGTGAGATGATCCCGGTTCCGTTTGAAGTAGCTCAGGAAGTCGGCTTGCTGAGATCAGAGGTTTCAAAGTGGCTTTCAGGCGAAGCCTCAGCCTGCCCGTTGGACATGTACCCTCTCAGCGACGATGCAAAAAGAATTGTTTTAAGCGTTATAGAGTCTCACATGAAGGAAGAGGTCGTTCCAACCCACGAGAAAATACTAGTGGAGAAGGTGAGAGACTCTCTAGTGGTAATTCACGCGTGCTTCGGTAGCCTAGTAAATGAAACCTTAGGAAGGCTGATCGCAACGTCTCTCTCCCTAAGGAAAGGTGTTGCTGTATCAGTTAAATCCACACCTTACCATATCCTCCTTGGCTCTGATGCTAGCATAGACGTGAAAGAACTAGTTGACTTCATCTTGGACTTGAAGGAAAGCGACGTACACCCATTAATCACGTATTCAATAAAGAACTCGTCGCTTTACCTCTGGCACCTTCTCCAAGTCGCTAGAAGGCTTGGCGTCCTAGAGAGAAACGCCGATTACAGACAAAGCAACCTTAGAAGGATCGCCCGCATCTTTGATGGTTCAATCCTAGAACGTGAAGCCGTAAAGGAGGTCTTAACTGAAAAGCTAGATCTCGAAAGGGCTGGCTACGTCATCTCAGCAATAAAAGCTGGAAAGATCAACATTTACTGCACCACTAGGATAACCCCCTCCCCCCTCGCTAAGGATGCGTTGGAACACGTCAGCAGAGACCTCATTCAGCCCCAAACACCCGCCGCAGCCATCACTGAAGCTGTAAGGAACCGCCTCCTCAAAGAGCGCGTTAAGCTGGTTTGCATGTGGCCGGGATGTCCAGGGTGGGAATCCGTTAGGACGGTTGAAACCTTGCCTGAAGTTATCTCATGCCCTAAGTGTAATGGTAGGCTTGTCGCGGTGACATATTACAGCGACGGCGGGTCCCTAAGCAAGGCGTTACGTCTCAAAAAGCTTGGGAAAAAACTTTCAAAGGATGATAAGAGGGTTTTTGAGAGAGGACTGGAATCCGCTAAGGTGGTTTCAGCCTACGGCAAAAGGGCTGTTATATGCATGGCAGCTAGAGGTGTGGGCCCGAGGGCAGCCCTCCGCATCCTCAACAGGACGTATAAGTCTGAAGGAGCATTCTACGAGGCGATCCTAGAAGAGGAAAAGAAGTATATGAGAACTAGAAAGTTCTGGGATAGGCGGGAGGCTAGCTGAGAAGGGCTTTAAGGATCGCCATCCTTACTATTACACCGTAATATGGCTGTTTAAAGTACTTTGCATAAGGTGTTGCGTCTACTTCTGGGGCTATTTCGTCGACTCTAGGGAGCGGATGCATTAAAATCATGTTTGGCTTTGCCTCCTCAAGCGTCTTAAGATCTATCTTATAGCTTCCCCGTAGCCGTTCGTACTCGGTTGGATCCGGAAACCTCTCCCTTTGAATCCTCGTAACATAGAGGACATCTATTTTCTTTATTATCTTCTCCAAGTTCCGGTGCTCCTCGACCGTCACACCCCTCTTTTCTAAGTACCTTATGACCTCCTCGCTCATCCTCAAGCTTTCGGGGGAAACAAGGTAGATTTCAACGTCAAAGTTGGCTAATCCATAGCTTAAAGACTTCACGGTTCTACCATATTTAAGATCTCCCATTAACGCCACTTTTAACCCATCTATCCTCCCTATTTCACGTTTTATCGTGAAAAGGTCTAAGAGGGCTTGGGTTGGGTGTTCCTCCGTTCCCGAGCCGGCATTTATAACCGGCACGTTAGCTATCTCCGACGCGAATTTCGCCGCTCCTTCAAGCCAGTGACGTAGTACTACGGCGTCACAGTAGTTTTCAACGGTCTTAATCGTATCATTAAGGTTCTCTCCCTTAGCAATTGAAGACGTCTCAACGCTCTCAAACCCTATGACGTTCCCTCCAAGCTTATACATCGCTGTTGCGAAGGACAGCTTTGTACGCGTACTCGGCTCCATGAAAAGGGTGGCGAGGATCTTGCCTTTAAGGATGTCAGAGCCTGTTCTGAAAACCTCTTCCATCTCCTCCGCTCTCTCGTGAAGCCACTCAATGTGCCGCCTAGAAAAGTCCTTTATCGAGACAACATCCTTTAACCCCAGAATCCCCCCAGGCAACACAGCATCCTCCACATTTCAACACTCTTCCCCATTCTAGCACTATATTTTTATGTCGCACCAAAGCTAATAGCTTTGATCATTCCTACATATTTCTCTCCTTTAAATTCTCCCGTTTCTATTAGAAAAAATTCGGGTGAAATTCTTGAGCATTGAAAATCTTGAAAGGGAACTTAGGGTTCGCAAAATTCGAGATGGAACGGTAATAGATCACATCTCCGATGGCATGGCGCTAAAAGTGTTGAAGATACTTGGAATATGCGGTGAAGAGGAGAACGTAGTCAGCATAGTAATGCACGTTCCAAGCGAAAAACTCGGAAAAAAAGACATAGTGAAAGTTGAGGGAAGAGAACTCGACCCCAAAGAAGCAGATAAAATAGCGCTGATAGCGCCTAACGCAACAATAAACATCGTACGGCAATACAGAATTGCGAGAAAGGAACGCGTCAAACTACCCGACACAATAAAGGGCTTCCCGAAATGCGTCAACCCAAACTGCATAACAAATAGTAGCGAACCAGTTGAACCAAGCTTCACGGTAGAGGAACGCGAACCAGTCATACTCAGATGTAACTACTGCAGCAAAACAATGACAATCGAAGACATACTGCGAAATCTGTAGCCTCCATTTGTAGAAGAGCAACAAAGGAAATTCGGGTAAAACAAGTTAAATCTTGATCTCTATCCCTACTGCTTTCTTTATTAATGCCTGAATCGGATCAGGTCCACCCTTAGGCCCTGTTTTATCCGGTACTTCTATGAGGATGGGTAAATCCGCAGATTCGGTTAACCTCTCAATAAACGCCCTTATCTGATCCGCCAGCTTCTCTGTTATTATTACGACACCTACATTTTGCATTTGAAAAACATCTCTCAAGATCCTTTTCGCACTTTCAGGATCATCAACCTCGAACGCAGATGAAACTCCCGCTAACTTAAACCCTATTACCGTGTCCCGGTCACCTATTGCTACAATCTCCATTCCTGCCACCACCAACCCCGCAAATTAATAACGCTCCAAAACTCTATTAAAAAGTTTGTCTACTACTTTAACTTCCTCTTACATTACCTTCTCGACCTCTATCGTCTCTAGTTTTTCGAAGACTAAATTTTTAGAATCGGCTGGCAAAAAGAAAAACTAAACATGTCTCTACGTTATTTTTTAGTATCTTCTTTCCTTAGTCACCAGTGTTTTTTATTTTTTTGAGGAATCTGCATTCTACTCTTATGTTTATTTCATAATTAATCGTAGCTGGCCTTCTTTTCCGAAAAAACTTTTAAAAGATCTTTAGATTCTAAGTTTTTCTACAGAAAAGGTTCTCTGGCATGTTAATATGGAGGTAACCCTTTGATCTGGGATTTGTACATACTCCTTTCGTCAGGTCTTTGTCTCTTTCATAAATCGTACCACAAAAATAGGTGGATAGATGAGAGTATCATTTCAGGCTTCCTAACCGCCTTTGCCGCTTTTATAAAGTCTTTCGACTCGGAAGAGGAAATTGAGTCGGTTGTGATGAGAAACATCAAGTTCGTCTACTCATCCTACAAGGACGTACTTTTTATACTGTGCGCTGACAAGAACGAGAAAGACGACATGTTAAAGGAGAAGCTAAGGCAAATAAAGAATACGTTCATAGACATGTTCTCCAAGAAACTGGAAAACTGGAATGGTGACATTTCTGTCTTTAGAAATTTTGAAAGGATTGCGGATGACATCCTAAGAACCCAAATTAAGGTAGCGATAATTGGAAAGCAAGGTGTTGGGAAAACATCCCTGCTAAACCTGATACTCGGAGAAAACATTGGAGAAGAATACTTGCCAACCATGGTAGTGGACATCAAAGAGTATAATATACCTGATGTTAACGCTAGGATAATCTTCTGGGACATTGGTGGGCAGGAAAGGTTTAGGCCCATGTGGGGGAGGCTAACTAGAGACACTGACGTAATACTGTTCGTGACAGACTCTACACCGAAGGGCGTGTACGAGTCACGGGAGCTATTCAAGTTAGTAACTGAAAGCTTAGACTCAGCAAAAATAATCTTGATCGCTAACAAGCAGGACCTACCCAACGCAATGCCTCCCGAAAAGGTTGGTGAAATATTCGGACTTAAAGCCTATGGAACGGTAGCTATAGACCCAGGCTACAGGGAACTCCTCCTCAAAATACTCTCTGCCGCCTTAAAGGATCTGGTGCAGAAAAAGGCTTTTACGGCCGTACAGAGTGCTTCATGAACACTAAGAAACCGGGAAGGGTTCTTTAGCGGCTTCATAGTGGTGTATATTCCGTTTCTAGCCTTGGCTCCTCCGTAGGATACTCCTCAACCACACCTATCTTAAATCCTCTCTTAGCTTTAGGAATTCTCTTCGCTATCTTATACGCCATCCTAACCGAAGTCTCAATTCTACATTTTTCCCTGTTAACCCTGATCATGCGGCTTGGTATCCTAAACTTCTCTTTTAAGGATGCTGCCAGCGAGTCTAGCTTTGAAGCGGGAACCCCGTGGATTACTCCCTTAACGAGCAAACCATCATTCGTAACTGCCTCGTATGGTCGAGCCACGTTACGCGCCCTTCTAGCAAGCCTGTTCCTGAGCTGGATGCTGTCCTTGAACCTAGCCGAGCAGTAATGGATGCTCATTGAGAGTTCTTCCCTAGCCCAATCTAGGAGCCTTTCAGCGGTTTCCCTACTTCCCGCTGCAGCGACAAAGCTCCCTTCTCTGAGAGAAAATCCCTTCTCCTTAAGCTTATCGGCGTTACCCTCCGAAAACTCTAACTCGTTAAGGTTTAAAAACTCGACTCCAAGCTCATCCAGCATGACAGCCATCCTCCTAAGCCTCCCCTCCGAACTAGGAAGAACAGGAACCTCCACCCCTACACTAATCGGGTATTCAAGGGCTTTTCTAATCGCTTCAACTCTTGGCAAGTGTATTCTTAACTCGTCGAGGCCTGCGTCAACAAGCCTCTTAATTGCCTTCTCCGAAAGCATCCTGCCCGAGGTATATAAGTGGATATGATGCCTTGAGCCGAAGTTGTCTTTTAAAACCCTTATAAACTCTAACGTACGGTTCAAAACCATGAGCGGTTCTCCTCCCGTAACCCCCGTCCCCTCAGCGTCTATGAGGCGAGCCTCCTCCAGAACATCAGCGACGTCCTTAATAAGCCGCTCGTTCGCATACATTTCATCTTTCCCCCTTCTAGAGAGCGATATCGGGCAATACCAGGAGCACTCAGGGGGGTTATCGCATAGTCCGGTAATGAACAACACTAGCTTCGCGCCACGTGCACACCTCCTGCATCCCTCTGGCAGCTTACCTAGAACCCATGATTCCCCGTCGGGAAGAACACGCAACCTCATCCCCTCCACCTCACCCTGTTCCTTACAACGGGGTCATGGTCGGCTAGCTTCTTCAAAGCCTCCTCGAAGCTTTCATCCATGGCAAGATGCTCCTTAAGGTACACGCCGGTTCTACCTATCTCGTCTCTCCTCGTTAGAACTCTAACCCTCTGCTGGACGGTTTCAACGTTCACCCCTAAAAGCCTTGCAACCACGCTTTCCCTCCCAATAACAGGGCTTTCAAAATGTCCATCTAACGTCGGCTCAATAAGCATTAATCGCTTATCCACTCCTAGGACACGTTTCCCAGCCCTAAGGTCCTTAAGCTCAACCAATCCTCCGAAGCTGTAAAACTCATACTCTAAACGGCTGAGTTTGGCGAGCGGAAACGTGACAGTCACTTTCTCGTTCAACTGTATGTGTGCTTTAGGCGCATGCTGAGGGGTCGCCTGAACGATCAGCTTCTCCATAAAAGTTTCAGATAGCTCCCTCAACGCCAGCTCAACCCTGAACGATGCAACCTCGTAGGGTATCACTACATCCACGTCGCTACTCTTAGTCACATCACCACGGGCCACGCTGCCATGAACGAAGGAGTAAAAACCGTACCTTTCAAGCACCTCCATGACCCGCCGGGCCTCAAACCTGAGCTCTTTTAGGGTTTCCCACCTTTCCTTGGAATAAACAACCTTAACTCTGTCCCCGTAACGAACAGGCTTCCTAGCCAACCTATTCACCGCTTCCAACACAAGTCTCCTTAACCCATTGTAAATAATCCTCCAAGCCGCCTACAACCTTCACCGCAATTATCTCTGGAACCGAGTAACTGTGAATCCTTTTAACGGTTTCAATCAATCTGTCAAGAACCTCCTCCTCAGACTTAACCACAAGCAAACTCTCCCTATCCCTCTCAACTTTACCCTGCCACCAGTAAATAGAGGAAACAGATGGAACAATGTTAACGCAAGCAGCCAAACGTTTACTAACAACCTCAAAGGCTATCTTCTCAGCTTCATCCTCCTTTGCAGTTATGAAGACAACCACAGTCACATACCAACCCTCCCTGAGCTAAAAACCACCTTAACGTAACCCATAATACATCAAACTTAAACCTTTCCAACAGTCAGCAACAGACTCCACCAACCAAACCTAGAAAATGATAGGTACCCACGAGAAAGCAACCATCAGCAGCCAACGCACCATTAAACCCAATAAGCATCCAACAGAAAAGTCAACTTAAAATGAAAGCGAAAACCCTGATTTCCACTTAGAAAATACGTCAGGAGGCTGAACCATTGCTCATAGACGTACACTGCCACCTTGACCTCTACGGCAACCCGGGTGAAATCGTGGCAAGAGCTAAGAAGGTAGGTGTATCCAAAATAGTAAGCGTATCCATGGAGTTCAACTCGATGACGAAAAACCTAGAGCTCGCAAACTCGTTTAGAAACATTGTTAAACCAGCCCTAGGAGTTCACCCAGCCGAAGTCGAATCCCTACCCCATAATGAATTAAAGAAAGCAATAGAATTCCTAAGGGAAAACGTAGGTAAGGCAGTTGCAATAGGAGAAGTAGGCCTCGACCACTACTTCTCGAAAAGCAAAGATACCTGGCGAAGACAGGAAGAAGTTTTTAGGGTGATGCTTGAAGTAGCCATTGACGCTAAGCTACCAGTAATAGTTCACTCTCTCAGAGCTGAAAAAGACGTTTTCCACATTCTAAGAGAGTACGAGGAACTACAAGTGATTATACACTGGTACACTGGGCCAGCCAGCCTTGTCAAGGAGGGTATCAGAAGAGGCTACTTCTTCTCGATAACCCCCGCAATAAGCTACTCGGCAAAGGTTAGACGGGTCGTTAAACAAGTTGAACTCGACCACATCCTAAGTGAGTCGGATGGCCCTGTAAAATACAGAGGGGTGGAAGGAGAGCCCGCCAACTGTAAGCTCGTCATCGAAAAGATAGCGGAGATCAAGAACTTAAGCGTTAGCACCGTTGAAGACTCCCTTTTTGAGAACGCCAAGCAACTATTCAAGTTATAGACATCCCACCTTGTCATGCGAAAAATTTATAAAGTATTTTACTTAAAGTAAAATACTGGGGATAAATTAGAGGAAGTGATCAACCAGGTAGTCCACCTCACCTAAAACCCTGAGGGGGTGGTGAGGATGGGGCTGGCCTGGTTGATGGGAGTGCCTTGGATATAATATGATCCTCGCTCTTTTTCCTCTAATTTATCCCTACTAACTAGTCATGCTTATGGGGGTGAATTCTTGTGAGTGAAGGAGAAGTTCTTCGCGTTGCTGAAGCTAAACCACAGGATGTTGGCAGAGGCATAGTTAGAATTGACCCTGAAGTAGCTGAGAAGATGGGCATTTCAACAGGAGACGCCGTTGAAATAATTGGTAAGAAAAGTACTGTCGCTCTCTCCTGGCCAGGGTATCATGAGGATAGGGGAAAGCGCATTATACGTATTGACGGTGCGACGCGGCGTAACGCTGGCGTGGGCCTAGATGATAAAGTTGTGATTAAGAAGACGGAGGTTAGAAGGGCGGCAAGCGTGGTTTTCGCTCCGACGGAGCCATTGAGGATAAGTGGTGGTGAATCCTACCTTAAGGACATACTTATGGGTAGGCCAGTTAGCATAGGCGACATCATAGAGTTGCCTGTGGTGGGCAGAAAGCTTACTCTCATGGTTGTTGATCATAGGCCTAAGGCTAAGGCAGTGCTCATGTCCCCTGAAACTGAGGTTTCGATAAGTGATAAGCCTGCTGAAGAGTTGATGAAGAGGCGTGTGCCGAAGGTCTCCTACGAGGACATAGGTGGCCTTCATGAGGAGATAAGGAAGGTCAGGGAAATGATAGAGTTGCCACTTAGATATCCCGAGATCTTTCAGCGGCTTGGCATAGAGCCGCCTAAGGGAGTGCTACTTTACGGCCCTCCCGGAACCGGTAAAACGCTTCTAGCGAAGGCTGTAGCTAACGAGACGGACGCTTACTTCATATCCATAAGCGGCCCTGAGATAATGAGTAAGTTTTATGGTGAAAGCGAAGAGCGGCTGAGGGAGATATTCGAGGAGGCAGAGAAGAACGCACCAAGCATCATATTCATAGACGAAATAGACAGCATTGCCCCTAAGAGGGAGGAGGTAACAGGGGAAGTTGAAAGGAGAGTCGTGGCCCAGCTCCTAGCATTAATGGATGGGCTGGAGTCCAGAGGGCAGGTGGTGGTGATAGGTGCAACGAACAGGCCTAACGCGCTTGACCCAGCTCTCAGAAGGCCAGGACGGTTTGACAGGGAGATCGAGATAGGAATACCAAACAAGGAAGGACGGCTTGAGATCCTTCAGATCCACACTAGAGGTATGCCGTTAGCTGAGGATGTCGACTTAAACTACTTAGCGGAGATTACCCACGGGTTTGTGGGGGCAGACTTAGCTGCCCTATGCAAGGAGGCTGCGATGTCTGCTCTTAGGCGCATTATTCCCGAGATAAACTTTGAGCAAGAAACCATACCTGCTGAGGTACTTAACAGGCTTGTTGTGACGCAGGACGACTTCATGAACGCTTTAAGGAGCATTGAGCCATCAGCTTTACGTGAGGTTGCGGTTGAGGTGCCCAATGTATCTTGGGATGACATAGGAGGCTTAAAGGAAGTTAAGCAGGAGCTCATAGAAACTGTTGAGTGGCCTTTGAAGTATGGTAGGTTCTACGCTTACATGGGGGCGAGGCCGCCTAAAGGAATACTACTTTACGGCCCTCCCGGAACCGGTAAAACGTTGCTTGTGAAGGCTGTGGCAACGCAGAGTCAGGCTAACTTTATACATGTTAAGGGACCTGAGTTCCTGAGTAAGTGGGTTGGTGAAAGCGAGAGGGCTGTTAGGGAGACCTTCAGGAAGGCTAGGCAAGCTGCGCCCTGCGTCGTTTTCATAGACGAGTTGGATGCTATAGCGCCTACTAGGGGTTCAGGAGCCGGCGACTCGCATGTAACGGAAAGAGTTATAAGCCAGCTTCTTACGGAGCTTGACGGCTTAGAGGAGCTTAGAGGAGTTGTGGTGATCGCTGCAACAAATAGGCCGGACATAATAGACCCTGCTTTGCTTAGGCCGGGACGGTTTGACAGGTTAATTTATGTGCCGCCGCCGGACTTGGAGGCTAGGAAGGAGATCTTTGCGATACATA
>Ga0190363_1002166_pt1 | contig 11325 bp, 12 predicted proteins | sample 48721867_MG_FD_161272 | JGI IMG/M metagenome (GOLD analysis project Ga0190363, IMG submission 161272) | Hydrothermal vent microbial mat bacterial communities from Southern Trench, Guaymas Basin, Mexico - 4872-18-6-7_MG | ecosystem: Environmental > Aquatic > Marine > Hydrothermal vents >...
AAGACATTAAGAATAATTGATAGGAGGGCTGGCCGCACCCTAAGGACTGAGGAGGCTAGGGTGCTGGCAGAAGAAGTAGATGGCATGAAGTTAAGTCGCGGAGGGTACGTGAGGGTCAAGGCTACAATAGGCCACCGCGCAGTAGTTATAATAGGCAGTGAGTCACATAGACTATCCCCCCTAGTCGAAAACACCGACCCAGCATATGGGAGGAAGGGCCTCGTAAGCGTGGCCATCAAGACGTACAAACCGTATGTCAAGAGAGTTAGGCCACTAGACGACACCCCTGAAGCGAGACTCACTGCAGAGCTTGTGAATGAATTTACTGAAAAAGTCGTAGAGATGCTTGACCAGCACCCAGTAAATGTGGAGAGGAGGAAGCGGGGGGAGCTGCCAGCGAATGTGCTTCTGCTCAGAGATGCTGGTGGAGAGCTCCCAAAGGCTGAACCCATTACTGAGAAGTACGGTCTGAAATTCTCCTTAATAGCTGAGATGCCTATAGAGCTAGGTATTGGGAGGGCATTCGGAGCAGATGTCATGGAAGCACCGCCTCCTACTAGTAGCCCTGAGCGTGACTACCGCATCAGGCTAGATCTAGCACTTAAAGCTCTTGAAACACACGACATACTGTACATTCACTTAAAAGGACCTGACGAGCCTGGGCACGATGGAAACCAAGTACTTAAGAAGGAGAGAATAGAGGACATAGATAGGTACTTCATAGTACCACTACTTAAGGAATTGAGCAGTGACGTGGCTGTTCTAGTAACAGCTGATCACGCGACGCCACCGACAGTGAAGACCCACACCGAAGACCCTGTCCCAGTAGCGCTGATGTTTGAGGGAGTAGAGCCTGATGAAGTTACTAAACTAACTGAAAAGGAGTGTATGAAGGGCTCCCTCGGCATTCTAGAGCATGGATGGGAGCTCCTGCCCAGAATACTAAAAATAATTAAATCCCGCAATTAGTAGACAACCAAAACAGGCAACCGCCACTTTTCAAGCACCTACATGCTATTCTTCAGCAATTTCTTCAAGTACCTTTCTAATTGTTCTAATGTAGGTAATTGTCTCGCTAACACCTTTCTCAGTAATCACTACCTGAACTCTGGGTCTTACCGCAAAAACTCTTTTAGTGACGATCATTCCCTCCTCTTCAAGTTTCTTCAAGTGACTCCAGAGGTTTCCGGGAGTTACGTCTAGGGTCTTCAGCAAATCTGAGAAGTACATCTTACCTCTGCTGATCAAGTAGATCATTATAGCTAACCTCACTGGAGCTCCGAGCACGCTCTTTCTGAGGGTTCTCAGTAATTCATCCACATCACCTTCACGCATATATCGGACATCTTGTTCAGTACAATATGTGGATAGACCGCCTGAAGTGGTGCATGGAGACGAGGAGATACACCATGGTAGCTAATGCCACAGTGAAGTCCCATGCAGCAGTGTAGCTGATGCTAGCTAGCAGGCCTGAAGGAATGCTGAGGAGCGCGAGGCCAGCGGATGCAGTAGCTATGGAGTTAGCCCGCGTTCCGTAACCAACTACTACAGCTGCATACACGGAGAAGTTACCTACAGCTAAGAATATGAGGCACCCAGCTGGAGCTAGGTGCGGCCCGAGCAGTATCGGCACAATTACCCAACCTACGATTGCGGCAGTTACCCAGCCAGCTATGCTGATGAGCCTCACTAGCCAGCTAGCTCTTGATGGTGACCTGCTGTGCTTGCTCATGTAGGCCTGCATTATTCTCTCTAATCTCATTGAAGCTGCTGCCCCTAGGGCAGTTACTGCAGCCCAGTGCGTAATTGACACGTAAGTGATTGTGGCACTATAAGGGATGACTCCCATCATTACAGACTGAAGTATTGCGAACCCAGCTAATGCGATGCCCCAAGTTAAGTAAATTACGCCTATCCTGACGTCATGAACTGCTATGAGCTTTTTCTCAACTTCTTTTAGTGTGTCAAGTAATTCCCTAACATCAGTGCTCAAGCGCGCACCCCACTTAACTGGCACACATACTGAATACATAGTGTGTTGAGGTTCTGTGGTACAGAATAACATAAGTCAATATAAACTACTCCTGCATTATTTTGTTGGTGTACGGCTTGCTGAAGGCATTAACCTTCAAGGACGTCAGTAAGAGCTACGGAGACGTGGTAGCGCTTCAGAATGTGAGCTTAGAGATTGAAGAGAGTGAGTTATTTGCTCTCTTAGGACCTAATGGTGCTGGCAAGACAACCCTGCTTAAGATAGCTGTAGGGCTGATTCAGCCCTCAAGCGGTGAGGTAAGAGTATTCGGCATAGATACGCTTAAGGAGCCAGTTAGGGTGAAGAGCTTAATTGGATACGTACCTCAGGAGACCATAGTTTACGATGAATTAACTGGCCTAGAAAACCTGATGTTTTACGCGTCACTCTATGGGATACCTAAGAGCGTAGCTGAAGAGAGGATTAGAGAATATGTAAGGCTGCTTGGCCTTGAAGAACACATTAAGAGGAGAGTCAGTAAATACTCTGGTGGACTTAAGAAGAGGCTGAGTATTGCTGCGTCACTAATTCACGACCCTAAGCTACTGATTCTAGATGAGCCTACAACAGGCCTTGATCCTTCCTCTAGGAGGGAGCTGTGGAAAATACTACAGGAGCTGAAGGAGTTAGGTAAGACCATTGTGATGGCTACCCACTATACAGAAGAGGCTGAGGCGCTAGCTGATAGGGTAGCGATAATGAATGAGGGCAGGATAGTGGCTGTTGGCACTCCTAATGAGTTGAAGAAGAGGGTAGGTGAGCTAACTATCATTGAGGTTGAGGTAGCTAACCCTAAGCCTGAGTTAGAAGAAGTAGCTAGACCCTACAGCTCTGGCGGCAAGGTACTCATCAAGGACACAGCGCTCAGGATGTACCTCGAAGATTACGTGACCCAGCTGCCCAGGGTTATTGAAGGACTCCTGCGAGCTGGAGTAAAGCCTCTCACTATTAAGGTGTCTGAGCCCACGCTTGAGGATGTATTTCTTAAGTTGACTGGTAGGGGGCTGATGTGAGGTGGCGTCGATAAAGAGAATTCTTGCATTAACCAGCAAGGACCTCAAGCTATCACTGAGGGACAAGTCAGTTATATTCTGGGCAATCATATTCCCTATCATACTAGTCCTGCTGACGGCGTTTGTGTGGGTGCCTAACCCCACCCAGATAACTCTGAAAGCAGGAGTCTATAGCGCTGATACAGGGAATTTCAGTAAGATATTCGTAAGTGCCTTAAATTCATCAAAGCTATTCAAGGTTAAGGAGTTCAGCAATTTCAGTGAGATGATTTCTAACCTATCCAGCGGCTATCTCGATGCAGCATTCTACATACCTGAAGGTTTTAGTCGAAACGTAACTATGGGGTTCCCGACGAACCTCAAAGCTTACATATTCTACAGAGATCCGTCAACTGCCTCAACCTACAGAGGCATTGTTGAGGGCTTTCTCTACAGGTTTACTAGGGAGTTTGCTATTAGGAGGGCTGAGATAGCTATTAAGTACATGGAGATATATGCGGAAAACATAACTGCTAGCTCACCTTACGGTAAGTACTTCAACTTAAGCATGGCTAAGTGTTGGATACTGGGCCTAGCCAACCCGATCAATACGTCGGTAGAAGTCGTTAAGCCTAAGAACCTAGTGAGTAGGGCTGACGTACTTGGGTTCATGGTCATCAGCGTCATAGGTATTGAGACATTATTCTCGGGTCTCTCAGTAGGCTCTACAGCAGTTGTTGAGGAAAAGGAGAAGGGAACGCTACACAGGCTGCTGGCATCACCTATTACGCCTCTCGAGCTACTAGCAGGTAAGACGCTCAGCTGCCTAGCAATAATTACACTATCAGCTATAGCTACAGTCCTAGTGGGCTTAGGCGTCGGAGCTAGAATGCACTTCAACGCCCTAGATCCCGCATCCTGGCTCGCTATACTACACCTCATACTAGCTGCGATATTCTTCATAGGCATAGGACTCATAATAAGCATCGTAGCTAAGACTTCAAGGACGGCAGGAGCAATCATTATGGCGATAGCATTCCCTTACATGTTTACTTCAGGTATGTGGTGGCCGCAGCCTGAATACCTCCCTGAGCCACTAAAATCCTTCGCACTAGTTAATCCAGCAACAATAGCCGTAGATACTGCTAGGAGAGTACTGGGCTACGGTCTCGGAATAGATGCTATACTGCCTAAGACACCAGTAGTCATAGCCGCTGCAGCTATAATATTCACTATTGGAGTATTTGTGTATAAAGCAGTACTTAAGAAGGTACTTGAGTTATAAAACTACAATAATATAGCAAGCTTTATTTTTTCATCTTGCTTACGGTGACGACATTTAGCATGCTATGTACTTGAGGATATTTTTCTCTAATCATCGTAAGCACCTCCTCACTCTTCATTGCTGCTTTCCTTGATCTCCCGCATGCTGCCAGCAGCTCTGTTACTAGGTCAGTCATCATCCTATAAACCTCGGAGCTCAAGCCGTCAGTCACAGTAAGTACCTTATACCCCTCCTTAAGCGTTCTGAGGCGGCGCTTAGAGATCATAGTCCTAGCCCTAGAGATTACTGATATTATGGCACCGAGCATTACGACAAGTATAGGTAGCGCAATCCTAAGGTAGTCCGGCGCGTTTGGCGGGATAATGTACCAAGCAGTCATTATAGCCAAGAATATTATGAATGAGAAAGCGCTCTCCAGCAGTCTAGAACGTGTCCTAGCAGACTCAATACAGAGAACCACCAAGTCATCAATGTCGAAGCCCTCACTAGGTATCTTGAACCTGAACGTGACATTGTATCTGCTGTACTTTACGGTGCAGTCGAGGTCCCCCGGCCTGCTGAGCGTGGTGTTCGCAACAACATACTCTACCACTGAAATAGACTGCAGTATCTTCTTAACAGAACTAAAGAGTCTCGATCTAAGCTTAGCGTACTCGTAACCCATCATCTACCTCTCTAGCGTGTTTCACTACTGTATAAAGTGACTCAAGACAAAATATAAAGTATACGTAGTTTTTACGTAGTAATCAGAACCCGGATCTCCACCTCATCACTCGGTGAAGGAACCCAACTCATCACCACATATAATTAGTGATCTTCCCTAATTACCTCCTTGTAGATAATTCACTCAACTCCTTAATTATGTTAGCATATATGAGCGCTCCTAACACTAAGTCACTAACTCTTACATACTCCTCGTCGCTGTGGGATAGCGCTGGGTCTCCTGGACCGTAGGCTACTATTTCATTACTTACTCTGTCGTAAAGCACATTCATGTCGCTAGTACCTAACTTCCTGGCTAGTCTAGGTCTGATGCCTTGCTTAAGGAGCGCCCTATAGGTAGCCCTAACAATTAGGCTATTTACTGGCACTTTAACGGGCTCGGTAAATGACGTTATGGTGAGGTAGCAGTTTTTCGGCAAGCTTAATTCGCTAATTAATTTTCTGAAGTCGCTCTCTCCATACCCGTGAGGTACTCTAACATTAACCTCCATGAAGCCCTCTCTAGGTAGTACAGGGCCCCCCTCGCCACAAGCCAGCCTAGTCAGTGCTGACGTGAACTCACTTGCTGATGTACCGGAGAACAACTCCTTGATAGCAATCCAGGTACTTATTAGTTTGTCGCAGGCTGACTCGCCTGCGTGAGGGCTTGAGGTATGTCCGCCTTTAGAGTAGCACCTGATAACTACTAAGGCACTACCTCGATACTCGACAACTACGTCGGTAGTATTAGACGGTTCACAAATTACTACGTAATCAGATCTGAAGTCCTCCTTCACTAAATTCCACGCTCCATGACTAGGACCTTCCTCACCCACTAGCGATATAGCATAGACCTTAAGTTCCTCATCAGCAATCATCTCTCTAGCTAGTGAAGCACCTACGAAAGCAGCTGCTAGGGGCCCCTTAGCATCTACAGCGCCCCTACCCCAGATAGTGCCTCCTTCGGTGCGGACTGGTATGTAGCCAGGCACAGTATCTATGTGGCCTATGAGTGCTACTGATACACTTCCTTCCCCATAGGAGGCTATTAGGTTGCCTACGCTATCGGTGTGTACGGTATCGAAGTTTAGCTTGCTCTCAGTGAACTCCTTGAGAACTTCAGTTGCCTCACTCTCCTGAAATGTAGGGCTGTAAGCCTTAAGCAGCTCTACGAGTAACTCCATTACTAAGTTCTTGAACGCACTCCTTAATGACACTGACGCACCACCCAATGTCTTCTCTCTCAATCATGTATGGCGGCAGGAGCCTGACTACGGTCGTGCCTGCCTTAAGGAGCAGCACACCCTTCTTCTGAGCACACTTGAGGACCGGCCATGGCAGGAACCTAAGGTCTATGCCTATCATTAGTCCCACTCCTCTAACCTCCCTCACTACCTCGAGGTCCTCTAGCTCATCCTTAAGGAGCTTAAGGAGTTCAGCACCTCTCAGCATAGCTTTCGTTGGTACAGAGTCCTTAATTAGCACCTCAGCAGCAGCCTTTACAGCAGCACAAGCTAGTGGGTTACCTCCGTACGTGCTCCCGTGGTCACCCCTAACTAATCTTGAGGTGACATATTCAGGTATGAAGACAGCGCTTACCGGGAACCCCCCGCCAAGTGCCTTCCCACCTAGAAGAATATCTGCTTCAATACCGTAGTGCCTGTGAGCCCAGACCCTACCAGTTCTTCCGAATCCTGTCTGCACCTCATCTATAATGAGTAGAGCACCTACTTCATAGGTCCTCCTCCTTAACTCCCGAATGAACTCCTCGGACGCGATATTAACTCCTCCTTCACCTTGAATAACCTCAACTATTACTGCTGCTACGTCCTCACCAATCAGCTTGTCAAGGGAGCCTGCATCATTAAACCTGCCGAACCTAACTCCAGGCACTAGTGGCTCAAATGCCTTCCTGTACCTAGGGTTATGAGTGACTGAGAGTGCGCCTAATGTTCTGCCGTGGAATGACCCCGTAAATGCTATGAATGACTTCCTCCCAGTTACTCTCCTAGCTATCTTAAGGACTAGCTCCACTGCCTCAGACCCGCTATTGAGTAGTACGACGTACTCGAACTTACTGGGTACTACCTTAGATAGCGTATCGAGCATCTCGTCCATTACTGAGGTACTGAATGATGTCGATAGCGTCATTAACTTACCTAGCTGGGCTGTTAGTGCATTAATTATGTGCGGGTTGTTATGCCCTAAAAAAGCTACTCCATGTCCTGTGTGCAGATCCAGGTACTTCCTACCTTCAGAGTCCCATACATACTGGTTTAGTGCCTTCTCAATCCTGACGCCTCTCTCCTCATAGAACCTCAGGTACTTGAGCATAGCTCCCTACCTCTTAGCTGCCCTTATAGCGTACTCAGCTATCTTTACGTGTAGGTTGCAGCCGGTAACCCTGACGGTATTTCTGAATTCCGTCATTGCATTAACTTCATTCACTAAGTAACCCCTCTCAGGGTCCTCAAAAACGTCAATACCTAGGACCTCGCCGCCGATGACATCAGCAGTCTTCAGTACCAGGTCCTCAAGTTCAGGATCCACCTCAGCCTTAACCGCTCTTCCTCCTCTTGCAGTATTCGTTACCCAGTGGTCACTTATTCTGTAAATAGCTGTAGGGACCTCACCGCCGACTACGAACACCCTTAAGTCCCTGCCTGGCTTCCTGACGTACTCCTGCACTATGAATACCCTAGAGTTAATTCCTGGTAAGTACCTCCTGTGCTCTACAATAGCTCTGAGCTCCTCCTCATCTCTAGCTAGGCAGACCATCCTCCCCCAGCTACCGCTTACTGGCTTAATGACTACCGGATACCCTATCTCCTCAGCAGCACTAAATACTGCGTCGGGGCTGAACGCAATAGCTGTTACTGGCGTAGGTATTCCGTGAGCTCTCAATTGTGAGGCAGTCCACACCTTATCAATAGCTACAGCTATTGCTCTTGATGAGTTAATCACTCTTAGGCCGAGACCCTCGAGAGCTACTGTGGACTCTAGGGCTAGGTAGTGGCTAGTAGACCTCTGGAGCACTACGTCAGCATCGATACCTGAGCCATCACTCCCTAACTCCACTGCAGTTACCTCTAAGTGAATCGGCAGTACCTCAGCTCCGGCGCTCTTCAGTGCGTTAATGATTGCCTTCTCCTCCCACCTCAGTATGTCATAGGCAACCGCAACCTTAACTACCATGTCTCAGCAGCACCTAGGAACTTCCTACTCTCCCCAGTCCTCCTGAACACCTTCTAAGGGCTTTAGTGAGATACTACCATTACCTTGAACAACCTCTAAGACAGCACCGCACTCATGCTCCACTATCTCGCCAGATATCGCATCATCAGGTACATCTACTTCCAACCCGCACATAGGGCACTTCAACCTCATCCTTAAACCACCTCTTGTTAAGGATCCGGCTATCGTTAAAAATATTTCTTTATCGGAACTTGCTCCATTAACATGTATTCTGTATTTGATTCCGCACACTGCCTATTATTCTAAGTTCTGATTCCGCACCAACCAAAATTTTCAATGTTTAATAACCTTGCCCCAGCAAGATATGGCTAGTGCTTGGTGATTGGAGTGGTTAGGGTAGCTGTGCTAGGTGCTTCAGGATATACTGGGGGCGAGCTGCTCAGGCTACTCGCTACTCACTCAGAAGTTGAGGTTACTGTAGCTACCTCGAGGGAGCATTCTGGAAAGCCTATCCACTACGTACACTTTAACTTGAGGAGCCTCTATAGGGGGCTGCGCTTTAGCAGCTTAGACCTAGATCTAATAGCTAAGAAGGCTGATGCGGTATTCCTGTCACTACCCCATGGTGTCTCACTGAAGTACGTGCCTAAGCTACTTGAAGTAGGCCTCAGGGTTATTGACTTAAGCGCTGACTTCAGGCTGAGGGACCCGAGCGCTTACAGAGAGTGGTACGGCTTCGAGCACCCATACCCAGACCTCCTCAAGAAGGCAATCTATGGCTTACCGGAAGTTCACAGGAATGAGCTTAGGGGTGCGCAGCTAATCGCTGCTCCAGGATGTAATGCTACAGCATCTATACTCGCGCTACTGCCCCTAGCTAAGGGCGATGTTATAGATCTGAACAGGGTAGTAGTTGATGTTAAGGCAGGCAGCAGTGAGGCAGGCTCTAAGCCCTCACTACCTGACCACCACCCTGAGAGGGAGGGGAGTGTGAGGCCCTACTCAGCTGAGGGGCACAGGCACGCAGCTGAGGTCAAGCAGGAGCTGAGGTTAGTTACCGGTAAGGACGTTAAGGTATCGCTAACACCTCATGCAGTACCGAGTGTTAGGGGGGCTCTAGCGTCTGCATACTCATGGCTAACTAAGGAGGTGAGCGCGCAGGACCTACTTAGGCTCTACGTACTCACCTACGGCAGGGAGCCCTTTATTAGGCTAGTGCGTAGTTCCCCCCACAGGTACCCTAACCCTAAGTACGTCCTAGGGAGTAACTTTGCTGACGTAAGCTTCGCTCTCGAGGAGCGCTTAGGCATAGTTAAATCATTCGCAGCTATTGATAACCTAGTTAAGGGTGCTGCAGGGCAGGCTGTCCAGGCATTCAACATAGCTATGGGATATCGTGAGGTAGAGGGCCTTAGAATACCTCCGCTAAAGCCTGCGTGAGGTGTGGGCTATGGCTCTAGTTATTAAGGTCGGTGGTAGAGCGGTAGTGAGGAACCTTAAGGGCGTGCTTAAGGACTTAGCTGAAGTCTCTAAGGATCGCGAGGTGGTCTTAGTACACGGCGGGGGTGACGTAGTTACTGAGTACTCCAGAAAATTAGGTGTTGAGCCTAAGTTCGTTGTTTCACCGACCGGTATCAGGAGTAGGTATACTAGCAGAGAGGAGTTAGAGGTTTACGTTATGGTTATGGCTGGCAAGCTCAATAAGGAGGTGGTTGCTGGGCTTATGTCACTTGGTGTTAGGGCTGTAGGGCTATCAGGTGCTGACGGAGGCCTCCTGCTAGCTGAGAGGAAGAAGAGGATTATAGTACTTGATGAGAGGGGAAGGAAGCGAGTTATTGAAGGAGGCTATACGGGGAAGATAGTGAGTGTTAATACCGAGGTACTTAAGACGCTACTCAATATGGGATACGTAGTTGTCGTAGCCCCACTAGCTATAGACGGTGAGGGGACACTGCTCAATGTTGACGGGGATCAGGCAGCGTGCGCGATAGCTAGGGAGCTGAAGGCAGAGGATCTAGTACTGCTTACTGACGTGGACGGCGTGCTAATTAATGGTGAGGTAGTTAAGGAAATTAAGGTCGGCGAGATAGATGAATTAGTTAAGAAGGTAGGTTACGGGATGAACAGGAAGCTCCTCATGGTTAAGGAGGTGCTCGAGTCAGGTATTAAGAAGGTAATTATTTCTTCAGGCCTTGTAGATAGGCCTATCACGCACGCCCTAAGCGGGTGCGGGACCCTCGTGAGGTGCTAGCTATGGTTGAGCTAGACCAAATAGACCTGCAGCTCCTTAAGCTGCTGAAGGAAAACGCTAGAATGTCCTACGCTAGGCTAGCTGAGGAGCTAGGTATTAGTGAGTCAGCAGTAAGGAAGAGGCTCAAGAAACTCAGAAAAGCTGGCGTAATTAAGAAGTTCACTATAGAGTACGAGCTAACTAATGAAGTGAGGGCTGCAGTCCTAGTTAGGACAGCGCCGCCTAAGCCCGTACCTGAGGTGTCGAAGGAGATAGTTAAGATCGAGGGCGTCGAGGTGGTCTACGAAGTGACCGGCGAAAATGACATATTGGTACTGCTTAGGGCACCGAACATAGACGTAATCAATAAGTGCATAGACAAGATAAGGTCAGTACCGGGAGTCGCAGGAACCAACACGATGATAATACTCAGAGTCTGGAGGTAGTGTAAAATCGCCGCAATAGCTCCCCAATTAATGCAATCGCGATTGTTAGCAGTCAGTACAGTAGTTGAACTGCATAGTGCTTTACCTGACTTACTCAGCTGGGCGCAGGATTCCGTACTTAATTCATTATAATTAGTGCTGTTTCCGTCATGGTCATTAATAATTAAGTTGGGGGCTCCATCAACTCACATCATATTAGCCCTGTCCCATGCAGGGAATTACGGTGTATTGTTTTGAATGATGGGCTAGTGCTCTATGAGGATATCTTCCCGTTCGACAGCCCACCTAGAGTGCCCCGGGCCAGTAGGGACATAATCATCACTGACACTACATTGCGGGACGGTCAGCAGGGCTGGAGGGCCTTCACGGTTGAGGAAGGCCTTAAGATATATGACGTGCTGGTTAGGCTCGGTGGTGGCGGCGCTATAGAGTGTAAGGAGCTG
>Ga0190363_1002167_pt1 | contig 11324 bp, 8 predicted proteins | sample 48721867_MG_FD_161272 | JGI IMG/M metagenome (GOLD analysis project Ga0190363, IMG submission 161272) | Hydrothermal vent microbial mat bacterial communities from Southern Trench, Guaymas Basin, Mexico - 4872-18-6-7_MG | ecosystem: Environmental > Aquatic > Marine > Hydrothermal vents > Microbial...
TGGTTATTACCTCAAACTCTTTTGTATTTTCCAAATTGGCTTTTACAAAGAAACAAAAATCCTCTTCGTCATCAATTAAAAGTATTTTTTTCATCTCTATCATATTGCACCTCTTTATTTGAATTTTTAGCCAGTGGTAGCATTATAATAAATTTTGTCCCTTTATTTACCTCACTTTCTACATCAATAATTCCCTTATGTTGGTCTATTATTAAATGGACCACACTTAGTCCCAAACCAGTTCCTTCTCCCACTTTTTTAGTGGTAAAAAATGGATCAAATATCTTTGACAATATGTTTTTAGGAATACCAATGCCTGTATCTTCAATTTCAACCACAATTATTTTATCCCCTATTTTGAAATAATCACTTTCCCTCTCGCCTGTTTTATACCCCAGTTGGTTTGCTATCTTATCATACACTTTTACTTTAATCTCACCTCCCTTGGGCATGGCATCCATTGCATTCATAAAAAGATTGAGAAATACTTGCTGTAACATATTTTTATCTGCTTTAACTTTCATATGTTTTTGGGGATAGTTTCGGTTTATTTTTATATTATTCAAGACAGCTTTATGTTTAATTAAATCTATAGTTTCATCCAATGATTTACAAATATCTATGGATTCAAACTTAAATTCTGACATTCTTGAGAATTGTAAAGTATCAATGATGATTTTGTTTGCTCTATTCACAGCCTGTTTTATCTTCTCAATGGTTTTTTTAACTATTTCGTTTTTTTCTGGCAAAGTGGTGCTAAGGGACTCTATCCCCATTAAAATAATTGCTAAAGGATTTCTGATTTCATGGGCAAACCCAGATGCCAATCGACCCATAGCTGCCATTTTCTCATGTTGGATAAGTTGATTCTGGGTTTCTTTAAGTTTATGGTAAGCGATCTTCAATCTTTCTTCGGATTTTTGTAACTTTTTTTGTTCCGCCATTCTTTTTTCACTGATAAGGGCAATAACATATGCTAATATTATGAAAACAGCACATTTTTCAATGGTTCCTATGGGGAGAAATCCTAAAGAAAAATAACTTACATAAATATGAAATGAACTTAAGAATAAAGCAAGGTAAATAACCTTCTTTCGATACCATATAGCAGTTAAAATAATAGGAATATAGAAAAAGTCAGTGTAAATAGCCTTTAAACTGAGGAAATTAAGGAGTTTATCGAGATTAGGAGAAGAAAGTATATCAGTATAGGCAATTTTGACATGAATAGCGAAATTGAGATAATAACTTAGCCCAACACATATTAATATACTACAAAGTATTATAACACTTTTAGTTTTTTCAATTTTTATAAACCTCTTTATCTTGGATATCATGCTTATTTTTAAAATCTAGCTGATTTTGTTTTTTGTGTCAATTTTTATCTTTCTAATATCAGCGTAACTGGCCCGTCATTGATTAGATGAACTTGCATTAAAGCACCAAATTTACCAGTAGCTACTTTGATACCTTGTTGTTTGAGCAATTTGATGAAACTTTCATAGAGAAGGAGAGCCTCTGGAGGAGGTGCTGCCTGGTCAAAAGAAGGCCTACGTCCTTTTCGGCAGTCACCGTAAAGAGTGAATTGGGAAACTACTAGGATTTCTCCACCAATTTCTTTTAGAGAAAGATTAAATTCAGAGTTTTTATCAGCAAATATCCGAAGAGAGCAAACCTTTTTGACCAACCATTCTGCCTGCGTTATATTATCGCCTTTAGCAATGCCTAAAAACACTAAGATACCTTTCCCAATTTGCCCTATTATTTGTCCATTTACTAAAACCTTTGCCTCTTTTACCCGCTGAACCAAAACTCTCATTTAAAATATTTTAAATCTCCAAACCTACAAACTCAAATTTATTTACATCTACCAAACCTTTGTCTGTTAAACGCAACTCTGGAATTACAGGCAGGGCAACAAAAGAGAGGGTTAAAAATGGATTTGGAAGAGAAATACCTAAATTTTTGGCTTCCTGACACAAGGTTTTCATATGAAACCCCACCTCTTGAGCACTTAAAGGAGAAATAAGTCCAGCAATGGGCAGAGCTAATCCTGCCTTCACCATCTCATTTTCTACTAAGACAAACCCTCCTTGCATTTTTTCAACAGCCTTAACCGCAATATACATATCTTGATTATTCACCCCAGCTACTACAATATTATGGCTATCATGACTCACTGAAGAAGCGATGGCCCCTTTTTTAAGGCCTAATCCAGAAATCAAACCCAACCCTATATTTCCAGTGGCGTGGTGTCTCTCAATAACAGCTATTTTTATAATATCTTGTTCTAAATCAGCGACAATTTCTTCTCTATTCTTTGTTACTTCTTTTATAAGGTGTTTGGTAATAATTTGGTCAGGCAGAAGTCCAATAACTCTTACCTTTTTCCCTTGAACAAAGATGCGAAAGTCATCAGGAGAAATATCCTTTAAGTGAACCGTATTGGTTACTTCAGGCTCAATATAAGGAGATAAAGAGAGCTTTAATTCCCCTTTTTCAAAAATTACCTTTCCATCTTTAATCACTGTTTCTATTTGGAAATCCTTCAAATTTTTCACTAATACCAAATCTGCTCTATATCCAGGAGCAATGGCCCCAAGTCTTTTTATACCAAATCGTTGTGCGCAATTTATAGTAGCCATCTTTATGGCCCAGATGGGATTGATGCCTGCCTTGATGGCTAATTTAATAAGATGGTCAATATGACCTTGTTTTTGTAAATCAGTAGGTTCTTTGTCATCACAGCAAAGAAGGCAGCGATGGACTGTAAATGAATTCACTGCTGGTAGAAGAGTAAGGAGGTTCTTGGCTGCTGTGCCCTGGCGAAGCATTAGCCACATACCGGCTTCTAATTTTTCTATAGCTTCATTTAGTTGTGTGGTCTCATGGTCAGAATCAATACCCACACCGATGTATGCTTGCAACATTTTTCCCGTCAATAAAGGGGCATGTCCATCTATTACTTTTTGAGTGGCATGAGTTGCCATAATCTTACCCAATACTGTTTTATCCGCATTGATTACTCCTGGAAAATTCATCATTTCTGCTAATCCAACCACACGTGGATGTTGAAGTAACTTAGCTATTTTCTCTGCCGTAATAGAAGCTCCGCTGGTTTCTAAATTTGTGGCTGGGACACAGGAAGGCACTAATATAAATACATTTAAAGGTAAATTTTCAGTGGCCTTTAACATATAATTTATACCCTTTATTCCTAAAACATTAGCTATCTCATGAGGGTCAATAAAGATAGAAGTAGTTCCGTGAGGGAGCACTGCCCGGGCAAAGGCAGAGGGAGTTAAAAGAGTGCTCTCCAGATGAATATGGGCATCCATAAGGCCAGGAATAAGATAAAGATTTTTGGCATCAATTATTTGCTTCCCAGTTTGATAATCACCAATACCTGCAATATATTTTTCGGTTATGGCTACATCAGCAGTAAATATCTTACCACTAAATACATTTACTACCTGAGTATTCTTTATTAGCAAATCTGCAGGGATTTCACCCTTTGCTACTCTAATGAGGTGAGTAAAATTCTGCACCAATTAGCCCTCAATTTTTATTTTCAATTTGTCGCCTGGCCGGATTAAAGATGAAGAAAGTTTGTTTAAAAAAATAATCTCTCTAATGGTGGTTTTAAATTTTCTAGCAATATCCCAAAGCGTATCTCCTTTTTTTACTTCATAAATAATGATTTTTCGAGGAAGAGGAATAAGGAGTTGATCTCCAGGATAAATACAGCCTTTAATCTTGTTTGATTTCTTTAATTTCCTTACCGAAGTCCCGAAAAGGCGGGCAATATCCCAGAGGGTATCTCCTGACTTCACGGTATAAATTATCTTGTAATGGCCTGTTTTATCTCTTTGAGTATAAATACTAGTTTGGGGTTCACCATAGGGAATAAGGAGCTTTTGCCTAGGTCGAAGGATATAAGGAGGAGATATACTATTAAGTCTAGCAATAAAATCAACACTTTTTCGATTTTTTCTGGCTATCTCCCAAAGTGTATCCCCAGGTTTTACTTTATAATATCGAAAATGTTTAAAAACCTGAGTTGTTTCTGCTTGTGCCCCTAGAGAGGCCAAGACAATTTCTTTTTTCTCTTTGGGTATGTGTAAAAAATAAGGATAAGGTGGGGTAAAGGGACGCCTTAAGGCAGGGTTAAGTCTTTTTAGTTTTTTTAATGGAATCATAGTCTCTTTACTTAAGAGGGTAAGGTCTGTAAGGCCATAAGTATGCACCTTATCGCAATCCCAGGGGTCTTTGGGTTTAATCTCAAAGCCATATGCCTTTGGATTTTTAGCAATGGTAATGGTAGCTATCCATTTAGGAACATATTGCTTGGTTTCTAATTTCAACTCCCGGGCCTTTTTGATAAGAGTCCAATAATCTTTTACTTTATATCTCTTTATCAGCTTTTGAATAGTTCCATTTCCTGCATTATAAGCAGCCGCCGTAAGATACCAATCTTTAAACTGACTATAGAGGTCTTTTAAATAACGGGCAGCTGCCTTAGTAGCCAATTCTGGGTCTTTTCTTTCATCTACCCAGTAATCTATCTTAAGACCGTAGTGAGTAGCTGTGCTGGCAATAAATTGCCATGGTCCACAGGCATGAGCATAAGAATAAGCATGATTATCAAAGCCACTTTCCACAAACGCCAAATAAAATATCTCCTTAGGTAGTCCTGCCTTTAATAAGATTTTTTCCATAAGGGGTTTATACTCTTGGGCACGAGTTAATACCTGGTGAAACCACCTCCGACCATTAGGATTTTTAGTATAATAATTGATAAAGGTCTGAACTCTATCATTGATAACAATAGGTATGGTGGCAACCTTTTTCTTTGGAGAAATTTTTTTGGTTATTAGTGGTGTTTTTTTAATAGGCGTTTTTTCCGCAACTAAGGGTTTTTTGCCTTCCTTTTTGGGAATAGGCGAAGTAGCCTTTTCAGAAATATTTAAAGCGGATTTTTTTTCACAAACAGGGGTTTGTGGTAAAGAAGGTGGTTTAGAAGGAACACATCCAGCTAATAAAACACAAGATATAAAAAAATTAAGAATCCTTTTCACTTTGACCCAAATTTAGTTTTATTTTATATAAAGGGTTTTAATACCTTAAAAGATTTTTTTTGACAAGGGTTTTAAATTTTGAATATTTCCTAAAATTTAGGCGTTAATCTTTAAAAACATTCCTGTCTGCCCGCAGGCAGGCGGGGACAGGCAGGGATGAATTAAGGATTTTCTGATTTCAATAAGTGGAATAAGAAAAAGCACACTTTCTTTTAAAGTTATTGCTTTAAACCAAACTCACTACTTGACACAAAGTATTTCTATGATACAAGTAAATTTCAAACGCAAAGGAGGAGAAGGTAGTGGCATATCACAAGTCGGCAATTAAACGCATTAGACAAACAGAAAAAAGGACTAAGCGCAATCGTTTTTATAAAACTAGGGTAAAGAATGTGATTAAAGAAGTGCGTCTGGCTATTACTTCAAAAGCAGTGGAGGAAGCAGAAAAGGCCTTACAAAAAGCCATTCCTATAATTTCTAAAGCTGCTTCTAAAGGAGTATTACATAAGCGAAATGCAGCGAGAAAAATTTCTCGGCTGACAAAACAAGTTAATCTTTTAAAACAAGGCTATCAAAATACACAATAAAAAAATCCCTAAGATTTCTTAGATACCACTTTTTCACCTATTACAAAACGAATATAAATGCTAATAGAATCAATTGGATAGCTAATTAGCTATTTAAATAATGAATAGGCAGCAAAAAATCCTAATTTTAATTATTTTATTTTCTATTCTTATCCGCATTCCTTATCTAAATTGCCCAATCCATCCAGATGAAGGTGCCTATGCCTATCAGGCATATTTTTGGCTAAAGGGTATTAATTTTTATAAATCTCGATTCTGTAATACACTTCCTGGCTTACCTTTAATTTATGCCTTTATTTTTAAAATCATTGGTACTAGAGTTGATACTCTAAGACTCTTTTTGTCTATTTGGAATGCTATAAGTGTCCTCTTTGTTTATCTCATCACACTCCGACTTTTAGATGAGAAAAAGGCATTGGCATCAGCATTTATCTTTGCATACCTCTCCTGGCTCCCTACCCTTAAAGGTACTATGCAAAAAGAGGTCTATATGCTCCTTCCATACCTTATTTCCCTTTACTTATACCTGCTTTATCAAGGTAAAAATAGAATTTACCTCCTTTTTTCTGGTATCTTTTTGGCCATAACTATTACTATACGCCAAACGGCTACTCCCCTTTTATTTCATTTTCTATTATTCATTTATATTCAAAGTAAAAGGAAGGGAAAAGATAGCCTTATCCTTCTTATAGGAGTTTTTTCTCCTTTAATTTTGGTTATGCTATATGGATATACCACTTTAGATGGGATGAATTTCCTTTATCAAATAGGAGGATACAGATTAACTACTGCCTCTATATTTCTAGGGCCCTGGTGGTGGCATCTGCTTCGTTTTTTTTATTCTAGTACTGTTACAGGGATTATATTTTTAATCTTTGCCGCTTTGTTAGGATGGCCATACTTAGATAGAGAAAAAAATTTTAATAAATTATTTATTATCTCTTTTTTTCTCTTTTCTCTCTTTGGAGGAGTAATGGGAGGACGCTGGTTTTTCCACTATTATTTGCAAATTACCCCAGCGCTTTCTATATGGTTAGGTTGGTCTGCTATTTCTATTCTAAGACAAAAAAGGGTTATAAAGATAATCTTCTTTATATTTTTATCAATTCCTTTTATTTTCTATATTTTTGCTATTTGTTACACGGGCGATTTCTACCCCGGTCATGAGAAAAATTATGACATTACTTTACAGCTAAGCAGGTATATTCAGACTCGGTGTAAACAAAATCAAGAAATATACGCCTTTTTATACTCCAATCCTGGCCTCTACTTTCTGGCCGAAAGAAAGAGTGCAATTCCTTATCTTTTTAGAGGCGAGGTATTGTTTAACCCAAATATACTTTGGGAGGTAAAAGAGGCTATTAAACACAAAAAGATGAGATATTTAGTCACCTATAGTCTCCCATATAGCCTTAAAATTGCCAAGAGGCATTGTGAATGTGATACTCACAATTTCATTAACTTAATTAAGGCATGCTTTTCATATAATTTTGTGCCATTTTGCAAAAATTACCCCATTCAAATCTCCCTTATCAGACAAGTCTTTAAGACCATCCCTAAATATTATTTACCTGTAAGGTCTATTCCATTTGATAATACTCATGTTATTATTTGGAAGAAAAAGGATTAAACATTGACTTGAATTTCGTTATAAATTGTATTACTCAAGTTTTCTACATAGGGATACCCCTTTTTATTTTTTATTCACTTTTTTCATCTTCTAATTCACAAACCCATTTTTCTTTAAGTTCCTCAATTTGGTCTTTATAATCATCTATTGACTGTTCTAGCCCGCAATCACGGCAGACTACTTTGGCATTGGCTCAACGCCCTTTTATCTCAGCTTTACCCCCACAAATGAGACAGCGAAGTGTTTCCATGATTTTATATCTTAAATACTGCCCCTTGGCTAGCTGAGGTAACTAAAGAGGCATATCTTACTGCATATCCTTCAGTAATTTTAGGAGGCAAAGGTTTCCAATCCCTTCTTCTTCTTGCCAGCTCCTCTTCTGTCACCTTTAACTCCAGTGTCCTGTTAGCAATATTGATTTCAATCAAATCCCCTTCTTCTACTAAGGCAATAGGTCCTCCAGCGGCTGCTTCTGGAGAGACATGGCCAATAGCTGCTCCTCTAGTGCCTCCACTAAACCTACCATCAGTAATAAGAGCTACCTCTTTATCTAAACCCATACCCACAATGGCCGAAGTAGGGGTAAGCATTTCCCGCATACCTGGCCCACCCTTTGGTCCCTCATAGCGGATTACTACTACATCCCCTGGCTCAATTTTCCCTTCTAGAATAGCCTCTGTGGCAGATTCTTCATCATTGAAGTTCTTTGCCCTTCCTGTAAACACTTTCATTTCTTTCATCACTGCAGATTGTTTTATCACCGCTCCTTCAGGCGCAAGATTGCCATACAAAATAGCTAGGCCCCCTTCTGGTTCATAAGGATTATCTATGGGACGGATGACAGAGATATCTTTATTTTGTGCTTGAGCAATATTTTCGCCTAATATCTTACCCGTAACAGTTAACACTTCTAAATGTAAAAGATTAATCTTAGCCAACTCTTTCATTACTGCTGGAATACCACCGGCTCTATCTAAATCTTCTAAAAAATGTGGACCTCCAGGACGCAAGTTACAAATATGGGGCACCTTATGGCTCATTTCATCAAATATACTCAAAGAAAGAGGGACTTTGGCTTCGTGAGCAATGGCCATCAAGTGTAAGACGGTATTAGTGGAGCAACCTAAAGCCATATCCACACAAATAGCATTTTTAAAGGCCTTTGAAGTAGCTATATCTCTGGGTTTAATTTCTGCCTCTACTAATTTCACAATCTGTCTGCCTGCTTCCTTTGCTAACCTTATCCTTCCTGCCATTACTGCTGGTATGGTGCCATTGCCAGGAAGGGACAAACCAATGGCTTCACTTAAGCAATTCATAGAGTTAGCCGTAAACATCCCTGCACATGAACCACATCCAGGACAGGCTACATTTTCTAATTCGGCCAACTCGGCTGGGCTCATTTTTCCTGCCTTTACTGCGCCTACTCCCTCAAAAACAGAAATCAAATCTACTCTATTACCTCTCCAAATACCAGATAACATAGGGCCACCACTGACAATGATGCTGGGGATGTTTAACCTTAAGGCCGCCATTAACATCCCTGGAATGATTTTGTCACAGTTAGTAACTAAAACTAAACCATCAAAGGGTTGTCCCATAGCCATGACTTCAATAGAATCAGCAATGATTTCTCTGCTCATTAGACTATATTTCATCCCTTCATGGTGCATGGCTGTTCCATCACACATACCAATTACCCCAAACTCCATGGGGGTCCCTCCGGCCATCCTTATCCCTGCTTTGACTGCTTGAGTGATTTTATCCAGATGAATATGGCCAGGAATTAGTTCATTGCCTGCATTCACTACCCCAATCAATGGCCGTTTTAATTCTTCATCAATGTAACCCATGGCCTTAAACAAAGACCGATGAGGAGCCTTAGCCAAACCTTCCACCATCCGCCGACTGCGCAATTTCATGTTTTGCCTCCGAGTGAAAATTTTTGACAAAGTTTAAAAAGATTTATAAGAAATATCAAGTTTAGTATTAAATAAAATTAGATGCTACATTACTCAGAGGTCTTAAGGATAATTGACCTCAAATTAACTATATTATGTGGTATGCTCTTTTGCTTTGGTCTGCTTGTTTCTCCTTGGGTGTTTAAAAAGCAGCTAAAAATATTTCTTTTCTTCCCTTTATGGATCTGGAGATTGGTAAAGAAATATTTAAGCCCAAATGACCCTTTTTTAAAAATTTTCCTCTTTATATTTTTCTTTAATTCCCTTTCATTATTTGCCAACCTAATCTCAGGATTTTTGTTAGGATTCCCAGTTATATTTGCTATTCTCCTTGGGATAAATGTAGGTATAATTATCCTGACAGAAATAGGAAAATTGGACTATATAGCAATTTTTTTAAATCCTGTTTCTCTGTTTGAACTACCTGCTGCCTGGATTAGTCTTTCTATGGGTATAAAAATCAGTATATCCCTTTATCCTAATTTTTTGTTTTGCTCCTCATTCCAAATGTTTTATAAGGGACTTTATGTATATTTCCTTGTAATAATACCCCTTTTGATCATTTCTGGCCTTATAGAAACAAGTTTAATAAAGGCATTCACCAAAAAATAAACAAAATTTGTCACTAAATAAACAAAAATTGCCATCTAAATATTGTTTTTTTCCTAATACAGTAATAAAATAAACAAGGCACAAAATTTGCTTTAAATAAATTATAAATTAGAAACAATAATTATGAAAAACGAGAATAAGACCAAAAAACAACTCATAAATGAGTTGGAAAAAAAACGGCAAAAGATTGCTGAATTGGAAGCAACACTGGAAAAATATCGTTCTGTAGTGGAGTCTAGTGAAGACCATATATATTTAGTAGATAGAAATTGTAACTATTTATTTATGAATTCAAAACACCTATCCGAGCTTGGTTTGAAAAATGAGCAAATTATAGGTAAACCATACGGTGCATTTCATACACCTCAAGAAACAGAAGATTTTACCAAAAAGGTTCACCAAGTCTTAGAAACTGGGAAATCACTATCTTACGAATATAAAAGTATAAGAGATGGCAAATATTACATCCGCACTTTAAGCCCTATAAAAGACCCTAGAAGCGGCCAAATAACGGCTATCGGTGTAATTTCAAAAAATATTACTCACTATAGGAAAGCACAAGAAAGAATTAAGTATCTTAGTTTCCACGACGTCTTAACTGGTGTATACAATCGGGCCTATTTTGAAGAAGAGCTAAAACGGCTCAATACTCCGCGGAAATACCCTATAGGTGTTATTATGGTAGATATTGATAACCTCAAGTTTGTCAATGACAACTTCGGCCATACCAAAGGAGATGAACTTTTAAAGCGTTTAGCAAACATCCTCTCTTCTATATTTCGCAAGGAAGATGTGGTGGCTCGCATAGGAGGTGATGAGTTTGTTATCATTTTGCCAAACGTTAATGAAGACACTGTTCGGTCTCTTTGTAAACGGGTTAATGATGCCTGTGAGGAGAGTAATCAAAAATCTGAATTAAAGCTGAGCGTTTCTTTAGGGTATGCTGTCCAATATGGCCAATATAAAAATATGGAAGAGGTGTTAAAAAAAGCAGACCAACATATGTATAGAAATAAACTATTTGGCGAGACAGTTGCACAAAAACACTTAATTGATTCCTTTAAGATTATGTTGGCTAGACGGGATTTATATACCCTAAAACATTATGAACAAAAGCAATTTTTTGCTACCTCCCTGAGCAAAGAAATAGGCCTTCCATCAGATAAAATAAAAGAAGTGAGACTGTTGGCTACTTTACATGATATTGGTAAAATTGGTATAGCCGATTTAATATTGCACAAACCAGGAAAGTTATCTCCTGAAGAATGGGAGATTATGAAGACCCACTGTGAAATAGGCTATTCTCTGGCGAAGGCTATCCCAGAATTAAATCCTATTGCCGAAGATATTCTTTATCACCATGAGCGATGGGATGGGAAAGGATACCCTAAAGGGTTAAAAGGAGAAGAAATCCCACTATTGGCCAGGATAGTAACTATTGTAGATGCCTATAGTG
>Ga0190363_1002168_pt1 | contig 11322 bp, 8 predicted proteins | sample 48721867_MG_FD_161272 | JGI IMG/M metagenome (GOLD analysis project Ga0190363, IMG submission 161272) | Hydrothermal vent microbial mat bacterial communities from Southern Trench, Guaymas Basin, Mexico - 4872-18-6-7_MG | ecosystem: Environmental > Aquatic > Marine > Hydrothermal vents > Microbial...
CCGCCCTCCAAGCTAGGAACCTCCCTCCCAGACCAGCAACTACAACCGTCTTTAAGTCCGGGTTTCTGGAGGAAACCTGCTCAAGCCCCTCCACCACCTGCTCCACCTGCCTAACATACACGTACCTCGCGATCCCGAGGACGTCCTCGGCGGTTAGGGTTTCAAGGTCGCCGCACACAACCCTCGCCAAGCGAGCCATCGAGTGCTCCACGTCCTTCCCCCTCCCATCAGCGCTCTCGCAGGTGTAATCCTCCTCCGAAATGTTCCCCAGGATGAGGTGTACGTCGGCGGTTAACGCAAACTTCTCCGGAGACACCCTACACATGCGCCCCCACAGGGGGACCCACCCCACTATAGCCGAAATGTTCGTCCTGAGAACCCCCGTGAAGACCAGCTCTCCGCTCATCAGCCTCTCGGTGTCGCTTCTCCCCTCAGGGCAGGGCACCCCATCCCTAACGGGTATTATGTCGGTGGTTGTGCTCCCCACATCCATGAAGATGCAGTTTCTGAAGACCCTTCCAACCATCCACCCTGTAGCCGGCCAGTTCGCCGCTGCAACCTCCAAGGGGCGCCTCCTCGCCTCGCCGACGCTTAAAAGCTCCGCCATGCAGTTCACGACAAGCACCTCAACCCCCTTAAAAGCGTACTCAACCGAAGAAAGAACATGGTTAACCCCCTCCCTTTTGGTCTCGTAAGCGTCGGAGAGCTCGGCGGTCATCGTCAAACAGACGCAGTCAGGTTCCTCCCCGCCACAAAGCCCCCGCCCTATCCTAGATATGAGCTCTGGAAGCTCACCCCTCGACCTAGCCCACACGGGAAAGTACTCCCTAACCACTTTAACCCTAACTCTCCCAGATCCAACATCCACCCTAGCAGCCTTGGTATTGGCGCCCCCCACGTCCAATCCAACAAAAATCATTTTTCTTCCACCCAGAAGGCTCCACTTCCAACCATAGAGCGGGATCCATCACATTCAGATCCTATAAGGTCTCTCCCTATAAGATTCTATCTTTAACGAATCGTAACAATGAAGACAGCAATCAATCAGAAGGCTAACCTATACGATATGCGGGAATACCATCAATATTGCCTGCAACTGTGAGGCGGGACCTAACAACCGCAAACGGAAATGGACAGCTTGATCTACCGGCCCTATCGGAAAAGAAAGCTGGCGATTACCTTGTCGACCCCTACGGGAACACCCCTATTCAACGTGTTCCAGAACTAAGGAAGGCAAACACGAGAGCGAACGACTAGGTACCCCACCCTACACGCCGATGTTGCACGCTTAGACCCTTCTCTGAAATTGCCCATGGAAACCATACTAGAGGTTAGCCCTCCGAGGGCGGATTCCCGCCTTCACCAGCGCTTCGTCTATGCTTCCTCCGCGGCAAACTATAAACCTGTGCCTCTCATTTATTGAAACCTCCCAATCGCACACTTCACGCGTAGACGTTTTCCTGAACGCTGCGCCTCCCCTAACCACCACTCTTCCCGGTGTCACCCCTCTCAGACACGAGTCGAAGATAAACCCTGCAATGTTACCTTCTACAACTTCCCTGACACCTAGGTACGAGGTTGTCAGGCGGGGGTTAACCTCCATTATGAACACCCCCCTGCGAGACAGGACCAAGTCCACCCCAACGTACCCCTTCAAGCCCGGAATCTGCAGCGCCGCCTTCTCAGCTGCCTTTAAGGCTTCCTTCTCCAAGCCGTGCTTGAGGGGGAGGTAGCCCCCCCCATAACGTATCCTTCCGTCCTCGCCGATTAGAATCATTTGAGCGTTTAGCGTTAAGGGCGTTGCCTCGTCATCGCCAACTATCAAGCTTGCACTCGCATCCACCCCTTTCACATACTCCTGAACGAGGATCTCCCCGGTTCCTGAAGCAGCCGAGGCGAGCTCAGCCGCCCCCCTAACATCATCCTCGCCCCTAGCTACGCTGACCCCCTCACATCCCACACCGTCAACCGGCTTAAACACGGCTGGAAACCCGACCTCCCACGCCCTCCCAACAGCCTCCTCCACGCTCTTGGCGGTTAAGGTCAGGGGAACGCTTAGCCCTGCCTCACCAGCCAACTCCAATGTTCTCCCCTTATCCGTAGCCAAGGCTACCCCATTGGAGGAGGAGCCCAAAACACTGCATCCACTCTTTTCAAGGGTTCGCGTTAACTCGCAGAGCGTCCCCCCCGTCTCCGGGGCAATTAAAAGAACCCAGTCAGCCTCCTCCACCCCTTCAAGGAGACCCCTCTCCACCACGGAGACACTCCTAGCTTCAAAAATCCTCTTCAAATAGAGAAGTCTGGGGTCTAGAGTCGTGAACGTGTGGAACCCTGCGGAGGAGAAGTCCTCGGCGGATGCGAGAAGCATGGCGAGCCCCTCCACTGCAACGTCCACGTGCAACTCCTCACCAGCCATCCCGCCTCCACACATAAACTCGTACACGAAGACCCTTCCCTTCATCCCACCACCAGCCAGGAAGGCAGCCTCCCACGCCAACCCAAGAATCCACCCGTTGCACCCTACCCCAACCACCTGCTGCCCGCAGCCTCTACACGATGGCTCAGGGCTGAAGCCCTTTCCCGCCACTTCCACCCTGAAGGGGATGGACGATCAATTAGAGGTTGGAAAGTTTTTTATTTGTAGCTACACTATTCTTTTTAAGCTTCTCCTTTTCGCCTGCACCATGAAGGGGGAGCAAGGGGTATGCGTGTAATACCTGTCATGGACCTGATGAACGGCATCGTCGTGCACGCTAAGGGAGGCGTTAGAAGAGAGTATGAGCCCGTCAAGTCGGTTCTCACCTCCTCGCCAGACCCCATGAACGTCATGTACGCGTTTAAATGCCTCGGCTTCACCGAACTCTACATCGCAGACCTGGACGCTATAGAGGGGAGGGCGCCGAACCTGGGAGCCATAAGGTCTCTCGTTAGACGCTCCTCCATGAGGATCATGGTCGACGCCGGGGTGAGAAGCGTCGAGTCCGTCGAGAGCCTGGTCAGAGCCGGAGTATCAGGCGTCGTCGTTGCAACCGAGACCATCCCAACCCCAGCCTTCCTCTCCGAGTGCACTAGGCTTTACGGCGAAAGAATAGTTGGAAGCCTCGACCTGAGAGGTGTCTCCGTCGTCTCTAGGAGCCGGGAGGTAGCGTCAATGACCCCTCTTGAAGCAGCGGCGATGTTTGAGGATTCCGGCGTGTCCTCCCTCCTCGTGGTGGACCTATCCCGTGTCGGAATGCGCAGCGGCCCCCCCATCACCCTCCTCGAGAAGCTTGCGTCCCACCTCTCAATCCCGGTGATAGCCGGCGGAGGGGTGAGAAGCGTCGAAGACTTAAAGGCTCTGCGAAGCATAGGAGTGAAGGGCGCGCTGGTTGCGACAGCCCTCCACACAGGAACGATAAAACCTAAAGACCTGCAGGAATTCCTCAACTCAGCCCTCCTAACGTAAACTCGGAACCCTCAGCAATCCGCAGCACACTTAACGGCTTAGCAGCCGCCTCAAACGTCAACCACACTAGGGAGGCAAGTTAACCATCCACGCCGCCCCCCTCAGCTGAAGACGTCTACTACCCGGAGATCTCCTCCCTCCATCTCGCCCACCTTGGCATTAACCGGGATGGTGTACTGCGCGGCGGAAAACAAGCTCAAAATTCTCCCTCGAAAGTACCACTTGAACCCCTGAGGGAACACCTCGTGAGCTCTCACCATAACCTCAACCCCATTCTCCTCGGCGAACTCCGTGAAAACGTCCTCTCCAAACACGTATATTCCCGGCCCTCTGGGGCTTGGCTTGAACCCCCTCACCCCCTCATGAGGGTCGTTCCACAGCACTTGGAACCCTATGGGGTCCTCGACCTCCACCTCCCTGGGAATCTCCCTGAGCTGGCTCAGCCTTTCAAGCCCCTTAGCTATCCCCCCGTGAAGGCATAGCACCGACCCGTTAACTAGGCAAGCGTATGGCAGGGATGCGAAGAGGGAGGCGTAAACCCTGTAGAAGCTGAAGGAGAACCTTCTCGAGACAGCATCCATGAATCCGTAGTACCTGTTGGCGAGGGGGGTCTCGTGGTTGCCTCTGAGAAGTATCACCCTGTCAGGGTACACGGTTTTAAGCGAGAGGACGAAGTTCATGTTTCCAACCTGCTCAGCCCCCCTGTCAACGTAGTCCCCTAGGAAAACCGCCAGGTCGTAGCCCTCCCTGAGAAACCTCCTTGCCACAGCCATGGTTGAGTAGAGGTCACCGTGCGTGTCACCTACGAAGAGGACCCTCCCACCCTCAACCTCAAAGTAAGTTTCACCCTCGAGAACCTCCCCCACATCGTAGATGATCCTCTTGACTGCTTCGCCGTCGAGCTTAGATGCAAGCTGCGGCTTCCTGACTATCTCCTCAGCCAGCCTCCCCATCCTTCCACCTACCCTTTAAAGAATGCCCTGATCATCCTCTCCACCGTCTGAAACGGCGTCCTGGGGTCCACGTGCGTGGTCCTCTCCGCCAGCCACGGCGAAAGCCTCCTCCTGCTCTCCCTCCAAGCGTACCTCGTGTCAAGCAGCACCCCAACCGCGTAGTCCTCCTTGTGCCTCCAAACCCTGCCGAGAGACTGGTTCACAGCGTTAAAGGACTGGTCAAGGTACCACCTTCTCCCCATGCTCTCCTCCACCCTGTCGTAGTACTCCCTCTGAGCCATAACTCTGGGGTCGGAAATGTTAGGGTATGGTATGCCGACTATAACTACGGCTCGCCCCGACTCGTCGGGGAAGTTCGCCCCCTCACTGAGCTTCCCCCTGACGACGGCGAAGAGCACAGCCTTGTCCTCCCTGGCCGCCTTCCTGTAGGCGTCGACCAGCGACGCCGTGCTACCCGGAGACTCTATGAAGACGGCTGCGTCGATCTCGCCGAGGACACCGTAAGTGTTCCACGTGTTCAACATCCTATTCATCACTTGGTAGGCTGGAAAGAACACTATGGTTCCGTTAGGGACGTTTCTAACTATCCTAGCGACCGCCTCCCCGTACTCGAGCACCGTCTCCTCGTCGCCCCTCATCTCGTACTTGGTTGTGAGGGGTTTGCCGCTTGGCCCCCTGCCCACAGCCAGAATCATTATGTTGTCCTTAGGTATGACTGAAGGGTAGCTCCTCTTGAAGGCTTCCGGGACCCCCAACCGTGCCGCCATACCCTCCACCGGCGACAGGGTTCCGCTGGTCAGTATGACCGCCCTCGGCTTCTCGGATAGGATCTCGCTGAACGCGACCCTGGGGTCTAGGCAGAGCCACTCAAGCACAGGGTTCTTCTCGTCCTCGGCGTTCCAGAACCCCACGTACTCCTCCTCCCCACTCGACATGAAGGTTTCGATGAAAGCGTAGACTTGGGCGACCCTCAGCCTGTCAAGGATTACAACCCTCCCCCTCCTCGCTATGAGCTCCCTCTGGATGTTTATTATCAGAGGCCACCCTTCAAGAAACTCCTCTATCCTCTCCCTTGTAACCCCGCACTCCTCCATCTCCTTAAGGATCATCCTCCTAGTTAAAAGCTCGTCCTCCTTAAAATCGGCGTGGCTGAAGAACCTTGAGAGAAAGGCGAGGAACTCCTCCACGTCGGATGCCCAGGGCCTGTCAACCTCCTTAACCTCGTCTATCGCTCTTTCAACGGTCCTCCTCGAAAGGGCGTAGGACTTGCTCTCCTTACAGAAGTCCTCTACGTTGTGCGCTTCATCCATAACTATCACTTGACCCTTAAAGCCGGGGTCGAGGAAAAGGTAGTTGTACGCTCCTATGACGACCCTGTAAACCTGCGAGAGAACCTTAGCCAGGTAGTAGGGGCAAACGTCCCTTTCATCCCCATACTCCAGAAGCCTCTCCACGCTTGCAACGGTTGGAACCCCATGGGGCATGTATCCTGGTATCTCAACCCTCCTCCCCTCAAACTCGCAGTAGAGGCGCACGTCGGATGGAAGCCTGTCCTGGCTCGCCAGGCTCACGTCGCTCCTGTACAGGGAGAGCTCGGCGAGGCTCCTCCCATCCTCCTCGCTCCTAATCCTTGAAAGGCAAACTTCGTCCGCCCTCAAGTAGTCGTCCATTTCCCTAACGTCCCTGTCAAGGCAGAGCTGAAGCCTAGACCCCCTAACGACCCCGGTGAAGCCGTAGCCTAAAGAGTTGATCCTTTCAAGCTCGTAGGCGACCTGCCTCATCTGGGTGTGGGTTCTCGAATAGTAGAAAACCCTGTAGGGGTAGGGTAAAACGGCTGAAAGTATCGAGACCGTCTTGCCGAAGCCCGTCGGGGCCTCGAGGAAGCCCACACCTCCCTCCTCAACCAGCCTAGCTACATCCCTAGCATACTCAAGCTGGGCTGGGTACGGCTTATAGGGGAAAAAGCCTCTGAACCGTTCCTCCCTAGCGTCAGCCTCCCTCAAAGAAACCCCTCTGAAACCCACTCCACTAACTAAAGGAAAGGAAGAGCTTTAAATAATGTTGTGTTCTACCGTCCCTGCCCGCCGCCCTCCCATCCGCCCATCACAGCTTAAGGTTGTTCTTTATCTGGATAACCTTCCCCACGGCCTCGGTGGCTGTTTGAGCCAGAACCCTTATCATGGCCTCCTTCCCGTACCCTCCCTCATCGTATATGACGTCGGGAACCCCCTTAGCCTTCTGGATCGCCTGCTCCACCCCCCACTGAAGGCTCCTACCCTCCACCAACCTAACATCCTCTGGCTCCTCCCTCCTGTCGAACCCCGCGACGGTGAGCCCGCTCTTCCTGCACGCCTCAAGTATGTCGGGCGAATACTTTATGTTGACCGCAGCCCTCATGTTCGGGTCGTACTCCATCACCTTCAAGATGACCCTTGCGATGTGGCTTGACGCCCCAAACCTTGGGCATCCAATAGCTCTGGCGCGCCCCCTGAAGCTTGCGATCCTCCCCTCCACAGCCGCCACGTCTTCGACCCCCCTCGCGAAGCTCGTCGCCATGCCAACGTTCATCCTAACCTCAGGTATCAACGCGTCAACGTTCCTTTCAGACTCTATCATGCTCACAGCCTCCGCCACGTCGCTTATAACGTTCCACCTCTCAGCGTCGTGGTAGAGCAGTATCAGGGGGTTTGCAGGCTTCCTCCCCCTACCTATGTCAACAGGGTGGCGGAAAACCTTCTCAACGTACCTCTCAGCCTTCTCGACGGCTGCCGCCGGGGCCTCGCCCATGGCGAGGAACGCCGTTATCGCAGCCGAGAAGCAGCACCCCCTTCCATGGCTCGCGCAGTCCTTCACCCTCTCCTTCTCAAACCTTGAAATCTCCCCGTCAGCGTACAGGACGTCGACGACGACATCTCTCTCCCCGTCCAAGTGGCCACCCTTAACTACGACGGCTTCGGCACCCCTAGACGCTATAGCCTTAGCGGCCTCCTCCATGTCCCTAACGCTCTTTATCTGCATGTCCGCTATGAGGGATGCCTCCGCTATGTTCGGGGTGACGACCGTAGCCTTGGGGATAAGCTGGTTTATTATCGCCCTCTCAGCCGAGGGCGACGCCAGCCTCTCCCCAGACCCAGCCCAGACTATGGGGTCAACCACTAGGGGGAAGCCATACTCGTCCTCTATGTGGCAGACAACCTCCACGGTCTCCTTGTCCCTGAGCATACCCGTCTTAGCGGCCTTAACCTCCAAGTCCTCCATGAGAAGGTCAACTTGGGCCATTATGATCTCGGGCGGAACAACGTGTATATCCCTAACATAGACAGTGTTCTGAGCTGTCACGGCGGTTATGGCGCACACCCCGTGGACGCCTAGGGCGGCGAAGGTTTTCAGGTCCATCTGCACCCCTGCCCCTCCGAGCGGGTCCGAGCCGGCTATCGTCAAAGCTACTGGAACCACGCCGTTCACCCTCCCTAGCTAAAAGGGAGTCAAAAACCATAATTAAAGCATTTCACAAATTTCTCCACAGAAGACTTCACAGGAATGGAGGGTGGCTCGGATTTCCAGCTGTAAGGTTGCCGGTCAGCCAAGGAAGTTTCTTGTGGTCATGTGCGGCCTCCCCGCAAGCGGGAAGACAACCCTCGCAACACGCATCGCCCTCCTAATGGAGGAGGCAGGGATCCCCACGGTCGTGCTCGGATCAGACAACGTGAGGAGTATGATGCCTATTTACAGGGAGAAGTTTGACCCTGCCAGGGAGCCCCTCGTCAGGGACGCCACACTACACCTAGCAGAGTACTTTCTGAGGAGGGGTGTAAGCGTGGTCAACGACGACATGAACTACTACTCTTCGATGCGCCACGACATGGTCGAGTTAGCTAGGAGGACAGGCGCCATCCACGCTATAATCCACGTTGAGGCATCCTTAGAGGACGCTTTAAAGTGGAATGAGGCTAGAGGGTCACCCATCCCCCCCGAGGTCATAGCGTCCGTCAACGAGAAGTTCGAGGAGCCCGGGAAACGCTACCGCTGGGATAGAAGCCTAGCCCGCTTTAACCTGTCCAGGACACCCCTAGAGCACGCTGCGAGGGAGGCGCTGAGCCGCATCCTCGCGTTGAAGCCGGAGGATGGGGAGGCTGAGAGACGGCCCCCCGGATTGGCGGAGGAAATCGACAAGGTAACACGGAGGGTGGTGTCCGAAGCTGTGAAGTCCGCTCCAAGATCAGCGGTCGCGCTCAGCAACGTTCGAAGAAGCTTCGTCAGGGAAGCCTTAAAAGCAGGTCTCACCCCTGAAGAGGCTGAAGCAGCCTTCAGAAGAAAGGTTGAGGAGGCTCTAAATGAACTGGACTCCAAGGGACGGTGACGCCATACTAACAGAGGACGGCCTCGTGTTCTACACGATGGGGTACGCTCATCCCGAGGACAGGGTGGTCGCATACTTAAAGTATGTTCCGTCAAGCCTTAAAGACCTCTTCGACGTTCCGTGGCTACCCTACACCTGGCGCCTCGAAGGGGTCACCCTCGTCAGGCCAGCAAAGCTTTACTCCCCTAAGATCTACCGTAACGTCCTGTCAGCTCTAAGAAGGATCTCGGAAGACTACGTCTACTACTCTCCGTGCGACGGGAAAGAGCTGGTCACGGTTCCCAGGAGCAAGATAAGAAGGGTCTACGTTCCATGCGAACAGTTGAGGCTCCTCCTACGCAAGGAAAGCCTCGACCGGCTGGAGGAGAAGGCGGTGAAGATAATAAGGCTTCTCTCGGAGAAGTCAGGGGTTCCACTGGGCGACTTCGGCGTCCACGGCTCCATATCCCTCCAAATGCACGGTGAGGGAAGCGACGTGGACGTGTCCGTCTACGGGTCGGAAAACTTCAGGAGGGTTAAAAAGGCTCTACTCCTGCTTGCGGACGAGGGCGTCGTCCAGCCCATCCTAGCAGACCGCTTCGACGAGCTTAGAAGGAACAGGGTGCTGTTTGAGGGGGTGCGCGTCGTGGTAAACGCGACGAGGAAGATCGAGGAGATAAGGGAGAGGTACGGCCAGTACAGGTACAGGGCGCTGAGGCCCGTCGAGGCAGAGTGCACCGTAACGGAGGACTGGGAGGCAGTCTTCAGGCCTGCGGTCTACGGCGTGGAGTGCGAGGATGAACGCGTCAAGCAGGTTGTCAGCATGATAGGCCAGTTTAGGGATGTGGCGCGGAGGGGGGTGAGGGTCGTGGCGAAGGGCATGCTGGAAAGAGTTGAAGGGGAGGAGGGCGGTTGGCTTCGAATAGTCGTCGGGTCGGGTGTGGGGGAGGAGGAGTACATATGGCCCGCTGAGGGGTGATCGCTTAGTGTTGAAGGTTAGGGATAGGGACGCCCCCGTAACGCAGGAGGGTCTGATCTTCAGGGTTTATGGTTACGATCACCCTCCGACGGCTTGCGTGTGCGACGTTGAGTACGCCCCCGAAACCATCTACCAGAGTTCGGATCCTAGAGCGGTCAGGGACGGCCTCCCCATAGTCTACTACAAGTTCTACGGTGATGAAGGGTTAAGGTTTGTCATGGAGAAATACCCCCAGTACACTTTTTTCCATGAGCCTCTTCAGCGCAGGATGGTTGGGGTTAGGGAGGGGCAGCTCTCCGAGGTGAGGAGGCCCGACCACAGGTTTCAGCTTCTCTTCAGCGAGGAGCCTGACAGGATGATAGACGCGACGATAAGCGTCGTCGAGATGGTCATGGAGGTCTCCGGGCTAAGCTACGGGGACTTCGGCGTCTTCGGCTCGATCCTCCACGACTTCTACAACGAGTACTTCAGCGACATAGACCTCGTCGTCTACGGGAGGAGGAACCTCCTAGACCTGATTGAGGCTCTCAAATGCCTCTACGAGGAGGGCGGCCCCCTCGCTAACGAGTTCTCCCAGCCAAGCCAGCACCTCAGCAAGAACTGGCGCTTCAAAAACTACACCCTTCAAGAGTACCTCTTCTACGAGGAGCGGAAGATGATATACGCCGTCTACGACTCACCCGAGCTTGGACGGAAGGTTAAGGTCGAGTTCGAGCCGGTGAAGGACTGGAGTGAGATAAGGAACGAGTATGACCCGAGAAGCAGGATAACATTTAAGGGGTGGACTAGGGTTGAAGCCACGGTGGCGGGGGACGAGGACTCCTACTTCACACCCGCAGTATACCTCCTAGAGGACGTTGAAACAGTCAGCGGGGCGAGGGCGGACGACGCCGTACGGGCAGTGACGTACGTTGAGGAGTTCAGGATGATGGCTAGGGAGGGGGACAGGGTGCTAATCGAAGGAATGCTTGAGGAAGTCCAAACGCCGAAAAGAACCTTCCACCAGATAACCCTCTCCTACGTGCCTGGAGAGAAATACTACGACCAGGTTCTTAAACCCTCCACCCTTCCACCCGTCAAATAGTAAGCTAAAAGTGGAAAGGGGCTTCAACGCTGGGCGCGACGTTACCGGAGAGTTGCAGAACATCCTTCCATGTGGTTTGTTGCTACGGGGGTTTGCGTGTCAGAGGCGTAAACGTCGAGTCGAATCCTAGGGGTCGATGGGAATGGAATGTTTAACGCTTCAACCCTCCCTCATCCCCATGAAAAAGTAGGGTGGGTAGCTGCTCTAAGCCGCTTCTAGAATGGCTTCTGGATCGTTGCGTCGGGGAAAACGGCTACCCTAGGCCTCCCCTTATGCGTGTTCTTTAACTCCTCGAGAACTTCCTCCCATGTTTTCAGCTTAACTGTTTTCTCTGGTGGAGCCATCTCCAGCCAGTGCTGCTTCTCAGGGTACTTAGACAAGATTATTATCTTCCCCGCCCTGTCCAGTATTCTTGTAGGTGGAAGCCAGAGGTTTCCACCGACCCTTTTAACACCCCACCTACCATGGACGTAGTGTGAAACTTGCCCCGTTGGAGTGTTGCACACTATCACGAGCGTACCT
>Ga0190363_1002169_pt1 | contig 11319 bp, 8 predicted proteins | sample 48721867_MG_FD_161272 | JGI IMG/M metagenome (GOLD analysis project Ga0190363, IMG submission 161272) | Hydrothermal vent microbial mat bacterial communities from Southern Trench, Guaymas Basin, Mexico - 4872-18-6-7_MG | ecosystem: Environmental > Aquatic > Marine > Hydrothermal vents > Microbial...
TGGAGAGGGTAACTTCTGGTCAGATTACACAGGAAGTGATGGAGATGGCGACGGAATAGGGGACACTCCATATACCATACTTGGATCAGCAGGAAGTCGGGATCGATGTCCGTTAACTTTACGGAGTGATATCATAAACGGTCTTGTAGACTGGGGAAGCAGAAATGATCCATGGGTGAGAGCACCGGTTCCGTACTTCTGGATATGATCTCTCCTCTATCTCTTTTTATAGAAATTGTGAAGAAGTCGCCCAAGTTTCCACAGATTGTTCGTCCTAACCGTGTACTCATTTATTTTCTCCACAAAGTGTTTACGCGATACAGTTACAGTTTTTGACTCAAAAATCACCAACCTTTCGATTATGACAGATTTGTTTTTGCATATGAGCATAGATTTTTCAGTGGGCAATCCCCGCATCGTGGATTATTCTTCTTACAGTACTCTTTCCCGAGTTTCACGAGAAGGGCATGATACTCAGCGAATAGCTTTTGATCTTCAGGTAGAGATTCCATGAAGATTTTCTGAAGTTCGTCATAATCCTTCTTTCCTAGACCTATTCTCTCGGCTATCCTCTTTGTATATGAATCAACAACGAAAATCGGCTTCAGTGCTGCATAGAGAATTATAGAATCTGCGGTTTCCTTACCTATACCCTTCAAACTCAGGAGTTTGTTTCTCAAATCCATCAAATCCATGGAAAACAGTTTACCGAAACTTCCGTCAAATTCCTCAAGCAAGAATCTGATGAAATTCTTCACCCTCTCCGCTTTTTGATTGTAATAACCGGCGGGTTTTATGACCTGAGCGAGGCGTTTGGTATCTATGAGGTTGAGAGCATCTATATCCATGAGATTGTTTCTGTTGAGATTTTCTATCGCTCTCTCGACGTTTTTCCAGCTTGTATTCTGAGTTAGTATGGCACCCATGACTATCTCCAACCTCTCTTTTTCCGTATCGGGTTTCTTCCCAGTGTGTTTGGGCTTAGCCTCTCCCGGCGCCGTCGTGGGCCACCATCCTTGGCTCCCGAATTTTTTGAATAGTAACTTGTAAACCTCCAAGAGGTCGATTTTACTCACGTGTTATGTAATGTGAGTGTACAATTAAAATCTAATTTTTGGATGGGTACACGATTTTTACATCAATACTTATATAGTGTGATCTGAATCCAGTTGGTGTGATAGAGGTAAGAAATCTCAGGAAAGCGTATGAAAATGTGCTCGCCCTTGATGATGTGTCCTTTGAAGTGGGCGAGGGTGAGGCTTTCGCTTTTCTCGGTCCCAACGGGGCGGGAAAGACGACGACGATAAAAATTCTCATGGGATTTATATATCCAGACCTCGGTTATGCGAAGATATTTGGTAAGGATGTTATCAGGCACGGGAAGGAGATAAGAAAAAGAATTGGATATCTTCCCGAAGAGATGGGGTTTTATGACCAGCTTTCGGCTTATGAAAACCTGAATTTTTATGCGAGATTGTTTGGTATACCAAAGGCGGAGAGGGAAAAGAGAATAGAGGAATTGCTGGAGAGGGTTGGTCTTCTGGAGAGGAAGGACTCCCCAGTGAGAGAATTTTCGCATGGAATGAAACAGAGATTGGGGGTAGCGCAATCGCTCGTAAACAACCCCGACCTGCTCATATATGATGAGCCCACCTCTGGATTGGACCCGAGGTCGAGTTATGAAATAAGAGAAATGATAAAGGAATTTGTCAAGGAAGGAAAAACCCTGTTCTTGTCTTCTCATCTCCTCTACGAGGTTCAGCAAATCTGCAGGACGGTAGCGATAATCAACAAAGGAAAAATCGTCATCAAGGATGAAATAAAAAATTTATCCAGAATGATATCTGGCAAGAATATCAAGGTTACCATCAGGTGTCTCAATCTAGATGAGGGACTGGTCGATAGGGCAAAAAAGGTAAGAGGAGTGATGAGGGTCAGGATAGATGGCAATAATCTGATTGCCATGGTTGAAGATGAGGAAACCATAGCGAGCATGATATCATCGATGGTAAAAGCGGGTGGAAAAATAACAAGTGTGAAGGAAGAGTCCCCGGGTCTCGAGGAGATCTTCCTTAAACTCACGGGTGATTAGGATGGATATCCGAACGATATGGGAAATTTCAAGAAAGGAGTTTTACGAACATTTGAAAACGAAGAGGTTCATCATAATATCATCCCTCTATGCTATAGTGTTTTTAGTTTCTGTGTGGATACTCTCACATTACAGCGGTATGATGGCTCTCGATTTTCAAACCATCATTTCCAATACGCACTCCTCTGCGTCCATATTCTACGCCATTCTCCCCATAGCGCTGTCATTTGATTTGATATCTGGAGAGCAGATGAAAAGATCGATGTACCTGTTGCTTTCGAAGCCGGTGGAGAGAGAAGAGGTGGTGATCGGTAAAATCTTAGGAGTTGTAATGGTGATATGTGCGATAATAATTCCGGTCTCAACAGTGGGGAATCTGATAGCGGGAATATTTCGAGGTTTTCCCGGCATAGATATAATTGGCAGAACTTACATATATCTGGTTGTCGTGATATTTGCATGCACCTGTTATGTGACACTGTCGATGCTGTTTTCCGTCATCTCAAAAACTTCTGGAATATCGCTGATTCTCTCCCTAATCGCTGGATGGTTTGGTCTGAATATGCTTTATCCCATAGCCCTCATGTACACCTTTCTCACCGGAAAATTCACCGAGATTCCATGGTATGCCAGGATTCTCTACGCGATATCGCCATCAAATGATCTCAGTGTAGCTCTGAACATTATCTCGGAAAATTCTTCGTCTGTTGAGCCCATATCCGTGCCCCAATCGATAGTGGCTCTGACGATTTTCTTCATCACCACATTCCTGTTATCCGTGATATTTTTCAGAAGAAAAGAGTTGGTATGATTTGATGGATGGTTCAACTCGATGGGTTCGTAAGCAATCTATCTAATTTTATACTGTCTGAACAATATAAACTCGTCCAGCATAAGCTATATCGAATAGAGCAGTTCTATCCCCATCCACTCGCCGAATCACTGTATCAATACCCGACTTATCTGATTCCTCCGAACAAACTCTTTATCATCACTATAACGGGTATGATTTCCAGTCTGCCTATCCACATGTTGAGTATCAGCATCACCTTGGCAAGAGCGGGCATCGACGGAGAGGTTATACCAACCGACAAACCGACGTTACCCTGAGCAGAACAAACCTCAAAGATGATGTCTCCCAGGGGTCTATTTGGAATTGAGTAAGAAATGACCAGTATCCCCGCGAACAACAGCGTGAACCAGAGAAACGATATCACAGCGGCTTCATTCACTAGCTCAAATGCACTATCCGGGCTGAGAGATTTATCTCCGAGCTTGTAAACCAATACCCTCTTTGGTGTGGACAACGCCTTCTTCAATCTCCATTCCACACCTCGTGCGAGAAGAATCATCCTGAACAATTTAATTCCACCCGCCGTCGAACCGGCGGCGCCTCCCACGATCATCGCAAAGGAGAGTATCAGCTTGGATGTTTCGCTCCATGAAGAAAGGGAATCCGTTGAAAAGCCCGTACACGTTATTGCCGATATGAACTGGAATATGTACTTCTGAATGCCCTCCGATGTTGCGGGATAATTGAAGATTATGAGAAGAACCACGCCAAGGATTATCAGGGCAAAGAGGGCTTTCGTCTGAGGGTCATAAAAGAATTTTTTTATCCTTCCCCGAAGCAAATCGTAGTGAGCAACAAACGCGATTGCACCCAGAATCATGAGAATCATGATGACGATCTGGGAGTAGATGCTGTACGACGCTATACTATCATCAGTTACAGAAAATCCGCCGGTTGATAGTCCGGTCATGCAGTGATTGATGGACTCCCAGAGAATCTCGGCGAGATTTCCTTTGTTTTCTGCAAAAATCTTGACGGTGAAGAGCACAGCTATACCTATGGCCGTGTAAAACAGATATATCCACCATATGGATCTCACCGTTGAAATTATAGAGGGGTGAATCTTCTGTTCCCTTCCTTCCGATTTATACAGAACGAAGGAACCCGTACCCGGTCTCGCGAGGATAGCCAGCGTGAGAACGATAACTCCAACCCCTCCAACCCATTGGGTCAGCGTTCTCCAGAACTGTAGAGTGTGTGGTAGTTTGTTCTCATGAACAACCATGGTTAAACCCGTACCCGTCCACCCCGCAAAGGATTCAAAAACTGCCGATAGAGGGTCCATGCCAACATCTATACCATTTTCCGACATGTACATGAATGGTATGGCTCCGATGATCGATATCACAAGCCACCCGAAGGCAGCCGTTATCATTGCAAGCCTGATGTTCGTCTCTCCGCTTTTTTTCAATCCAAAATAAAGGGGGAGACCAAATCCGAAGTAGAACAGGACGGTGAGTATCATGGGTTTTATGGCACCGTACTCGCCAAAAACGAGAGGAATCGCGAAAGCGAGAAGAGATACGCAACCCACGATTATGAGTATTCCTCCAAGGTCCCTGAGTACGATTTTCAGAGAGTCGAACATCGACCTCACCAATCGCTGAATCCATTAATTAGATTTTCTTTTCATTTTCTGATTTCGGAGTTTTTAACGGGGATCATATTTCTGAAGTTCCCTAAAATGGATGTGGCATTTCTCTCGCTAACTCTTCGCAACACCATATCAAATTGCAGTATATGTAACAATGGTTGATTCAATGCTTAGTCTGCTACTCTTTCAAAGGTAAGAAAATGCTCAGTTTGGTAAGCTAACTGATAATGCTCCAAGAAAATCCCTCTCCATGTCTGATTGAAATAGAAGTTATAGACAATGTACTTGCCCTCATAATACTGTTGAAAGTCCGACAAAATTATCTAATAGCAAACTTTATATAGAAGTATTTATATATGGATTCTCGGCTGAGACTCAACAAAGATTAGGGAGGTGTATAGAGGATGTTAGCACAGCAGCCCATAATAGTGTTGAAGGAGGGAACCAAGCGCGAGAGGGGTAGAAGTGCACAGTACAGCAACATAATGGCGGCAAGAGCCATAGCTGATGCAGTTAGATCAACGCTTGGTCCAAAGGGTATGGACAAGATGCTCGTCGACAGCATGGGCGATGTAATAATAACAAACGATGGTGCAACGATTCTCAAGGAAATAGACGTTGAGCACCCCGCCGCAAAGATGATGGTCGAGGTTGCAAAAGCTCAGGATGAGGAGTGTGGAGACGGTACAACCACAGCTGTAATTCTGACAGGTGAACTCCTGAAGGCAGCAGGAGAACTTCTCGAGAAGAATATTCACCCAACAATCATAGCAAGTGGTTTCAAGATGGCAGCGGATAAGGCGGTTGAAATCTTAAATTCCATGGCAAAGACCATTAAGAAGGATGACAAGGAAACCCTGAGAAATATAGCCATGACGGCGATGGCAAGCAAGGGTGCAAGCGCAGCCAAGAATCTGCTTGCGGATATAGTTGTAAAAGCCGTAACAATGGTTGCGGAGGAGATCAATGGAAGAACGGTCGTTGATCTGGATAACATCCAGATAACAAAGAAGCAGGGAGGTAGCATAGAGGATACTCAGGTGATAGAGGGTATAATTCTCGACAAGGAAAGGGTGCACGAGGGCATGCCAAAGATCGTTAAGAACGCAAAGATAGCGCTTGTAAACGCACCATTTGAGGTCAAGAAGACGGAGGTTGACGCAAGGATCCAGATAACCGATCCATCACAGCTCCAGAAGTTCCTGGACGAAGAGGAGGCGATGCTCAGGAAGATGGTCGAGAAGGTGAAGAAGGCGGGCGCGAATGTTCTGATATGTCAGAAGGGTATAGATGATATTGCCCAGCACTTCCTGGCGAAGGAAGGAATATATGCGGTGAGGAGGGCAAAGAAGAGCGACATGGAGAAGCTCGCAAAGGCAACGGGTGCAAAGATAGTGTCAAACCTCGATGACCTGACACCAAAGGACCTTGGTACAGCAGGACTGGTCGAAGAGAGAAAGATAGGCGATGACAGAATGACATTCATAATGGAGTGTAAGAATCCAAAGGCCGTATCAATACTGATCAGAGGAGGTACAGAGCACATCGTTGATGAGCTGGAGAGAGCACTGCACGATGCTCTGTCAGTGGTGAAGGTTGCGCTCGAGGATGGAAAGATTACGCCTGGAGGAGGTGCAGCAGCCACTGAGATAGCGATCCAGCTCAGAGAGTATGCTCCATCCGTTGGTGGCAGGGAGCAGATGGCGATAGAGGCATTCGCAGATGCAATCGAGGTAGTGCCAAGAACGCTTGCAGAGAATGCTGGTCTCGATCCGATCGATATGATGATAAAGGTCAGGGCTGAACACAAGAAGGGCATGAAATATGCGGGGATCGACGTTGAGACCGGAGATGTCGCAGATATGATGAAGAAGAATGTCATCGAACCACTGAGAGTCAGCACACAGGAAGTCAGGTCCGCGGCAGAGGCAGCGATAATGATCCTGAGAATCGACGACATAATCGCAGCCAAAGGCACAGAGGAAAAGGGTGGAAAAGGCGGGGGAGAGAAGGGAGAAGAGAGCAGCGAATTTGAATACTAAAACTAAAACTCCCCTCCACTAATTTTTTATAATTTTATTTCCAGCGTGAAGATCCATAGTTGTTTTTTAACCCGTAGAAAAAGGGAATCGAGTGTCTGAGCGCTGTTTTTTTAACTATTTAGCTTCCTTCAGCCTTTTTTCTATAACCTTGCCCAGCCTTCTCATACCTTCATCGATCAACTCCTCTGAAGCATATGAGAAGTTCAATCTCATCGAGTTTGCGCCGCCGCCATCCACGTAGAATGCCTTTCCATGAATGTAGGCAACTTTTTCCTTTATGGCATCTAAGAACATCTCCTCTGTATCTATGTTTCCGGGTATCGTTACCCATGCAAACATCCCTCCCCTCGGTTTGTAAAAGATTGTATCTGATGGGAAGTAATTCTTTATGGCTTCTATCATCTTGTCCCTCTTTGGCCTGTACATCTCTATTATCTTCATTATGTGCAAATCGAGATAGCCACCCTCTATGAATTCCTTGGCAACAAACTGGACAAAGGTATTGCTACAGAGGTCGAGAGCCTGTTTTGCTATGGTTAGTTTCCTGATAAGCTCTTCTGATGCCACTATCCATGCCAGCCTGAATCCGGGTGCGAGGATTTTTGAGAACGTCGAGAGATATATGACTCTTCCTCCGTCATCCAGTGCCTTTATCGGTTTTGCGGGCTTTCCCTCGTATATCAGCTTTCCATATGGGTCATCTTCTATCACTATCAGGTCGTGCTCATTAGCTATATCTATGAGTTTCCTTCTCCTGCTCTCTGACATCACAACCCCCGCTGGATTTTGAAAAGTCGGTACCACGTAGATGAATTTTGGTGTTATTCCTTTCTTCTTCAGTTCCTCGATTTTCTCTTCGAGCAAATCGGTCTTCATTCCTTCCTCATCAAGTGGGACGCCTTCAAAATTCACCTCATAGGCTCTGAATGCGTTTATCGCACCGAGGTAGGTTGGAAGCTCCACGATAATGGTGTCTCCCGGATCCAAAAAGACCCTCCCAATCATATCGAGACCCTGCTGGGAACCGGTCGTTATGATCACGTTTTCAGATGTTGCATCCATTCCATCCTTTGCACATCTTGATGCAAGAACCTCACGAAAACCCCTTATTCCCTCGGTTGGTCCGTACTGAAGAGCCATTTTTCCGTGCTTCTCCAGAACCTCTCTGGTTATTTCGACAAGTTCATCTACGGGGAAGGCTTCTGGATTTGGCAATCCTCCAGCAAATGATATTATTTCAGGATTCTGGGTGAGTTTGAGTAGTTCTCTGATCTCGGAGGGTCTCATTGTTTTCATTCTTTCTGAAAATAGACTTTCTATGTGCATGAACTACCCCCTGAGAAAGTGTATTGGAAGGAGCCTTATATTACTTTCGAATTTTGTGTTAGAATCTATCCCTTTACGATGCCATGTCTCACTCGTTGATCTCGGGCAAGAGATTTCTCACATGCTCCTCGAGAGCCGGCATCGCCGCAAGAGTTTCTACATCGAGATTGAATCTTTTGATAAAGAAGGCGAGTTCATCTTCCATGCTACTGGTGCCCGATTCTGCCGCTTCTGATAGGAGCGTTTTTACATGCTCACTGAGGGCTGGCATGGTCTTTATGGTTTCTGGATCGAGGTTGAATCTGTTGATATAAAATGCGAGCTCATCCTCCTCATCTTCCACGACAATTTCATCAAGCAGAAACTTCTGAAGATCGTCTGTCCTGACGGTTATATCTTCCATCCTATCCCCAACCAAATAAGCATAAGCTATTATAAATAGATTTCGGGAAACTCGATGATGTTCAACAAAAAAATATAAAAGATGGGAGAAAAAATTCACTCCACTCTCTCGAGAATCTTGGCCACGTATTTGTAGAACTTCTCTACAGAGCCTATATGTACCCTCTCATCCGGGGTATGAGGATTCTTGACGTCGGGACCTATAGATATCATGTCCATGCCCGGAAATTTCTCTCCTATGACTCCCGTCTCAAGACCTGCGTGGATTGCTTTTACCTCCGGTTCCTTTCCGAACATTTCCTTGAAAACCTCCTTGGCGAGTTTCAGAATCTTTGAGTTTAGATTTGGCTTCCATCCAGGATATGTTGAACCCTCCTCAACTTCCGCTCCCGCCAGTTCCGCTATCGCTCTTATTCTATCTCTCGTTGCCTGCAATTCCGTTTTGCTGGAACTTCTCGAACTCATCACAACGGTTATCATATCATCCTCCGTTCTGACCTTGGCAAGGTTCGTTGAGGTTTCGACCAGATCGGGTATATCGTAGCTCATTGCCAGCACGCCATGTGGCAGTGCATAGAGCAGGTCTATGACCTTCTCAGTTGAATCCTTGTCAAGACAATCCTTTCCATCTGCCCCCTTCACTTCAACTTTCATATCTGGATCTGCGGGCTTTATTTCTTCGAGTATATCTTTTGCCTCATTTTCAACAATTTCTCTGAATTTTTTTTCATCCTCCACGGCAACTATCGCTTCAGCCTCTCTCGGAATCGCGTTGTGCTTGTCGCCACCGGTTATGTTCACCACTCTCATATCCATATCTTTTTTGACCTTCCAGAGAATCCGAGCGAGAATCTTTATGGCGTTTCCCCTCTGCTCATGGATGTCACAGCCGGAGTGACCACCTTTGAGTCCCTTTACAAAAACACTGAAAATTTTCATACCGGATGGGATATCTGTCTTCTTCACCGGTAACTTTATCGTCGAATCTCCTCCGCCGGCGCAGCCTATGTAGATCACTCCGAAATCCTCACTGTCCAGATTTATCATTATCCTGCCTTTGAGGAAATCCCCTTCCAGTGCAAAAGCTCCGGTCAGTCCGGTTTCTTCATCTACCGTGAACAGCGCCTCTATCGGCGGGTGTCTGATATTCTCATCAGTGAGTATGGCGAGAGCAGTAGCTACACCTATGCCATCATCCGCTCCCAGAGTTGTACCATCTGCCGTTACCCACTCCCCCTCGATCTTGACCTTTATGGGATCCTTGGAGAAATCGTGTTTCACATCTTTGTTTTTCTCACAAACCATGTCCATGTGAGATTGCAGAACAACTATCGGCTTGTTTTCCATGCCCGAACTTCCTGACTTTCTGACCACCACATTTCCAGCTTTGTCAACCTGGTAATCAAAGCCGTTCTCCCTCGCGAAATTCACAATGTACTCTCTTATTTTCTCCTCGTGCTTCGAGCACCTCGGTATCTTCCTTATGTCATCAAAGTACTTCCAAACTATCTTCGGCTCGAGATCAAGAAGCGACGTCATAATTCTACCTCCCGGATTATGGTATGTCAATGGTCGTTAAAAATCTTTCCAACAACGGTACTGCGAAGTTAATTGTGGATATTCCTCATAGCTATCGTGCTATTGTGTAGCATACCTAAAGATAGAAACTTAGCTCATCCACAAAAAATTTCGAAGTACCCCAACAACACGGCTCCGATTGGTATACCAATTCATGTTGAATACTATGCTGTGGATGGCACTGGGTAATACCGAGAATATACACCATGATGTGTTTACTGTACAGAAAAGTTAAAAATCATCACACCTCCTTAACCTTCTATCTCCTTCTTATGAGCCCTCTTTAATGTTCACATTAGGAAGGTTTCCCTAGCGAACATAATCATGTATCAAATCATTTCATATCAGACGGATTACAAATATGCTATCAGAGGCTGTTTTACCACTTCCATCATATACCCTTACTTCTATCTTGTAAAATCCAAATGGAGATTCCCCCCATGTCCAGGTATACGGCTCCTCCACATCCGTGTATTGTAGAATATCATTTAGGTAAAACTCCACCTTCTCCACTTCTTCTGAGGAATATGCCTCAGCTTTGACGGTCAATTTTCCAACTATGATAGGTATTATGAACGGTATAGTCTCATTATCGCGTACATATATGTAGCGGTCCGGTCTGGTAATGATGACCGTGGGCGGGGTAAGGGGCCTCTTTATTTTCATTAGCCAGACGTCATAGTTATTATATGGTCCAATGTGTCCGGTGACTACGTATCCCCCGTCTTCTGTTTGTTGGACAGAGTATGCAGTTTCATTGTTCTTTCCCTTAAATATCCACTCCTCTCTACCCCGATAGTCCACTTTTATCAGTGATGCTTTGCCATCATGATATCTAATAGACCCAGCAATTATGTATCCTCCATCCCTTGTTTGCTGGACAGAATATGCAAAGTTCCATCCGTTTTCTCCAAACCTTTTACTCCATTTTATCCCTCCCATTGGATTCAGCTTTACTAACCACGCATCATAACCGCTGTTGGTATAGGGTTCCGTAAGACCTACAGCTATGTAACCACCATCACTTGTCTTTTCGATAGAAAAGAATTGGTCTCTATTTTTCCCTCCTATCCTTTTATCCCATTTTTCTACCCCACTTGAATCTGTTTTAATCAGCCATGCATCCGGAACTGAGTAAATATTGAATGAACACGTATATCCAGCGATTATATATCCTCCATCTGATGTTTGCTGAACAGAGTGCCCAACATCCCAGTCCTTCCCTCCAAATGTTCTGTTCCATTCCTCGTATCCATTCGAATCCGTTTTGATCAACCATATATCCTTTTTACCTGAACCAAACGAACATGTGTATCCAGCAATTATGTATCCTCCATCTGCTGTTTGCTGAATCGAATACGCTCCATCACTGTTTTTTCCTCCAAATGTTCTGTTCCATTCCTCGTATCCATTCGAATCTACTTTAATTAAC
>Ga0190363_1002170_pt1 | contig 11317 bp, 6 predicted proteins | sample 48721867_MG_FD_161272 | JGI IMG/M metagenome (GOLD analysis project Ga0190363, IMG submission 161272) | Hydrothermal vent microbial mat bacterial communities from Southern Trench, Guaymas Basin, Mexico - 4872-18-6-7_MG | ecosystem: Environmental > Aquatic > Marine > Hydrothermal vents > Microbial...
CTTTACTGGTTTGAAGAGGTCCTCTTCTTGCACATAACTTTTACCGGTTTTAAGAGCCTCCTCAGCCTTGCCGAGCTCTATACCTAAGTATAATGCGTGGGAAAGCATCGAGAGGAGTTTCCTCCCTAGAATCTCCCTGTATATAGAGCTGGCTGTTTTTCCTTTTATCAGAATCCTGCCTTTCCTACCTTTGTAAAGAACCTCTATTTTTCCATCTTTATGATTCACATTTATGGTGAAGAAGCCGATTGGATCTTGAGGATACTCCTTAACTTCCTCAGCAGCCTCAATAATTGTTGTATCATTCAGATTTATCTTCGACTCGACTCTTCTTTTATCCTTTAGGACCAGAAGGTTGAAACCTAAATCTTTAGGTGGAGTTTCTCTTTCTCGGGCGACGGTAGCCATTTGGGCGGCTATCTTAGCCTCAGTAGTAGATCCTAAAGTTTTTGCGCTTTCTTCAACTACTAGAACGGAGCTGACGCCTATTTCGGCTGCTAGCATCGTTAAAAGGGCATTAACGCCTATTGAGTCAACGTCGATTAGCTCTGCGACGTTGCAGAGCCCCATCATCATAGGCATTTGCAAGCCTTTCTGTTTAAACATGTGGTAAGTCAGTAGTGATTGAAATGTCCCCGTTGATCCTGAGAGATTTATTGGTTCAAGCACTGGATCAGCGATGAGCTTTTTCAGACCATATTTAAAGGCACTTTCAATATTTCCTTGGAGAAGCTTAAGCTTATCCTTAACTGTTCTTGCAAAAAAGTTTTTTCTAGAGTCATATGGTATAACAACTGCTGGTACATCCCGGATTTTATCAGCAACCTTTCTTATATTGCCAGCTTCAAGACTCATGATCATGTCGGCTCCAGCCTCAACGCCAGCGACAATCTCACTCGGTATTATAGAGTCCAGCATTAATGGAAAATCAAATTCGTTCTTAACCAGCTTGACGGATTTCTTGACTTTTTTAGGGTTTGCAATACTGGCTTGAAAACCCAAACCTAGTATGTCTGCCCCTTCCTCGATACGTCTCTCCGCAGCTCTAATGAGCTCCTTCTCATCTAGAAGATGCGCCCCGGCGATCTCCGATATCACCCTCACTGGAGGCGGATCCACAGGTATAAGCATCTTATTACCAACTTTTATGTGGGGCTTTGAGGCTGTTGAAGCTTCAGTTTTCTTAAGAATCTCCTTTGCAAATTTCCGCATCTTCTTCGAGAGAAGGAGATCTGCTGATATCTCTGGCGACAGATCTCTAGGATCACATATCTTTAGAAGCATCGGTATATCAACAGCATGCTTCGGTCCCTTAACAACCTTCACTCCAACGGCGTCCTCAACAATCTTCACAGATCCTTGAATGGCTCCTGAGACCATGATCAAATCGTAATCTGTAAGGTTACTCTTCTTCAGATGCGAAATGATTAATTGAGGAGTTGCTAGAGAAGCTACGTCTATCGGCATCACAGATATGCTGATCTCATATTTGGATGGGCAGACGCGAGCAGCAGCCTGAACAAGAGGCTCAGCCATCTTTCCCGTTAACAAGAGAATCTTCAAGAGGCATCCTGCAATCAGCTATTACTTATCATATTTAAAAGTCTAATTGATGAATTCTTCCATTCAAAGAATAATTTTTATTCTTGAAGCATCAGGAAGTTAGATCTATTTTGATATTATATTGACGTCTCTTACCAGTATTGGCGGGGTATAAACATTCATCATCGTAGCTCTTCTTTCCTTGCCGATCTCAACAATATTCTTTAAGGAATCGAATGCATTACCTGAGATCATAGTTTCCTTAAGCGGAAACTTCACTTCTCCATTCTTAATGTAGCTCGCCTGTTTAGCTACGCCTGAAAATTCGCCGCTCTCCGCCGCGACGCTTCCGCTGAATCTATTGATGATTATTCCTTCATCTACCTCTAAGATGAGCTCATCAAGGCTTTTTGTTCCGGGCTCTACCAGAAGATTCGATATTGAGATTGAAGGTAGACTTGAGTAGCTACTTCTAATAGCATTTCCAGTCGATTCAGTATTAGCCTTATTCGCAGTATAGGAGTCGTAGAGGAAACCTTGTAGAACGCCATTATTGATTAGCAGAGTTCTCTGAGATGGTACACCTTCAGCATCGAATGGGGAAGAACCTAGCCCGTATGGAAGCAATCCGTCATCAATTACAGTTAATTTTGGATCTGATACGTTCTCACCTATCTTATCCGCCCACAAGCTTCTTCCTCTTTGTACATTATCTGCATTTACACTGCTTACAACAGGTCCAAAGAAAACCTCAGCTGCAACATCTGGACTGAAAAGAACTTCGCCTTTAAATGATTCTACGCTTTTAGCTCCAAGAGACGCTAAGGCCTTCTTTGCCGCAATCTCGCCGACTCTTTCAGCTGAGAACCCCCTCAATGTTCTAGAGACGTCATATTCATATGCGAAGCTAGAGGTCTCCCCGCCCTCCTTTGCTATGCAAACTAGGAAGAACGATATTGCTGTTCCCCTATCTTGAAGACTTATTCCGTGAGAGTTTGATATAGCTACTTCTGTTAAAAATGCGGAGAGCTTTCCGTCATCAATTGAGACTCGAGGATCAGTCTTCTTGACAGCCTCGTAGCCCTCTATAGCCATCTCAAGTATCTCTTTTGGAGAGAGATTGGCTAAAGCCTCATCGTAGAGACCTTCAGGAACCGAAGTAACCTTCTTTGGAAGAGGAAGAGAAACCCAATCTGGATTCTCAGGAGATACCTTTGCAAGCTTGAATGCGTCTCTGCAGGCCTTCTGAACAACATGTCGATTTAGTGAAGATGCAAATGCGAACCCGAGCTTCTTATTCCTTATCACTCGAACACCTATTCCCTGTCGTGTTTTTGTCCTTTCACTTTGAATTTCCCCTCTCTCTAAGACTATCTCGACGACTCGCTGTTTCTGAACAAACCCTTCCGCCTCATCAACACTAAATCTTTCAGACTCTCTAACAGCAAATTCAGCTACCTCAATCAGATTCATCATCTATAGCCTCCTCCAACAAGCAATTCAGTTTTAAGACTTGGGCCTCCTATTCCCACATAACTAGGCTGTTCCTTACCGCATATTCCAACCCGCATGGCGAAGTCTTTTCCTACGCCCGTAACTCTCTTCAGAACATCAAAGGCATTTCCACTGATAGAGGCGCCTCGATAAGACTCTTTAAGTTCTCCGTTCTCTATCTTCACAGCTTCCTGAATTGTGAACATGAATTCCCCATTAAAATCAGCCTGTCCGCCTCCGCCTCCCCTCAAAAAATATCCCTCCTTAACATCTTCTATCAATTCTTCAACCGTCTGATCCCCAGATTCGATATATGTGTTCCTCATGCGGATAATAGGATCATACTCGAAGCTCCATGCTCTCGCATTGCCTGTTGGAGCAACCCCGAATTGAATAGCTGTCTCACGGGAATGCATGAATCTCTTCACTACACCCTTTTCAATTATAACGGTTCTCTCGGTGGGAGTTCCCTCATCATCATATTTCATCGTTCCAAACCCACGCGGCAATAAGCCGTCATCAACAAGCGTTATCATATCCGAGGCTATTTTCTGGCCAACCTTATTTGACAAGAAGCTTCCGCCGTAGACTAGATCCGCCTCAGCAGTATGCCCTACAGCCTCATGAGCTAAGAGTCCAACAATCTTATTCTCCAAGACAACGTTGTAGTAGCCTCCTGGAACAACTCGTTTAGGAACGATTCTGACAGCTCTCTTGGCAGCTTCTAATACAGCGTCTCTGATAGGCGTCTCCTCGAAAACCTCAAGTCCCATCTGCGCTCCAATACTTTCATGAGCCGACGCTATTTTTCCCTGAGACTTTGCAATTACAGATGCTCCGCCGAAGCATCGAACGATTCTCTGCATGATCTTCGCGCCTTCAGAACTCACGAAGCAAAGGTCATCATCAACAACAGATATGCTGATTGAGGAGGAGGCGACATTTTTAGAGTAGCTATGAACCTCCTTATCCGCTTCCAAAACATCCTCAATCAAAAATTCTAGATCTTCCTTTCTAGGATCTCTCTTCATCGGGGTTTCATAATAGTCTTCATATGGCTCGACGGGGGCGATTTTGACGAATCTTCTCTTCACAGGCTTTGAAGACTTCGCCAGCGACTCAGCGTCTTTCATTAGCTCCAGCAAGCTTTCCCTATTGATTATTGTTGTAGAGGAGAATCCCCAGCTTCCATCTATCAAGATCCTCGCACAGACTCCTCTGTTTAATCCTTGAGTAATCCTTTCGACTTCTCCGTCCTTCACCACGATGGAGAAGACTCGCCTGCTGTGGCCACGCATCTCCACGTAGCCTTCCTTAAACCGTGATACAGAGTTCTCCAGCAATTCGATCATAATAGGTCGACTATACTAGTCATAATTCAGTAATAAAAGAAGTTCGGAAATCTCCGCTTTATTCTCAAACTGCCAAAAAAATAAAATTCAACCAAGCAAATATATTTTCACCAATTACCACTCTAAGGTTTGGTGAGAGGGATGTCGGAGACTGAACATATATGGATTGCAAGGGACTATTCTCGATGCTCAGGCTGCAGAAGATGCGAGATTGTCTGTTCCTTGCATCATGAGGGGAGGATTTGGCCTGAGGCCTCTCGGATCAGGGTCTTCATGCTTGTTCCAGGCGTGGAGATTCCACACCTATGCGTTCAATGCAGTGATTATCCATGCGTCGATGCTTGCCCCGTAAATGCACTATCTATCAATAAACAAACAGAAGCCGTTATTGTTGATAAGGAGAAGTGCACTGCCTGCGGAGAATGCATTGAGGCGTGTCCAGGAAAAATTCCGTACATTCATCCTGCTGAAAATTATGCTGTGATCTGTGATCTCTGCGGTGGAAAACCAAAATGCGTTGAAGCATGCGAGGAGGGCGGATGGAACGCTCTTGAGATAATGAAACGTGAGGATATTCCTACCTTGGATCTCTATGCTAAGACCCCGGAGGAGATTACAAGAAACGTGATCCGCAAATTGTATGGAGAAGAATGGGAGGAGGCGGTGTAAATGAGAGGCTACGCAGGAAAGTTTCTTGAAGTAAACTTATCAACGGGAGATATCAAAGAATTAAAATTTGACGATAAGATTCTTAGGCAATATATTGGTGGTAGAGGTTTAGCCGTAAAGATTCTTTGGGATAGGCTTGGCGAGAAGTGGGAGACAGTTGACCCGCTGGGACCCGAAAACATTCTTCTTATGCTCACCGGACCGTTGACAGGCTTTGCACCTGGAGCCCGGTTATGTGTGTCGGGAAAATCTCCTCAAAGCAACGGAATTGTCGGATCGACATTAGCGACAGAGATGGCTATCGATCTTAAATGCGCCGGATATGACGGCATAATATTTACAGGGGAATCTGAGAAGCCCGTATATCTCTTCATTAAAGACTCAGATGTTCAGATTAAGGATGCAAGTCACATATGGGGAAAGGACAGTAAAGAGACGTTGAAGATCTTAGTTAAAGAAGGAAGAGAGGAGCTAGAAGGCCGATATAAAAGACATGGATTATGGAAGGATCCATCCGCCGTCTATATTGGACCGGCAGGTGAAAATAAGTCTCGACTGGCGATAGTTGCGGCTAAATGGGTTCATGCAGCGGGTTATGGCGGATATGGGGCGGTGATGGGCTCTAAGAAGCTGAAGGCGGTTGTTGTGAAAGGGACAGGGCCTCTTCCAGAAGTCGATGATATGGAGAGGACAATTAAGGTTGCAGAGGAGATAGTGAAGGCAAACTTTGAAAGAACAGTTTTTAGGCGATGGGGAACAGGATACGCTGGATATGATGTTGGCGCAGGTCTCAGCTCTGAGCCTGTACGGAACTGGCAGGATGAGTGGCATGATGAGAAGAGCTTCGGTGTAGACCAATTTGAAAGAGTATGGATTAAGCCTTACTGGGGAGACTTCGGATGTCCGATTACCTGCCTGAAACTTGCAGTGATTAAGTCCGGCCCTCTAAAGGGAGCGATAACTGATAATCCCGACTATGAGAACCAAGCGTACCTTGGAACAAATCTAGGAATATTCACTCCTGAAGGGAACGTCTACATGACTGCTCTAATAGATGACCTCGGCCTCTGTGGAATACAGACTGGAAACGTTCTCGGATTTGCAGGTGAACTTTATCAGAGAGGCATACTCACGAAGGAAGATCTGGATGGATTAGATCTGAAATGGGGAAATGTTGAGGCCTTTGCCTCTTTAGCCAAGATGATAGCTGAGAGACGTGGAATCGGAGATATCCTCGCTGAGGGGACATATAGGGCTGCTTTGAAGATAAGTGAGATGAAGGGAGTTGATGTGCTAAAATACGCGGTTATCTCGAAGGGCATAGGTATAGGAGCGCATGGCATAAGAAGCGGAGAGGACTATCCTGGATACGAGTCTTATGTATGCTCTGTGCAGGGAGGAGATCACACATCAGTTGCCAGACTTCCAATCGACCATGAAAACAGCGAGTTAAGAAGCATACTATATGATTCCGGAGTCTTTTGCTGGTTCAACTTCTTCAACGTTAAAGCTCGAGATCTCCTCTGGCCACTCATCGAAGCAGTGACAGGATGGAAAATAACGCCTGAAGACTGGTTTGGAACAACAGCTCGCCGTATACTTCACATCCAAAGAGCTCTTCTGCTTCTAGGAGGACCTGACGCGAAATGGACGCCTAAAAAAGATGACGATCTTCCGCCAAGATGGTATGAGCCGCTTCCATCGGGACCGCATAAGGGTAAAGCTGCGGATGTTGAGAAGATGAAGGAAATGCGCAGCGAATATTATGAAGCGGTTGGATGGGACGAGAATGGCATACCGAAGTCTGAGGAGCTGAGACGTCTCGGACTCGATGATGTTGATAAAAGACTGGAGAGCCTTCGAAGGAGCATCTAATCTTCCTTCTTTTTTAAAATGCTTCATTATTCTCCTATTTTTAGTCTGAGGATCTTTGCAGCCTAGGTAATGATATAGGTATCTTTCTCTTGTAGTTAAGATTAGGGGAAAGGAGATTCCTATATGGAGATAACAATTTCCTAAGTATTAGGGATGCCTAACAATTGAGTGGATCTCTTTTTGTAACTATTCCCTCTCTGCTCTATGTGTCTTTGAAAACCTTAAGAGTTAGAGTTCTGTCTCATTCGATTCCAAGCCGACAGCCGAGGATTAGAAAGGGAAGTGAAATGATAGTGTTGACTATATCAACTTGAAAATTTAGAAATGGAAGGAGCGATTTGTGTTCCTCTGTAAATGGTAGAATGAATCTTGGCTGAGGAGAAAACCACACTCCAATCCAGAATCCGAGAAATCCCGAGCCTGAAATCAGTCCTAGAATCTCTCCTGTTCTGGCATCCTCTTACATGTCCATACTTCTTTTGAAGATAAACGTGCTCTAGGGATCTAAAATGTATAGGCATCATAGGGATCATGCCGAGTAGACACGTCCGGAAGATAGAATTCATCATCTCTTGCGCTTTACATCAAACAATTAAGTCCAAAATTAAACTCCAAATTTTGCGTTTGCCAAAGTTATCTTCTAAAAAGGAGGAAAGAAAGGGAAATTTAACTGGACGGCGGCCTAACATTTAAGACTTCCTTGTTCACCAAGTTCGGCGGAACCTTGCCTTCAAGAATAGCTATCATGTTCTCCACAGCCATGATTGCCATTCTAGTTCTCGTCGCTATGCTTCCGCTTGCTATATGAGGAGAAGCAGTAACATTCTCTAGCTTAAGTAAGGGATTGTCCGGATCGGTAGGTTCCTTCTCCCAAACGTCTAGTCCAGCAGCCCAGATCCACCCTTCCTTAAGAGCCTTGTAGAGTGCCTTCTCATCAACAACTGGGCCACGCGAAGTGTTGATTAGACAAGCAGTCTTCTTCATCAGTTTAAGTCTCTCTTCATTTATCAAATGGCGTGTTGATGGCGTTAAGGGGACATGTATCGTCACGAAGTCTGACTCTCTCAGTAGAGTTTCAAGGTCTACATATTCCGCGCCGAGCTCCTTCTCCACCTTCTCATTTCTCACAACATCATAATATAGTATCTTCATGTTCATTCCTTTCGCTCTACGCGCAACAGCTGAACCTATTCTGCCCATACCGATTATCCCGATAGTCTTTCCCCAGATATCCTGTCCAAGAAGCATCATGAGACCCCACGGAACCTTCCATTTTCTGGATTTTACATATCTATCCGCCTCGGCGATTCTTCGTGCTACTGCCATGAGAAGAGCAAAGGCGTAATCAGCGGTTGTCTCTGTGAGAACTCCAGGTGTGTTAGTTACATAGATTCCTTTTTCCGTCGCAGCTTTCACATCAATATTGTCGTAGCCTACGGCTACCTGACTTATTCCTCGAAATTGAGGGCCAGCAGCTTCGATAACTTCTCCATCGATCCGCTCCGTAAGAAGGCAGATCAGTCCGTCAACTTCCCTCATTTTCTCTTTCAATAGGCTCTTCGGAGGCGGCATCTCTTCCGGCCAAACCTCAACCTCAAATTTTGACTTTAAAAGATCCATTGCCTCTTGAGGTAACTCCCGAGTCACATAAACCTTTTTTCGGTCTGACAACTGTAAGTATCTCCTCCGTCTATTTTTTAAGATCACGTGGCTTTTTTAGGTTTTTGACTTTTCAAAAATATTAGATTGAGAACCGGATGAGGCTTGCCGAAATTACCAAAAGAAAAAAATAGATGCTACATTCTATACTGATCAATTAGAAATCTTTACCTTACGAAATAAGAGTCTTATATGGAATTTTGAGGATGGAGGTTATGCGTGTAAATGAATGAGATGGAAGAAGCCCGACAACTTCTTGAGGAATGGAAGAAAGACGCCTACATCTTTGGACTCGACGTTCTTGAGAAGGCTGGAGAAGCCGCGAAGAGCTTCGGCGATCATACTCTCATAGTGGGAAGTAGCTCTCAATGGGCTCGGAAACGCTTGGAAAAAATAATGAATTCTCTTGAAGCTGAAGGCGTTTCATATAACGTTGTACGTGGAGCGAGGCCTAACTGTCCCCGTGAAGATCTCTATCGTATAGCGTTGCAGATATCTAATCATAGACCCGACAGTGTGATAGCGTTTGGAGGTGGAAGCACCATAGATGGAGTGAAGGCAGCAATCGTGTTAGCAACATATAAACCTTCAGAGGTGTCTGAGACGCTTGAAGTAGAATGGGACGTTGCCGGCACAATTGATCCATATTTCGGAACTGGAATGGTGACAAAAGTAAAAGAGGCGACAGGGAGAGAGCTGATTCCCATGATCGCTATTCAGACAGCTGCAAGCTCAGCAGCTCATCTAACAAAATATTCGAATATTACGGATCCTCTTGTGGGTCAGAAAAAACTGATCGTCGACGATGCGATAACGCCTCCGAAAGCAATCTTTGATTACAGGGTTACTGTAGGTGCACCTAAAAATCTAACACTCGACGGCGCCTTAGACGGCATCGCCCATCTCTGGGAAGTCTTCATGGGAGCAACAGGCAAAGACTACTATGAAAAGTCTAAGCATATTACATCGCTTGGATTCAGATTGATCATTAAGAACTTGAAGTCGGCGTTAGAGGATGATGTTGACGCGAGAGTTGCATTAGGACTTGGAACAGACCTCGGCGGATACTCCATAATGATCGGTGGAACCAACGGTCCTCACCTAGGCAGCTTCTCGCTTGTGGATGTTCTCTCTCATGGAAGAGCATGTGCTATTCTTCTTCCATATTATACAGTCTTCTTCTCGCCGAGTATTCAAGATCAGTTGATTGTAGCTGGAAAAATACTTCAGGAAGCAGGATTCATTGCTGGAGATCTTGATCTCCAGAATCTTCCAGCAAGGGAACTTGGAGAGACCGTAGCTAAGGGAATGATAGCATTCAATAAGTCGCTTGGCTTCCCCACAACATTAAGAGAAGCTGGCGCGACAGAAGATCATCTGGAAAGGATGCTTAACGCTGCGAAAGATCCCCAGCTAAAAATGAAGCTTCTAAACATGCCTGTCCCATTAGATCCCGAAGCAGGAGATATAGAAAAATACATGAAGGGAGTGCTGAAGGCAGCCTTTAACGGAGACTTTAGCCAAATAAAAACGAAATAGGTCTCGTAAATCGAAAGATAAGCCAGCATTTAAAGACAAAACTTTATTTAATTATCTCTTATCTTTGCCACGCTTCACCTTGGCTTACCAAATAACAACTTATATTCTTTGATGCATAGATTACTGTCGATCCAGAATGGGCCCGTAGCCTAGAATGGATAGGGCGCAGATTGACGCGTAAGCCTTCGGAGCTTAAAGGCGAAGGAAGCCTGAGGTCCTGGGTTCAAATCCCAGCGGGCCCGCCATTTTTAAGAGGTCTTTATGTAATCGATTAGAAAAATCATGAAGGTTATGTGATCATGGCATCTTTCTCCTCGCTAGACTTAATCAAAAGCGGGTCTCTATTGAACCGAAGCAACCAATGCAGATAAATAATAATCTACTTGAAGAGAAAATTCCGTGCGCGTTAAGCATTAATTCAGTAAAGCCATGCTATATTCTTGTTTCTGAATAACCAAAACATCATCTAAATATCTGAAGACGGAAGATGTGTTTACAGGGGGGATAAGTGGTTAGGGTGCATTTAGAGCTCATTGGAAGGGACGCTTCACGTGCTGCTAAACGTGGAGATGTTACAGTAATAGTTGATGTTCTCCGGAGTAGCTCAACGATCATTACTGCCTTGTCAAATGGCGCTCGAGGAATCATCCCCGCCCGTACACTAAAGGAGGCCATTCAGCTCTATGAGAGACATCCAGAGGCATTATTGGCTGGAGAAAGGAACATGGTTAAACCTCCAACTTTTCATATGGGTAATTCGCCGCTGGAATATACTCAGAACGTAGTCTTAGGGAGAACAATCATACTGACGACGACCGATGGCACAAAAGCCATAAAGCTGGCGAGTAAGGGCGCAAGGGCAGTTCTGATCGGCGCTTTCTTAAATGCAAGTTCAGTCGCGCGTGCTAGCTACGATCTCGCATTGAAAATGAAAGCCGATATTTCATTAATCGCCGTTGGTAAGAAAGGAAATTTTGCACTTGAAGATTTTCTGGGAGCGGGCTTTATTATTAGAAGGCTTCCTAACGTACAGAAGTTAATCGATAGCGCCCTTATGGATGACGGTGCTCTATGGGCTTATTACTCAGCAGAGATTGCTGAGAAAAATCTAAAGGAAGTTATCTATCAAGGCGAGCATGCTAAAAAGCTAAGAGCTTTTGGTCTCTATAAGGATGTAGAGTTCTGTT
>Ga0190363_1002172_pt1 | contig 11314 bp, 9 predicted proteins | sample 48721867_MG_FD_161272 | JGI IMG/M metagenome (GOLD analysis project Ga0190363, IMG submission 161272) | Hydrothermal vent microbial mat bacterial communities from Southern Trench, Guaymas Basin, Mexico - 4872-18-6-7_MG | ecosystem: Environmental > Aquatic > Marine > Hydrothermal vents > Microbial...
ATGAAAATTCGGTTTTCCCCAAAGAAGGAAGGTTTTCCCCAATTTTTTCCACAATTTATCCTTTATTCCCATTTTATTCCACAAAAATTTTTTTGTCAAGTCTAATTAAAAAACCCCAAAAGGGGCTGTTAAAGGAACTTTTAATGGATAAAGCCTAATTTTATTCAATCAATTCATAAAAAATAGACCCCCCCTTAGTCCTCCCCTTTTTTGGGAGAGGGAGGAAAAAGGTGGGGGAGGAAGATAATAACAATCAAATTGTTAGCAATTACAACTAATTTCTTACCTTTATATCAAAACTTAAAGGATCAATCTCTATTTTGTCTCCTGGTTTTATCTTTTCAGAGAGAATGGCCTTGGCAATATTGTTTTCTACCTTCTCCTGAATAATCCTTCTCATTTCTCGGGCTCCAAACTGAGGATTAAAACCAAGTTTAGAAATTGTTTCTATTAACTTTGGAGTAATTAAAAGTTCAATATTTTTTTCTAAAAGTTTGTTCTTTAGATCTGAAAGCATAATCTGGGCAATCTTTAGCAAGTGCTTTGGGGACAAGGGTCTAAAAAGGACTATAGCATCAAATCTATTCAAAAACTCAGGTCGGAAAATTCCTCTTTTTAAAATCTCATCTATAAATTCCTCTTTATATTGTTTTAAATTCTTTCCTTCTCTTATGGCTTCTCTTATAAGTTCTGCTCCTGCATTACTGGTGGAAATAATAATTGTATTTCTAAAGTCTATCTTTCTTCCTGCTCCATCAGTTAGATATCCTTCATCTAAAACCTGGAGAAACAAATCCAAAATCCGAGGATGGGCTTTTTCAATTTCGTCCAATAGAATTAAAGAAAATGGATCCTCTCTTACCTTGGTGGTAAAATATCCCGGCTCAGTGGGGGTTCCGATTAATCTTTCAATAGATTCTTGAAGTTGATATTCAGACATATCCAATCTTATCATTCTCTTCTCTGAGCCAAAATAAACCTCTGCTAATGTCTTTGCTACTTGAGTTTTTCCTACTCCTGTAGGTCCTAAGAATAAAAAGTTGCCTATGGTTCTCTCTCTTCTTCCTATTTCTGCCCGAGCCCGACGTAAAGCATTTGCTATCTCAAAAACGGCCTCCTCTTGATCCACTACTCTTTCATGAATGATTCTCTCTAGATTCAGAAGAAGGCTCTTTTCTCTCTCTCCCGCCTCGCCTACAGGAATTTCTGTTTTTTCTGAGACCACAGTCTCCACCATCTCCGGAGAAACCTTCCTTCTCCTTGCCTGACGGAGAGCATAAATAGTAACCTCTTGTAAAAGATCAATCGCTTTTTTGGGAAAGGGAGAGGTCTGGATATATCGATCAGAAAGTTCCACAATTTCTTTAATGGCCTTATAGGTGAAAAAAAGAGGTGCCTTTCTCTCTATTTTTAAAACCTCATTTTCTATTACTTTCAGCATCTTATCGCAAGAAGGAGGTTTTATCTCAATTTTTTCAAATTGACCTAGAACCTCAGGTACCTTCTCAATCGTCTGGTGAAAACCCTCATAGGTAGTGGTAGCAATTAATCTGAAATCAGGAATTGAAAGATATTGGCCAAGGATAGGAGAAATATCTATTCTTCCTACCGATTTTGCTCCCAACTTTTGACCCACAAAATTATGAAGTTGGCGAATAACCAAAATCACATTTCCTGCTCTTACGGCCTCATTAAAGATTAACTTTAAAAGTCCTTCAATATTTCCCCTCTCTGTGCCTACAGAAAGAACAAGAGGCATATCGATCTCCAAAACTCTTTTATAGTTCAAAGGAGAAATACTCTTTCCTTGATTAATCCTTCTGGCAAAACCTTTAATCATTTCCTTTTTTCCCACTCCGGGTTCTCCTACCAGAAGCACACAATTTCTCTCTGATTTAATCAATGCATTCTCTAATCTCTCCATCTCCTTTTCATAAAGGATGGGCCTTGGTAAAAGAATGTTTTTTTCTGTTTTGCTCAAATCAATTGAGAAATTATCTAAATTTATGGTATAACCTGCTGCCCAGTCTTTTGCCAAGCCTCCATATCTTAAAAGGTTTTCTTTCTCCCAAAACCTTTTTTCTTTGTTTTTTTGTTCTATAATTCTTCTCTTCCACTCACAAACCTCTTTCAGATCTTGTTTTTTGATTTCTAATGAGTCAAGAACCCGCCTGAAAAAAGGTTCATTTTCAGCCAAAGAAGGTAAGAGATCAAAAATGGTAATCTTTCTTAAGGTTTCTCTTAAAATTGATTTTAGAATTTCCTCTGCTTCTCTTACATCCTTTTTTGTTCCTCTTATTTTCTTTCTAATTTCTTTTCTCATTGTCATTGCTGGTAAAGAGAGCCTCTGATATACAAAGAAAAGTTCTCTTAATCCTAAAAGATAAAAAAGTAAAAGAAGACTAAAGTCTCCTCTTTTTGAAAGAGCAAAATCCACTGCCTTTGCGGCTTGAAAATCTAAAAACTCGGCTAAGTTCTCGGGATTTTTAACCTTTGGGTTTTTCAATTTCTGTTCAAAAAACAAACGATAAAGAAAAAAGACACCCCAAAGAGAAAATGAAAGATAACAAACTCCCAAGGAGAGGTTAAGATTAATTGGTATTTTGAGATTTATTAGAGAAATTACAAAGATGAAAAAAAAGATTATCTCTAAAACTCGAATCATTCCTAAAGGAATAAATTTTTCCAGTCTTACCGCTTGAATAATCTGAGTGGAGTTTAAATCAAACATACTATATCAGTGTGATTCCTTTTATTAAGCAATAAAGCAAAAGGAAGGGAAATATCAGCCAGGCAAGAAAAAATAAAAGTCCTAAAAATATGACAAATATCTCCCCTATCACCCCAGTTATAATAACAAAACTTCTTAAAATCATTCCTACTATTCGGGAGAAGGTATTGAAAATAAAATTGCCAAACCATCTTCCGATATCAAATCTTCCTTTGCTTGTAAAATAGTATCTTTTCCAAGGAGAGAAAAAAGTCTTAAAAAGCAAGGAAAGAGAAAAATAATTCCTTACAAACCAAAGATAATTTCCCCAAATATGATAAATCTTTTTAGGAACCTCCTTAAAATACCAGGTTAAAAAAAGGCCAACCATATTAGAAGAAATCAAGAAGAGCTTCCCTCTGCCTTTATCCTTTTATTTTGGGGTCTCTAATTGTTCGGTTGAAACCAGAACATCTTTTAATTTTGGAAGATTCTCCAAGACCACCCCACAACCTCTGGCTACGGCTGTCATTGGATCTTCAGGAACCTTAACCGGAATTTTTGTCTCTTGCTCTATCAACTTGTCAAGTTTTCTTAAAAGGCTTCCTCCTCCTACCAAAAAGATTCCTTCTCTCATAATATCAGCCAATAGTTCAGGAGGAGCATCTTCAATGGCCGATTTTATCTCATTTACAATAGTACGGATTGAATCCTTCATTGCTCTCCTTATATCCTCATCAGTCACAATAATTTCTTTTGGGAGACCAGTAATAATATCTCTTCCTCGCATTGGATATTGAAGTTCTTTCTCCAAAGGCATAGCGGAACCTATTTTAATCTTTATTTCCTCTGCCGTTCTCTCTCCTAAAACCAATTTAAACTCCTCTTCAGCAAAACGAATGATGTCTTGGTTTAGTTTATCTCCAGCAATACGAAGAGACTTCGAATTCACAATTCCTCCCAAAGAAATTATAGCCACCTCAGTAGTTCCTCCTCCAATATCTACTATCATATTTCCTCCTGGTTCCTGGACAGGCAGACGGATTCCAATAGCGGCAGCCAGCGGCTCCTCAATTAAATAAACCTCTCCTGCTCCTGCATTTTTTCCCGCCTCTTCCACCGCCTTCTTCTCAACCTCGGTCACTCCTGAAGGAATTCCTACAATAAGTTTTGGTTGGGGCCAGGGAAAAAATCTCTTGCCAAGGGCTCTATCAATAAAATAACGAAGCATCTGTTCGGTAATCTCAAAATCAGAAACTACCCCTGAAACCAAAGGTCTGATAGCAATAATATGAGAAGGGGTTCTTCCTACCATCTTCTTTGCCTCCTCTCCCACAGCCAAAATCTGTCCTGTTTTCTTGTTTAAGGCTACTACTGAGGGTTCATTAATAATAATTCCTCTTCCCTTTGCGTAAACGAGGGTATTTGCAGTACCAAGATCAATTCCAATTCCTCGATCAAAAATCATATATTTATCTCTTTTGATTTTTAGATTTCAGAAGAGTAGTAATTTTTATAAGTCTGGTCTTTTTCTCAGTTCTTTCTTTCACCTCCACACAATTTTTCTTTATTGTTCTTTCGGAAACGACTATTCTTTTTGGAATGCCAATCAAATCAGCATCAACCAATTTTTCACCAGGTGATTTGTTCTCTTGGTCATCATACAATACATCAAATCCTTTATTTTGTAAAGTCTTATAAATTTCATTAGCCACCTTCTCAATTTTCCCTTTGATTTTTGATTTTGGATTTTTGATCTTAACAAGATGAATATCAAATGGGGCTATTTCTTTGGGCCAGATAATACCATTGTTGTCGTGATGAACCTCAACCACAGTACCCATTAATCGGGAAAGCCCTATCCCATAACAGCCCATTACTACTAATTGTCTTTTCCCTTTTTTGTCAATAAATCTAAAATCAAAGGGCTTGGTATACCTTGTTCCTAGCTTAAAGATATTCGCTATCTCAATAGCCTTTTCCTTTCGAAAATTTCTTCCTTTACATTGAGGACACCTGGGAAATTGTTTTTTAATCTCTTTATTAATAGCCAAATTACACTTCTGACAGATATAAATGGTATCCTCACCTGAAGGGGTAAGGGTTTGAAATTCATGAGAAAACTTAGAAAAGGTACCTCCTGAGGCTAATGTCAGATATGTTCTTTCTCTTAACCCTACTCTCTCAAAAATTTTAAAATAGGCTTCTTTAACCTTCTCGTAATATCTCTCTAAGTCTTTTTCATCTTGATGGAAAGAATAAAGATCTTTCATCTCAAACTCTCTTGCTCTTAATAAACCTGATTTGGGTCTCATCTCATCTCTAAACTTTGTTTGAATTTGATACACATAGCAGGGTAGGTCTTTATAAGAACAAACATATCTTTGAACCAAAGGCACTATTACCTCTTCATGAGTAGGCCCTAAACCATACTCCTGGTTATTTTTTCCTTTAATTTTAAAAAGTTCTTTAAAGGTCTTCCATCGATTTGTCTTCTGCCAATAGAATTTGGGAATAAGAGCCGGCATTAAGAGCCGCTGTCCTCCAATTTTCTCTATCTCTTCTGAAATTATCTTATCAATCTTTAAAAGCACCCGAAGCCCTAAAGGTAAAAAGATATATACCCCGGCGCTTAACTTCTCAATAAATCCTGCCCTTATTAAAAGTTGGGCATTCTTGCTCTCCTCATCTTTAGGAATTTCTCTTTTTGTTTTGGTAAAAAGTTTTGAGAGAAGCATCAATTTTAAACTTGCCAGAAAAAGTTCCTAAAGAATAATGCCTAAGAGAGATCTTAATTCTATTTTTCCTCTTGTTCTGCTATTATTAGTTTTGTTTTTACAGCAACATCAGGATTCACAGAAATGCTTTCTATCCCACAGTCAATTAGAAATCTTGTAAAATCAGGAAATGTTGAGGGAGCGTCACCACAGATTCCAGAATATTTCTTCTGTCTTCTACATTCTCTTATGGCCTCTGTTATTAATCTTTTCACTGCTTCATTTCTCTCATTGCCTACATGAGCAATAATAGCATTGTCTCTATCTAATCCTAAGGTTAACTGGGTGAGATCATTGGAACCTATAGAAAAACCATCAAAAATTTTAAGAAATTCTTTGGCTAAAATCACATTTGAGGGAATCTCACACATTACATAAACCTTTAAACCATTTTTTCCTCGTTCCAAGCCTGCCTTTTTCATTAAAAGAAGTACTTTCTTTCCTTCCTCTACTGTTCTACAGAAGGGAACCATAGGAACAATATTTTTCAATCCATACTCTTCTCTGGCTTTTTTAATGGCTTTGCATTCGAGCAAAAATGCTTCCTGAAACTCCTCTGAATAATACCTTGAAGCACCCCGCCAGCCTATCATTGGATTTGGCTCTTTTGGTTCAAATTTCTCTCCTCCTATTAATTGAGCATATTCGTTGGTTTTAAAATCAGAGAAACGAACAATAACCTCTTTAGGATAAAAAGCGGTAGCAATCCGACTTATTCCTTGAGCCAACTTTTCAACAAAAAATTGTTTTTTGTCTTTCCAAGGAGCAGTAACCTTTTCTATTTCCTTTTTTGTTTTTTTATCCAGTTTTTCAAAATTCAAGAGAGCCAAAGGATGAACCCTTATTTCAGAAGCAAAGATAAACTCTTCTCTCGCCAGACCTACCCCATCTACCGGTAAAAAAGAAGATTTAAAGGCAATCTCCGGAGAGCCAATATTCAAACAAAGTTTTGTTTTGGTTTTAGGAATCTCCTCTAATTTATGTTCAATCTTTTTAAAAGGAATCTTTCCTTCATAGACAAAACCTTCTTCTCCTTTTGAACAATCAATAGTAATTTCTTGGTTCGAAGAGATAACCTTTGTTCCATTTTTTGTTCCCACAATACAAGGAATACCTAACTCTCGAGAAATAATAGCAGCATGACAGGTTCTCCCTCCTGAGTCAGTAACAATTCCAGAGGCTATTTTCATAATAGGCTCCCAATCTGGATCTGTGATTTTTGTCACCAATATCTCCCCTTTTTTAAATTTTCCAATTTCTTTTACATCCTTTATAATATTTGCTCTTCCCTGACCAATCTTCTCACCAATAGATATTCCTTTGGTTAGAATCTTTCCTTTTCCTTCAAGGCGATACTCTATCAAACTCTTTCTTTCTTTTGTTCCATGAACTGTCTCTGGTCTGGCCTGAATTAAGAACAATCTTCCGCTTTTTCCATCTTTTGCCCACTCTAAGTCCATCGGTTGGTGTCTACCGGCTCTTTTTGAATAGTGTCTTTCTACCTTTATTCCCCAATCGGCTAATTTTAAAATTTCATTATCTGAGAGAGTAAATTTTCTTTGGTCTTTAAGAGGAACTTTTACTATCTTTGTGGTAATCTTATCTCTTCTTTTCGCATATACCATTTTCTTTCTTTTTGTGCCTAACTCTTTTTTAATAATTGCTGGATGGCCCTTTAAAAAGAGTTTCTTGGCTACCAAAAACTCATCGGGAATAATTTTCCCCTGGACAATCATCTCTCCTAGTCCCCAGGTACCATTGATCAAAACCACATCAGAAAAGCCGCTTTCTGTATCTAAGGTAAACATTACTCCAGAACAACCCAGATCAGAACGAACCATTTTCTGAACCCCTACCGACAAAGCCACCTTCATATGATCAAATCCCTTTTCTTCTCTGTAAGAAATGGCTCGAGGGGTAAACAAAGAGGCCATACACCTTTTCACTGCCAAAAGGAGATTCTTTTCTCCTCGAATGTTTAAATAGGTCTCGTGAAGACCAGCAAAACTTGCTCCCGGAAGATCTTCAGCAGTAGCACTTGAACGCACTGCCACATCAGTAGACTTTTCTCCATATTCCTCACTCAATTTTTGGTAATATTCTAAAATTTCTTTCTCTAAGTTTGGAGGAAAAGGGGTTTTTAAAATTAAGTCTCTGATCTTTTTTGATCTTCGGTGTAAATTTCTTACATTTTTAACATCAATTTCTGAAAGAATCTTTTCTATCTTATCTCTTATCTTCCCCTCCTTAAGAAAATCAAAATAAGCAGCAGCCGTTATGGCAAAACCATCGGGAACAGCCACCCCTTCTTTTTTAAGGGCTTTTATCATCTCTCCTAAGGAAGCATTCTTCCCTCCCACTAAAGGAACATCATCTAAAGTAATTTCTTTAAACCAAAGAATAGATTTCATAATTGTAAGGTTTCACAAGGTTGTTAACAATTAGACCAAGTTTTCTTTAATTTTTTCTTTGTACTCGACCTTTTCCTTCCCCACCTTTTCCTCTCCCCCCAAAGGAAGAGGGAGGATTAAGGCGGGGGATTCCTTTTATTGGAAAGTAATAATGTGGTAAAACTGTATATATAAAGAAAAATTATTTCTTTTCTTTTTTATCCTCTTCTTTCTTTTTTCTTTTAGCACTTATTTTTATCTTTCTTTTTCGACCTTTAATTATTCCTTTTTTCACCAAAAGGTTCCATACCGTATCTGAGGTCTGGGCTCCATTTTCTAACCAATACTTTATTCTCTCAACCTTCAAAGTCACTCTTTTTGTTCGAGGATCTAAAGAGCCAAGTTTCTCAATATACTTTCCTTTAGGAGGAGATTTCTTCTCAGTTACCACAATTCTAAAAAATGGCTGATTTCTCTTTCCTGTTCTTTGAAGTCGAATAATTAACATAGTTTTTATGTTAGAAATATTTTAAAGCCTCCCTTGCTGCTTCTTCTTCTGCTTCTTGTTTAGAAAATCCATGGCCTTTAGCAATGAGTTTCTTATCTAAATATACTCCTACCAAAAACTCCCGTTGATGATCTGGACCCCATTCTTTCAAGGTCTGATAGGTAGGGGTAATAGCAAACTTTTCTTGGGCAATTTCTTGAAACCGACTCTTGGGATCTTGAAATTTTCCTTTCTGAATAATTTCTGGAAGATGAACCAAGATATTGGCTTTCACAAACTCTCTTGTCTTCTCTATTCCTTGATCAAGATAAATGGCTCCAATAATTGCCTCCAGAGCATTGGCTAAAATCGAAATCCGAGCCCTGCCTTTATCTTTTTGTTCGCCTTTTGATAAAAGAAGATAACTCTCAATTTTTAAAATTCTTGCCACCTGGGCAAGCTGCTGAGAATTAACAAGAGAGGCTCGGAGGGCTGTCATTTCTCCTTCAGGCTTGTTGAAATTTTTATATAAATAGTCGGTTACCAAAAACTCAAGAACAGCATCTCCAAGAAACTCCAACCTTTCATTATGTTCTTGAGAAGCCTTTGGGTGTTCATTCAGATAAGACTTATGGGTAAGGGCTGTTTTCAACAGGTTTTTGTTTTTAAAATGAACCCCCAAAATCTCCTCAAGACCTGTTAAATTATCCGTTTTCTGATTCATTTCTCTTCTCATTTTTCTTAAGTTGATTATATATTGCTCCTAATGCTCCATTCACAAATCTTCCTGATGTTTCTCCGCTGAAGGATTTGGCCAGTTCAATGGCTTCATTAATGGCTACCTTTGGAGGAACCTCCTTTTTATTACCAAAAACCAATTCATATACCCCAATGCGTAAGATGTTTCTGTCAATAATATTTATCTTGGAAATAGGCCATTGGGGGGCTGAAACCTCAATAAGTTTATCAATCTTAGGAAGATTTTTAATAATACCAAAAACTATCTCTTTTGTAAAACTACTATCTTCCATTCCTCTCCCAAACTCCTTGAGATTCCGTTCTACCACCTCTTTAAGTTCTTCCTCAGATAAATTCTTAAAATCCCATTCATAAAGCGATTGCATGGCAATAATCCGAGAGAGGTGTCTGTAAGCCATAAAGTTTCTTTTAAATGAAATCTTTAAAATTAGACTATTACTTTTTTGATAATTCCTCCATTGTCAAAGGTTTTTTCTTTCCTGCTTCTTTTTCCGCTTGGGCTAATTCCTTCTCTTTTTTCTTCCTCTCTTTCTTTTCCAATTTCTTAAGTACATCAATTACCTCTCTTCCTTTATAATAACCACAATTTAAACACACATGATGAGGGATCATAGGCTTTCCACATCTTGGACATAAAGAAAACAACTGAGGTTTCAGAGCAAGATGAGCCCTCCTTTTGTTTCTTCTTGATTTGGTATGACGCTGTTTTGGAACAGGCATACGAAACTTATTGGAAATATTATTTTGAAAATAACAAATTTCTTTTATTTTTGCAAATTTTTTACAGGGGCAAAAGTCCTTCTATGAATTTTAGAAGGCCCATATTGATAAAGTCTTTTAAAATGCAATCTTGTTCCATATCCTTTATGTTTGTCAAATCCATATTGCGGATATTTTTTATGATATCCTAACATTAGGTGATCCCGATAAACCTTAGCAATAATAGAAGCCATAGCACAAGAAAGAATTTTCTCATCTGCTCTGATTATTGACTTTTGAGGGAGGTTTAGATTGAGTTTGAAATTTCCATCAAGGATAAGAAAAATATCATTTCTAAAAATGGAAATTTTAAAATTGAAAATTTTCCTTAAGGCTCTTTCCATTGCCAGTTTTGTTGCTTCTAAAATGTTAATTTTATCAATTACTCTTGAATTGATCTTCCCTATCCCCCACTTTATATTTGGATGATTGATTAAAATTTTGTAAAGTTTCTCTCTCTTTTGAGGTTTTAATTTTTTTGAATCCTTAATTTCTTTTAATAAATTTTGCATTTCAAATTTCATTTGATCTTTATTTATCATCACTGCCGCTCCCACTACTGGTCCCGCTAAAGCCCCGCGACCTGCCTCATCTAAGCCTATTACAAATTTATATCCCTTTTTCCATAGAGTTTTTTCTTGTTGAAAGTTAGCAAATTTCATAGTATAATTTGTCTTTAATAAAAAGAAAAAATCCTATGAAGTTTACCCATCTACACGTACATTCTCATTATTCTCTTTTAGATGGCCTGCCGAAAATTGATCAATTGTTAGATTATACAGAAAAATTGGGAATGGATTCTGTGGCTTTGACAGATCATGGGGCTTTGTATGGAGCAATTGAATTTTATCAAAAAGCAAAGCAAAAAGGAATAAAGCCAATTATCGGAGAAGAGTTTTATATGGCTTATGAGAAAATGGATCAGCGGCGGCCAAACATTGATAACAAAAGATATCACTTAGTACTTCTAGCAAAGGATTTTACTGGATATCAAAATTTGGTCAAACTTACAACAAAAGCCTGGCTTGATGGCTTTTATTATAAACCAAGAATTGATGAAAATCTATTAGAACAACACTCAAAAGGACTTATTTGTCTGACCGGTTGTCTTCAGGGAAAGATTCCTAGACTAATTCTTTCAGGAAAAATAGATGAAGCAGAAAGATTGGCTTTAAGATATAAGGACCTTTTTGGAAAGGACAATTTCTATCTTGAACTTCAATATCATCCCAATATTCCAGAACAAAAAAAGGTAAACGAGGCTCTTGTTCTTCTTTCGAAAAAACTAAAGATTCCTGTAGTAGCGACAAATGATGTTCATTATCTGAAAAAAGAGGATGCTAAGGCTCAAGATATTTTAATGTTAATCAATACTGGTGCTGACCCCAATGATCCCGAAAGACTTACGATGATAAGTGATGACTTTTCATTT
>Ga0190363_1002173_pt1 | contig 11312 bp, 14 predicted proteins | sample 48721867_MG_FD_161272 | JGI IMG/M metagenome (GOLD analysis project Ga0190363, IMG submission 161272) | Hydrothermal vent microbial mat bacterial communities from Southern Trench, Guaymas Basin, Mexico - 4872-18-6-7_MG | ecosystem: Environmental > Aquatic > Marine > Hydrothermal vents >...
CGCGCTTATTGCGGCTGAACCGGAGGCTGAAATCGCTATTCCAGCCGCCAAGCAGGCTAAACCTACGGCGATGCCTGCGCTTAGGGCAATGATTGCTCTATCCCCTAATATCGTTGCCGGCTGATCACCTGCATTATCTGTTTGATTCATGTTTGAGGGGAATGCGGAAGCTGTTAGGATGGCTCCCGCTAAGGCTATTTGAGCTAGGAGAACCGTTAAGACGAGAAGGTATTTCCGCACGGCTTTTTTCACCTCTCTACTTAAGCTTATTTTTATTCAGGATTGCCCCTTATTTAGTGTTTTCTTTATTATTGAGTTTTTCCTCGATTTCCCTTCCAGTTTTCTCGGCTTCGATCTCCAGCTCACTTACCTTTTCATTTATCTTTTCGATCTCTTCCTCCACGATCTTTCTTAATTCAGATTTGAATCTTTCATATTCTTCTTCGATTTCTTTGATCCCCATTTCTGTCGGCGCCACCCTTATCTTATCACGAGAACCGGGCATGGAGCATACTCGATTACCCTTTCAGTTACGCTTCCTATGAGTATTCTGTTTGCACCTCTCCTGCCCTTAGACCCCATGACTATTAGGTCGACCCCCAATGATTTGGCGTGGCGGACGATCTGGTCGTGGGGCTGTCCTTCAACTAATATGGAGGATGCTTTTAAACCTTTTCTTTCAGCCGACCTAACAATGTAATTTAGGCATCTCTCAGCTTTTCTCTTAATTTCCTCCTCTAGTTCACGTCTCTCGTAAACTTTTGATATCTCCTCAAGTATTATTCGGTCGATCACGTAGATTGCGATTACTTCCGATTTGAAGTGTTCAGCCATCTCCAACGCGAAGTCAGCCGCCCGCATAGCGGAGTCCGATCCATCGGTTGGTATGAGGATTTTTCTTACGAGCTTATTTCCCGCCACGTGTAATTCGCCTCTTTTCCATCATACTTTTAACTTTCTTCATTCTTACAAAATCTTCTCTTTCTCTTTCTTCAAGAGCCATCTCCATCTCTTTAACGAGCTTTCTATATCGGGGAATATGTACATGCTTTAGCGCATTTATTCTTTTCTGAGCGCTTTCAACGGCGCCTGCAATTCTGTAAACCGACTCCTCCAGCTCAGCCAGCCTGCAGATCAAATCTAAAAGCGCATAAAATTTTTTGAATGCGAGGTCGAGGTAGATGTTTGTTCCGAGGAAGCCGTAGTCAGGTTCAGGTTTCTCGCCCTTCAATTTGACTTTGGGGACGGTTACACCCATTATGCTCCGATAATCAACGTCAAACTCTATTGGCTTACTTATTGACTCAGCAATTCTCTCAACCTTCTCAACCCCAAGATGAACTGCGGCTCTCTCAATGTAGGAGAAGGCTTCGCTTAAGGCCTCATTCAGTTCCTCCCTCGTCCTCTGCAGGTCATAGAGGAAGTTTCTGAGCTCAACCATAAGGATATCTCTTTTCTTTTCGAGAATTTCACGTCCGGACTCGGCTATTTGGAGGCTTCTTTTGATTCGGAGGAGATTCATGCGGGTTGGCGGGATCCTAGACATCTAATTCAGCTGCTCCCCTTCAAGTACTTATTTAGGTACTCTCTATGTATTCTTGTTAGCTCCTCCTCTGGAAGCGTGGAAAGCAGGTTCCAGGCTATCTCCAGGGTTTCTTCGATGGACCTGTTTTCTTCGGTTCCCTGATTTATGAATTTCATTTCAAATTCGTCGCCGAACCGTAGGTAGGCGCGGTCACGCTGGGAAAGGGCTTCCTCACCTATGATGGAGGCAAGCGACCTAATCTCATTGCATTGGGCATATGCGGCGTAGAGCTGGCTTGCAACGTCCGGGTGATCCTCCCTTGTTTTTCCCTTTCCGATTCCATCCTTCATTAACCTTGAAAGGCTTATGAGAACGTTAACCGGCGGATAAATTCCCTTATTATGTAGGTTTCTGTCCAGCACTATTTGCCCCTCGGTTATGTATCCTGTTAGGTCGGGGATTGGATGGGTTATGTCATCGTTGGGCATTGTTAAAATAGGCATCTGGGTTAGGGAACCGTTTTTACCCTGAACCCTCCCCGCCCGCTCATATATGCTTGCTAAGTCACTATACATGTAGCCCGGATAACCCTTTCTGCTTGGAACCTCCTCCAGTGAGGCGCTTACCTCCCTGAGCGCTTCACAGTAGCTTGTCATGTCGGTTAGGATCACTAGGACATGTGCTTCCTGCTCGAAGGCTAAGTATTCTGCTAGGGTGAGCGCTGTTCTAGGGGTTATTATTCTCTCCATGGTTGGATCCTCCGCTAGGTTGATGAACATGGCCGTCCTCTTTATGGCTCCGCTCTTCTCGAAGCTTCTGCGGAAGAAAGCTGCCTCATCATGCTTTATTCCCATTGCGGCGAAAACTATGTAGAATTCTTCTCCACCGGCGATTTCAGCCTGCCTAGCTATTTGAGCCGCAAGCATGTTGTGGGGGAGACCTGAAGCCGAGAATATTGGCAGCTTCTGCCCCCGAACAAGGGAGCACATCCCGTCAATAACGGATATTCCCGTCTGTATGAAGTCTCTTGGATACTCCCTCGCCGTCGGATTTAATGGGCTTCCATTCACATCCCGCATATCCTCGGTGAATGGGGCTGGATTACCGTCTATTGGCTCCCCTAAACTATTCATTACTCTCCCAAGCATCTCGGTTGAAACTGGAACCTTTAATGGTTCACCTAGGAAGCGGACTCGGGTTTCGGAGACGGAGAGCCCGGCGGTTCCCTCGAAAACCTGAACTATTGCTTTACCTCTCCCAACCTCGAGAACCCTCCCCCGCCTAACTTCTCCGGAGGGGGTTACAACCTCAGCCATCTCATCGAAGCCTACTCCCTCAACCCCCTCAACAATTATTAATGGACCTGAAATCTCCGAGATGCTTGCATATTCCGGCTTAACTATTTCCACGAAAATCACCCCACAGATTTTTCCAGCTCAGCGAGGGAGCTTTTTACGCGGAGTTCAATTTCATCAAGCAGGTGAATCTTATCGTTTGGGATCTCGCTTTTCATCCTCATTATCTCCGCAACAGCCGGCAGCTGAAGAACCCTAAAGATCGGCACGCCCCTCTCTATAATTTTTTTGGCTCCCTCATAGAAGTCTATGATTATCTTCAGCATCTTGAATTGTTTCAGGGGGGTCGAGTAGGTATCTATTGGATCTAACGCGTTCTGCTGTAGAAAGCCTACCCGAAGCATTCTGGCAACCTCAAGAATTAGCCGCTGGCTGTCGGGCAGCGCCTCCGGACCGACGAGCTTAACGATCTCCTTCAGCTCATCTTCGCGCTGGAGGATCCGCATTGCCTCGCTGCGGTATCTCCGCCACTCCTTATCCACGTTTTTAGACCACCATTCTGAAATTTCATCCACATACTCTGAGTAGCTTAGAATCCAGTTTATGGCGGGGTAGTGGCGTGCATCAGCCAGCTCCTTATCTAGAGCCCAGAAAACCCTTATGAAGCGCTTGGTGTGGGTTGTAACGGGCTCAGAGAAGTCTCCTCCCGGGGGTGAAACCGCGCCTATAATGCTTAGGGAGCCTACTTCTCCCCCTAGGGTTTCAACGGCGCCCGCCCTTTCATAGAATTCGCCGAGCCTTGTCGGCAGGTAGGATGGGAATCCCTCTTCGGCGGGCATCTCCTCGAGGCGCCCTGAGATCTCTCTTAGGGCTTCAGCCCACCTGCTTGTTGAGTCAGCCATTAATGCGACGTGATAGCCCATGTCCCGGTAGTATTCGCCTATTGTCACACCGGTGTATATGCTTGCTTCTCTAGCTGCAACCGGCATGTTGCTTGTGTTGGCGATTATTATTGTCCGCTCCATAAGCGGTTTCCCGCTTTTGGGGTCTTTGAGCTCCGGGAAGGTTGATAGTATATCGACTATTTCGTTACCTCGTTCGCCGCATCCAACATATATTATTACGTCGGCATCGGACCATTTGGCGAGCTGCTGCTGAGTGATGGTTTTGCCTGTTCCGAATCCGCCTGGGATGGCTGCGCTCCCACCCTTAGCTATTGGGAAGAAGGTGTCTATAACCCTCTGGCCTGTTATTAATGGGGTTTCCGGCGGAATCCTCCTTCCATATGGTCTTGGGCGCCTAACGGGCCATGTATGAAACATTTTAAGCGTTTTTGTTTTATCGTTCATTTTTATCGTTGCGATGGATTCCTCAATCGTGTATTCGTTCTCCTCGGCTATGTCGGCTATTCTCCCCTGAACGTTTGGGGGAACAAGAATCTTATGTTCTATGAGGGATGATTCGGCGACAACTCCTAGGGTTTCGCCGCCAAACACCTTGTCGCCAACCTTCATCCGGGGGATGAAATGCCATCTTCTGTTTCTTGGGAGGGCGGAGGCCTCCACCCCCCTCCTAATGAATATGCCGGTTTGCCTCTTTATGATTGTAAGCGGCCTCTGGATTCCATCATAAATGTTTCCGATTAGCCCTGGGCCTAATTCAACTGAGAGAGGCCTCCCTGTTCCGATGACCTCTTCTCCCGGTTTAAGCCCACTCGTGTTTTCGTAGACCTGTATAATAGCTGTGTCTTTTTCTATCCGTATGATTTCCCCCCTTAACCTTTCTTTTCCGACGGCAACCATCTCATGCATTTGGGCGCCTGTCATTCCTTCAGCTTCAACTACAGGCCCACTTATCCGAACGATGATCCCCTTTACTGGAATAGCTATCCCTCCTGGAACAGTATTTTGGCGATTTTCGCTCTAAGGGAACCTTTTAGGGAGTTTAATCGGTTTTCAAAGGTGTTATCTATGACTATTTTACCATCTGGGCTTGCAACCACTACTCCGCCGATGCATCTTATTCTTTTTTCAGATTTGATCAGCTTGACGCCTATATTTTTTGATAGGTCTAGGAGATGCTTTTCTGTTATTCTGCTGTAGTCTCTTTCGTTAAGCCGGATCTCCAGCTCCCCTGAGGGTATTCTTCCACTTGCCTCCGAGATCAACCTTAGGAGACAGTTCACGTAATCCTCGGTTAGCACGTACTCGCGTAGGCGGTTCAAAGTCTCATCGTAAACCTCTTTAATAAGCTCCTCTTTAACTTTGAGTAATTTATTTTTTGCTTCGAGTTCAAAAATAGAGTTTAATTGCATCTCTTCAGCCTTCATTCGCTCCCTGCTCTCTCTTATTATTGAATTATATCTTCTTTCAGCCTCTTTTCTGGCTTCCTCCAAAATTTTTTCCGCTTGGGCTTCAGCCCTCAAGATTAGGGCCTCAGCCTCCTTCTCCGCGCTTTCGAGGATTTCCTTCGCGATGCTTTTTAGTCCACGCTTTATGCTCGCCAAGAACAAAACCCTCCTTCTTTAAACCCTTATCTTAAGAACCTTCTGTAGGAGCTTCTGGGCTGACGGCGCTTCTTTCCCAGTTTTGCCTCTTCCCGGCATCTCCACGATTATGAGGTTGTGGTTTTCGGAGCGCAGGGAGTCCACTTCATCCTGAAAGCGCGCCGACAGGCTTTCACTTATGAAGATTATTTTTGCATCCCCCCTAGCGGCGACGCGCCTTAAGATTTCAGGGAACTCTTTCTCGTTGGAAACAACTATTCCTCTGATTCCGAGGAGACGTAAGCCTAAAACTAGGTCCTCATCTCCAATAACGTATCCTTCCATGCTCTTACCTTCGAAGCCCCGTTAAGTTTAAGAGATTGATTGTAACCTAATAAGGTTTGCTGAGGAAAATGCTGCTCACGGAGAGAATGGCGAAGGTTACCGTAATCTGCCTTCGGAGGGACCTAGATTTAGCGCTGGACGCCCTAGACGCCTTCGGATTATTCCATATTGAGGGGGAGGGGGCATCGGGGCATGGGGGCTACCGTGACGCCATAAGGAAAATGGAGGAAACATCCTCAGTTCTCGAAAACACGATGAAAAATCTTGGAATAAAAGTTCCCTCCGTAGCCCTCTTCAAACGTGAAGAGTTTGCGAAGACGAAATTTCATGTTGAAGACTGGCTTCACTTCGCGGAAAATGTTAGAAGAGAGGCGCTGAGCATAGCTAATGAGGTAAACGATGTTTTAGAGTCTCTGAGGGAAATCGACGCTAAAATCGCTGAGCTGCATAGGAGAATGAGGGTTCTCGAAATCCTCGACCGCTTCAACATTGATCCGAGAGTACTAATGAAGCTGCGTTTAATACGCGTCTTCATCGCCACTGTTTCCGCCAGGCATGTGCTAAGCCTCAGTAGGGCGCTATCACATTTGCCCGCAGCCTACTATTTCAGGGAGATAGGCCATGAAAGGGCTTTCATGTTTGTTGCCGTAACCGGTAGGGAAGCAAAAACAGTCAAGAAGATTCTTGAAACATATGACGCTGAACCATTTCCGATACCTAAAGAGGTTGAGGAGCAGGAGCCTTCTAGAGCGCTTTCTCTGACTAAACGGCAGCTCAAAAAGTATAATGCGGCGAGAAAGCGCATCCTAGGGAAGCTCGAGGAGCTCTCCAAGAAACATAGAAGCCGCCTCCTATCCTTGAGGGAGGCTGTAGAAAACGCTGAAAACGCCCTTAAAGCTAAGGAATCCGCTTTGGGAACAAGAAATTTAGCTCAAATATCGGGGTATGTGCCTCAGTCATCGCTGCATGAGCTTAAGAGGTATTTGGAAAAATTTCTGGGCGAACGTTTCATTCTATTTTCAACTGAACAATCCGTCGGCGGAGACCCGCCTACCGCACTGCATAATCCGGGCTTCATCAAATATTTTGAGATGATAACTAAGCTTTATGGGTTGCCGAACTATGATGAAGTTGACCCTACACCCATTATAGCCATCACTTTCCCGCTGATCTTCGGTTTAATGTTCGGTGACTTAGGTCATGGACTCATACTATTTTTCGGGGGGCTTCTATTTAGCTTCATCGTTAAATCCCCTGAAGAGTGGAGGTTTTTCCTCCGGATATTGGCGGCATGCGGCTTCTGGGCGGTTGTAGCCGGCCTTCTTTTCGGGGAGGCTTTCGGCAGGCGGGTGTTCCCGCCGCTGTGGATGGATCCGTTCGAGAATGTTGTATCATTCCTGATTTTCTCTTTGATTGTAGGCGTATTGCAGATAATGTCGGGCTTCATCTTGAATATGATTAACTTCATCGTGAAGGGAAGATACCTTGACGCCTTCACCGTTTCTTTACCTAAAATGGTTTTTTATGGAGTAGCCGTGTATTTTCTGATGAAGTGCGGGTTGAACTTTAATCTGTGGCTTTCAGCCCCAATCTTCTATGTGATTGCCGCGTTGATCTTTCTCTTCCTTGGAAAACCGTTGGCAACGCTGTTTCTGGAGAAAAAAGATTTTTCGCGAACTCTGGGGGAGAGAATACTTGAGGGAAGCGAGCTAATCCTCAGCCTTCTAAGCAACACTATGTCGTATTCTAGGATTCTGGCTCTTCTCATGGCTCACTGGGCTCTACTTACGGTAACCTATGTTATAGGTGGACTTGTTTCATCAATTCCCTTTGTTGGGGGGATATTGGAGGTCATGGTGGCTGTCTTCGGAAACATTTTTGTTGTAGCCTTTGAGGGGCTGATAGTTTTCATACATACGTTGAGGCTTCACTTTTATGAGTGGTTCTCAAAGTTCTATGAGGGAACGGGGACGCCTTTCCAGCCGTTCAGGTTCCGGCGGGAATTTACGGAAATAATTCTCCAGCGTAAACGCTAGAGGAGAACCGAGATTATGTCTTCGGGTTTCCAGCCGAACTCGATCCCCGAGCTTATTGATATTAGATTCTTCATTTCATTTTCCTTCCTCAAAACCATTTCAAGCGGAGTTGCTATTGTGAATGGATCTGTGATGCGTTTCTCATGCATGCTTTTTAGGATAAAGCGGTTAACCCCCCTCTCAAAGTCTGTTATCAGCTCCTCAATATTCCCGCGGGAAACGAGAAATCTCCCATAAAAGCTTTCTTTCACGTAATTTAGCATTGAGCTGATGGAGTCGCTTAGAACCATGCTTCTCACCTGCTTCTCTGAAAGCCTATAAAAACGGTGGGTTATCGCCCAAAACGTTAGGTGAGGGGGGAACCCCAAAAATTTAGAGCGGAAGGCAACCATAATGTTGAAGGCGTCAACCTTAGGTCCAGCCATCAGCAGGGCTATTTCACGTTCTCTCCTAGGGAGAGACTCGGCTGAAAGCAGAAGCTCATCATGGTAGGCTCTGTCCAGCGAGAAATCAAAAAACCTGGTTGACTTCACCTCCCTATATCTTGTCAGCCCCTCAGATAGAATTGGCCCATAAATTGTGTTTCTGAATGCTCCGATTACGGCGTTAACGTCCTCGGCTCTCGCGGCTTGAACAAACTTTTCTTTCATCCCGAAGATTTCTTCCACATATAAATTGAGCGTACTTAAAATTGAGTCTGAGGGGACACCTATATTTTTCATTTTGATTAAAATTTTTAGGTTTTCAATCTCCAAATAGCGCAGGTAGCTCCTTATGAAGGCTTCAGCATGCTTGGGTGAAAAGTCCATAATTCTCTTGCAGAGCCTCACAAACTCCTTCTTGAAGAGCTGCTGAAGCACCGCGGCTGTTGGATGCTGAACATCCCTAATTAGGTGAGCGTAGGGGGAGTCCTTAAGTTGGGAAGCCAGCTCCTCCAGGCTTCTGCATTCAGCTAAATTTTTTAGGCGTTCTCTGTCCAGCAGATAGCTCCGTTCAACCCCGGATTTAACGAGGAGCTGAGAGTAGGCTACTACACGCGTCAATCCTTCTTTTCACCTATAAGAATTTTAAACAGCATGTTCACAGCCACATCTTTCCTCTTCTCGGCTTTTTCCCTCAATCTGCCGATTTCGGAATCGCATTTTCTCATTATTTCTTCACGCCGCCTCCTTATTGAAGCCTTAGATTCCTCCGCCAGTTTATTAACGACTTCCCCAGCTCTCCTCTCAGCGTCGAGGATTAGCTTTTCAGCTTCCCGCCGGGCAAGCCTAATTATTTCCTCAGCCTTCTCAGAGGCTTCCGAACGTATCTTTTCAGCTTCCTCCTCAATCCTCTTTAACTCTTCCAGAATTCTCTCCATAGGGGCCCTCTTATGAGAATCTACGGAAAAATATTTTCAGCGGTCTTAATTTAATGTTTTGGAAGGATGATTTAGCGCTATGAACTGGAGAGAACCAGATTTCTGTTTGACCTAACATTTTATGACCGCCCTGATTTTTTGTAAAGTAACCGCACGGTAGTAACGCTGCTACAGCCTAGAGAGATGAAAAACATAAATTTCTTCCCATCATATATGAAGTGGGGAATGGTTTTGGCCGGCGCCTCAGCTGAAATTGTTCCGGTAAGCCTTGAGATCGGCCGTTTCCTTTTCTCTCCTGGAAGAAAATTTCATGGTTTTCTAGTTGAGGCGAGAGCTGAACGAGGCGTTTTTAGGAGAATGCTGGAGGTGGCTGCTAAGCATAATGCGAGGCTCAGGCTAGCTCACTTCCAGAGCTTTAAGAGGAAGACCATTCTAGTCTTTTTCGACTGCACTGAATGCGATGTTGAGCCTCAGGAGCTTATGAAAGAGATAAGCGGCTCCAGAAACATAATCTCCATCAAACCTATTGAATCCCAGATTGAAGGCTTCATAATTGACACAGCCACCAAACATCTTACAATCAGCGGTGTGAGATCAGCCGCCGTATCTCTCCCAGTATTTAGAGGCCTAATTCAAGGGGTTCATGAGCGGCTTGGATCGGGAGGAGCAGTTTTCCTCTACTATATGGGGGTGGAGGCGGGGAGAGAAGCGTCTAAATTAGCGCGTGAAATGGCGTTGGATCTCGGAATATTAGATTCCCTCCGGATTCTAAGGGACATAACCCTACCATTATATGGCTCCACAGGATGGGGTTTCCCAGAGGTGGTCGAATACCATGATAAGCCTCTCCTAATGCGCATAAGAATATACGACTCACTTGAATGTGAGGTTGGCCGCGGAGCTAGGCAATCTTACAGCCATCTGGCACGGGGCTTCATAGCTGGATGCATAGAGGAGCTATTCGGCGTGAAAGTGTCGGTCATGGAGGTCAAGTGCATAGCGAAGAATGATCCATACTGCGAATTCACAGTTAAACCCGCATAACCCTCAAAATATTTTTATTTTTTTGGCTTAAGCTCCCCGGTTTCCCAAAAATCCGGAAAAATGGGAGGCGGCCTAAGCGGGTGACATAACCCTAAACACTCTTCCCCGCGAATCAGCCTGCCAATCCCTCTTGATGAAGCCTTCCGCAATAAGCTTCTCCACGCGGCTTCTCACTGAGCGGTGATCCTTCACGTTTGAAACGCGCATAATGATTTCCCTGAGCATGCTTAGGGGTAGAGAGCCGCCTGGCTCAACATACTTCAGGACTTCATTTTTTATTTGCCTGAACTCGAAATCATCTCCCCTGCGGTTAATTTTGTATTTGAGGTTGGATTGGGTGAGTGCGTCAGCGTTCTCAAGATAAAATTTTATGGCGTGAATTAGCTCTTCACCTAGAGCCCCGTGAAGCTTCCCATGCTTCCGGAGCACAAAATCCTTAAATTTCAGCCAAACCCAAGGGTCCTTTATTCTAATCGATGTTACAGTGCTCAAAAATAACCCTCCTCCTGAGAGATAGGGTTTGTTTTGTAGTAGTATAGTAAAATAATGTAAGAATTAATACATAATACGCTAATAACGTTAGGTTTCACATGATTTCCAGCTTGAAAATGGCTTAAAAAATCCTTTACTTCCATTAGGGAAGCAATTCTCCGATTTAATTGATGGACTCCATACACGCACATTCCTCCATCAACAATGATTATGTAGCCGCTGGCCAGCATCCCTTTCATCCCTCAATTTTAATCCGCCTATTCAGGAGGCATCTTTTTGGGTCTCCCCTATACCAGCAGCTTTCCTCTCGGCTGCATCCGACCACTATTGAGTTTACTATGCGTAGGGTGAGCGTCTGCTCTTTTTTGACGCATTTCCGCTTAACTTTCACCACGAACTCTTCCATCGCTGACAACCTCAATAACCTTTAGCTGCTCTTCGCCGGCGAAGATTTTAGGCGCCGTCTTCGCAAGCGGCTGTTTTCCCTCATAGACTTGTCTGGCGTACTCTATGATTAGGTCTATTCCACGCCTGATTGCCTCGCTTCGGCTGAAAAAGTAGCCTTTAGAAACATACTCATCAATAATCTCGATTAATCGGGCGGGAACCTTAATGCTCAAGCACCTAAAATAGCACTCAATCTTCCGGACCATCATCTCTCACCCAAAGTTTAGTGAGAGAGGGGTTCACTGCGAAAATTCCTCCATTAGGTCATGTATTGCCTGATAGA
>Ga0190363_1002175_pt1 | contig 11308 bp, 9 predicted proteins | sample 48721867_MG_FD_161272 | JGI IMG/M metagenome (GOLD analysis project Ga0190363, IMG submission 161272) | Hydrothermal vent microbial mat bacterial communities from Southern Trench, Guaymas Basin, Mexico - 4872-18-6-7_MG | ecosystem: Environmental > Aquatic > Marine > Hydrothermal vents > Microbial...
AACGGTAACCTATATGTCTATGAATAGAAAATGCTCGGTTTATGGTGTTTTTAAACCTAATACGTTAAGAGCTTTTATATTTTATCTTCTCTTAGCACTACTCATATTGTTGGTGATAGTTCTTGGCGCAACTAGCTAAACTCATATATTTAGATGTTATAGTCCGTACTTCATGTTTTCCAGCATTAGTTGGTTTATCTATAGCATTATGGACTAATGTTGGAGTTAATGAGTGGAAGACATGGGTTGCTTTCATTGCGTGCCTAGTAGGTATGTTTACTATACAGGGAATGTATGAACATGCATTAGATTATCTACGTGATAAGGGAGGATACTCTGCTTTCAGACAGGATATTGAAAAACCTTCAGTAGCCAAGAAGGTTCTAAAGTACTCATTTGTAATAGCTTCTATTTTAGCTCTAATTATCATATTATGTGAAAGATGGTGGCTTATACTCTTCGGTATAGCTGCCTTTAAAACAGCAAAACTATACGTTGAAAGCCATAATGAGTTCTATGCTGTCTTCGGGTTCATGCTAAGTTATAGTGTAGGATATTTTTCAGCAACAAACTACCCAACATTACCATGGCTTATAGGTTTACTTCTAATAGGCTTCCTGTACAAAGCAGCTTTACCTATGTATAGGCTTGATGACTATCTTGCGGGAGAATTACCTTCTAACGAAGCTATAATTCAGTATTATAGAAATATTATGAGATACTTATTACATACGGTGCCTTTACTTATAATAATTTTAGTCTTCTCTATGAAATTAACATATCCTGTTGAAAAAATTATACCTTGGGCTATCATACTGTGGATCTTAGGCTTCGGAGCTTTAGGGTATAATATTATGAGATATAAGGCTAAAGCTGTAATGCAAGAAGCTCCCATATGGGCTGTTGCATTAGCAGTTATGGGTTCAGATATTTTATCAGCCACGATGTCAGGGAACACTATTCTATTTCTTAAAATGCTTGCAGCCTATGCTGTATGGTGGCTTATATTTACTCAGTTCTGGCAATCTAGACATGCACTATGTAATCTTATAAATTGTCCAATGAATCCCTTAGCGTATATGGGTAAGGAAAGACCTAAGTGAAATCATTTTAATTCAGATATTATAGATAATAGCGAAAGTTGTTAGAGGCCTTTAGCAGCTATTTCAGTAAATCTCTTAATAGCAACTTTGAGAGTGTAAGGTAATCCTGGTACTTCTGGTTCTAAGAAACCCTTAACTACCATTGCTATTGCTTCTTCTTCAGTGAAACCTCTACTCATAAGGTATGCTAGTTCATTAATGTTTATTCTGCCTATAGCTGCTTCATGGGTTAATTCAGCATTTTTAACTTTGGTTTTAAGTTCAGGTATTGTGCTTATAGATGATTTATTTGATAGCATTAAGCCTTTACATTCATAATGTCCTTTAACATTTTCTGCTTCTGCAACAATAAGTCCTCTAGAAATTATGGTTGATGAGCCTGAAGCTACAACTTTGGAGCTTATTTGAGCTGAAGTCTTAGGTGCTCTAAGTATAGCCTTAGCACCTAAATCGTAAAATGACTTGCCTGTACCATATATTAAAGTGTTAAATGTTGCAGAAGCTTTTTCACCTTTAAGAATAACTGAGGGAAACATTTGAACAGTAGATACCGGTCTTAAACTAATATAGTTACTTATGAAAACTCCTCCTTCATCCACGATCGCCCCTGACCTAGGTCTCACATCAACTATAGGCCCCCATGAATGAATCATAGTGAACGTTAATTTAGCATTCTTACCAACATAGAATTCTGAAACACCTAAGTGTGCTCCTTTATGAACCCCGACTGTACATCCTGTTATTAGGCTTAGTTCAGCACCATCCTCTACAACAATAATGTTATGAGGCGTTTGCAGGAAAGATTCTGTAGCTAAGTATAAGCATGCTTGTACAGGTTTCTTAACCTTACAGTTTCTTTCAACAACAATTACATATCCTCCCTTACCATAAAGCTCAACAAAAGCCGTAAACATATCAGTTTCTACGCTTAAAGCTCTCCAATAATATTTTTCAAGCCATTCTTCACCGAACCTTTCTTTAGCTTCTTCAAGACTTAAAATTTTAACACAAGAAACACCAGTAAGAGTTTTAATTATTTTCTCATCAAATTGAAGAAATGTACCAGCTCTATAAGCTCCTTTAACATCAATACCAACACTTAACATCCTTTCCAATACTTCAGGGTTCTCTAGAAGCTCTTGAATACTCTTAATTTTAGATGTAATTCTAAATTTACCCACGTCTATAGGCGGTCCATATGCTGGAAGCTTATTTAAAGTTCTTTTCGCAAGTTCTTTAACCTTTTCAGACCATTTCATAGAGAAGCACCTTAAGCTAAATATTTGAAATATTTGTAGCCCTTTTCTTCAACAACCTTAAAAACGGAATGAGGTTCTCCACTGTAAACAATTCTTCCTGAAATCATAACATAGGCTACATGTATTTTATTTAAATATTCTAAAATATGTCTTCTATGCGTAACTAAGAGAATAGACCTTCCACGATAAATGAACTTATTTATTTTATCAGCTATGAGTTTTAAAGAGTCAACATCAATACCTGAATCAGGTTCATCGAGAAGTAAAAGCTTAGGATTAATTATTTCAGCTTGTAAAAGTTCTAATCTCTTCCTTTCTCCACCTGAAAAACCAACATTAATTTCCCTAGACAAATGCTCCTTTGTAAACCCATAGTCTTCAAGCAATTGATAAATGTCGCCTTTAAACCCATATTTCCTTGATAAATGTTGTAAGAAAAGTCTTAAAGTAACACCTCTAATTTCAGGGGGATTCTGATATGCAAGAAATATTCCTTTGATTGCCCTTTCAAAGGGAGACGTATAGGTTATATCCTCATTTTCAAACAATATTTTCCCTGAAATGACCTTGTAGAAAGGTGTGCCAGCAATAGCATTCAATAACGTTGACTTACCTGCAGCATTTGGACCTAGTAAAACATGTAATTCACTCTTTTCTAAACTAAGGGACACATCGTGGACTATGGGCTTACTATGTTCAGCAGTTACGGTCACTTTATATAGTCTTAACATTGCCTATGCACACCGTACCTTAGGTAATATGAGAGTTAGAACGTACTTTTAAAGCTATATGGGTTAGCCGTATATTGTAAGAACTGTCAGATACGACCGCATTCTTCACCTATCCGTTAAGCCCACCATTCATCATCTAAATGGAGATTAGCATTAGCCAACTTATAAATGTTATTAACTATAATGAACATTTTTGAATAAAGATTAATGTAACTGTTATAAGCAACCACCTAGAATAGCTTAATTAGAATAGTAAGGTAGTTAAACTATGGTTAGAAGAAAGAAAATTAAAATAGACTTTGAAGAAGCGAAAAAAGATCCCTACAAAGTACTATTTGCTATTTTAAGAAAGCAGAAATATCACATTGTAGGCCATCACAGCGCTGTTAAGAAATGCCACTGGACACATGCAGCACTAACTGAAGGTAGGTTCTGCTACAAATGTAAGTTTTATGGTATTGAAACCCATAGATGTGTTCAAATGAGTCCTTCTGTTCTATGGTGTTGGAACTCATGTATACACTGTTGGAGACTTAGACCTAAAGATATAGGTATTGAATGGGATCAGACAAAATTACCGACAGTAGATGATCCTGAGCTTATTGTTGAGGGGGCTCTTAGAGAGCAGAGGAGAATACTTTCAGGTTATAAAGGTAATCCTAAAGTTAATAGAAAACTTCTAGAGGAAGCTTTAAACCCTAAGCATGTAGCTATAAGCCTTACAGGAGAACCATCACTATATCCTAGGCTCAGCGAATTAATTCAGCTGTTTCATAGAAAGGGATTAACAACGTTCCTTGTAACTAGAGCTATTAGACCAGATATCCTGGCAAATTTAGATGAAGAACCTAGTCAACTATATGTCTCTTTTGAGGCATGGAATAAGGAGATGTATCATAAACTCAATACACCTTTAGCTCCAAGATTATGGGAACTATCAGTAAAAACATTAGAAATACTTCCAAGTTTCACATGTCCAACAGTTATGAGAATAACAGTAATGAAAGGAATAAACATGAGTAAGAAGGATGCTGAAGGGTTTGCAAAGTTAATTGAATTAGCACAGCCAACATATGTTGAAGTTAAAGCATATATGCATGTTGGAGCATCAACTAAAAGACTGCCTAGAGAAACTATGCCTAAACACGTTGAAGTAAAGGAATTTGCCAAACTAATATCGGAGAAAACGAGCTACCCGATAGTTTCAGAAAGTATACCAAGTAGGGTTATCCTTCTGAGTAGATTAAAGAAACCGATAAGGCTTGGCAAGGGATGCCCTGGAGGATGGAGAACACCGGACATAGGTGGAGAAGAAAGCGGCGAATACGGGAAGTATGCTTCAGAAATATAATCCATAGATGAGATTCTGAAGTATAAATCTAGTCAAACAGTAATATAACCATAATTTCCACTATAATCTGTGCTAAATATTCCCTTATAAACAGCGCATATAAAACATGGAGGAACCATAGTTTAACTAATGATATGCGTTACATATGTTTGCTTAGATAAGCTGTTGACTTTTGAAATCATGTTTAAACATACGTGTAAAGAATTCATTGTAGTTCGATTCAAAGACATAGTCTCCATGAATGAAGTAGTACTTATCCTAAGTAAGTAACTATTTTGTTTAGGAAATATTTTTACATGGTGTTTTCTCCTTTGGAAAATTTTTAATATAAAAAGTTATAGTATTTATTTCAATACTACAACCTATGGTAGATTTTATGCGTCATGGGCGAAAAAGAGTCATAATAATGGGAGCTGGTGGCAGAGATTTCCACAATTTTAATGTGTTCTTTAGAGACAACGAGGAATATGAGGTTATTGCTTTTACAGCATCTCAAATACCTGGAATAGAGAACAGAGTTTATCCACCAGAACTTACTGGAAAACTTTACCCTAATGGTATTCCAATATATTCTGAGAAGAAACTACTTGAACTTGTGAAGAAGTATAACGTAGACTATGTTGTTTTATCGTATAGCGATTTAACACATGAAGATGTAGGCCACATATATTCTAAGGTATTAGCAGCTGGTGCAAACTTCCTAATTTTAGGGCCTGAAGCAACAATGTTAAAACCTAAAAAACCTGTTATTGCTGTGACAGCAGTACGTACAGGTTCAGGTAAAAGTTCTGTAAGTAAGAAAATAGCGAGAATACTTAAAGATAAAAATGTTAAAATTGCTGTTGTAAGGCATCCCATGGTATATGGCGATTTCTTAAAACAGAGAGTTCAAATTATAAGAACATATAGTGACCTGAACAAGTATGAATGCACTTTTGAAGAACGTGAGGAATATGAACAGTACATTGAAATGGGGTTAACGGTTTATGCAGGCATAGATTACGGTGAATTATTAAAAATTGCGGAAGAAGGTGTGGATATAATACTTTGGGATGGTGGAAATAACGATTTACCGTTCTACAAGCCTGACCTACACATAGTTGTAGCTGATGCTCTAAGACCCGGTCAGGAAATATTGACGTTTCCCGGAGAAGTGAATGTAAGAATGGCACACATAGTAGTGATTAATAAAGTAACTGAAGAAGTAGAGGAAAATGTAAGAAAGATTGAAGAAAATATTAGGAAAATAAATCCTAACGCCACAATAATTAGAGCTTCTTCCGAAATCTATGCGGATGAACCTGAACTCATTAAAGGCAGAAAAGCAGTTATCGTTGAAGACGGCCCAACAGTAACTCATGGAGGACTAAGCTACGGTGCAGGATATGTAGCAGCTAAAAAATATGGAGCAGAAATAGTTGATCCAAGACCATATGCAGTAGGCTACTTAAGATTAATTTATGAGAAATATCCTCATTTGAAACACGTAGTTCCAACTTTAGGATACAGTTCACAGCAAATAAGAGATTTCGAAGAAACATTAAACAAAATACCTGCAGATGTAATAATATCAGGTACTCCCTTTAACATGTTAAACATGGTTAAAGTGAATAAACCAGTTGTTCATGTAAGATACGAGGTAAAGGAATTAAACAGACCAACTATAAACGAAATAGTCGAAGAATTTCTAAGTAAAATAAGGAAATAAATTAGCCCACTACTTTTAACATAAGATTATTTAACTTCTAATACTACCTAGAATTTTTAGTAGAAGTCTAACTGCATTACGTTATTGGTGGATAGTATCTTTGCTGAAGGAAAACTGGTTAACAACTACACTATTGCTAGCGTATTTGGTTATAGTTCTAAGTATTTTCTTTCAAATACCTCAATTATTTACTTTAACAGTAATCATATGTTCTTTAATACTATTCCATACTATATTGCAAGCTAAATCATATAATCCATTAGTGGCTATATTAGGAATATTAACCATATGTTTATGGTTAAGAGTATTTCCATATACCTTTAGTATACCCCTAGGAGTTGATCCTATAAGAGATGTAATTTACGCATATCATGTTATCCAAGAAGGAACACTTATCTATAATATGCCACGGTTTGTGAGTTATTATCAATATTTTCCTGCTACTCAAATAATACCAGCTATTAATGCTGTTGTTTCAGGCCTCGATGTAGCTTACTCGCACTATCTAACATTAAGTGTTCTCTTATCCTTAGGGATAATACCGTTAATAATTACATTGAGAAATATCGTTGGAGCCTATACAAAACAGTTCTTAATAGTAGGTATTCTTTACGCGACAATACCAGCTATCGCTACATGGGGGTATTGGGTCATTCCAATGTCTTTCTCGATGCTTCTATCAGCGTTTTCAATAATGTTATTTGCAAAGTATTTTAGAAGCCGTAAACTAGGGTTTATGGTTTTAAGCTTAGTATTCAGTATATTAACTGTTATGGTACATGCTGTTGTAGGTGCAATACTGATAGGGTTTTACATTATTACCTTGATAATGTATTATTTAAGTTACAGGAAAGGTATGACCTTACGGTATAGTTCATTAAAACACTTTGTAACATATGATACTATATTAACCACTTACACGGTATTTTACTGGTATTTTATTGATTTCACAAACTTACTGTTAAAACAAATGAATAGAATGTATGTGAATATGGTTCAATTTTTAAGCAAGCTTTTTAAGCCTTCTATAGAGGGTACACGTTCTGTAGTAATACCTACAACACCTAAAGTTGAAAAAGTTATAGAATACCCGCAAGTAGTAAAGTATTTACCGACACAATATCCTTTATTCTGCATTTTCCCCAGGTGGGTTTGGTCTACTCTACTAATCCTAATACCTATACTTTTATTTTTAATATGTAAAGTTTGGAAAATCAAAGTTAACACTTTCCTAAAATCTTTGGGAATGTACGCCATACTAATGTTAATGTTTACAGTGTTTTCTCTATATTTTAACCTTATATGGAAAGCTGATAGATATATTGCATCACCAACAACCATATATGCTATAGTGTTTATTACAGCATTACTTGCCTCCATAATTAAACACAGATTAAATGTTAAAGTAAAATACTTAGTAGTATTTTTGGTAATCACTTTAGTAATTGCATCTATACTCGATCCCAGGGTTTCATTCTATACAAACCCTATTGAAGGCGACAGAGTAACATTTAAGATTAATGAAAGAACAGCTTCAAACTTCCTAATTTTAATGCATGATTCAGGATATATTGTTTCAGACTATAACTTAATGACCATGTACCTGTATTATTTAATTACTAAGAATAATAGATTAGACTTGAATATAGCATTCAGCCCTATATATCACTGTTTAGGAAAGAAAAGGTGGAATAAAGACTGGGTATTTTTACTTAGAAAATATAGTATCGAGAGCTATTACATATGGGATTTAAACTTTAAAAGAAACCCCAAAATACTTAACAAGGCCTTTTACTTAGCAAATCTAGTTTACGTTAATGGTGGCTCCTTTATTTTTAAGAGCATTACTATGAAAGAGTAGTTAAGTATTTGAGTGAAGAATTCTAATCAAATATCAGATATTAGAAACTTAGTAAACCCTGTTTCATGCATCGGTGCATGTAATGGTTAAAGTAGTTACATGTATACCAGCGTATAATGAGGAAAAAACTATAGCCAGGGTTGTTATTGAAGCACAAAAATACAGTGATATCGTTATAGTTTGTGACGATGGTTCAACAGACTATACATGTACGATAGCTGAAAAGTTAGGAGCCATTGTAATTAAACATGAGAAAAATGAAGGATATGGTGCAGCACTTAAATCACTATTTACTAAAGCACTAGAGTTTTCTCCTGAAATAGTGGTTACTATAGATGCTGATTTACAACATAATCCAAAATATATACCTTTACTTGTAAAACTTCTTAAAGAGCATGATGCAGATATTGTTATAGCTTCAAGAGCTAAAGGTGATGAAACACCAACATATAGGAGATTAGCTATAAAAGTATTCTCTAAAATGCTGAGCGATAAGATAAGTGATGTTCAAAGCGGATTTAGAGCATATAAAGCATCAATACTGAAAACAATCATACCTAGAGAGCATGGTATGGAGGCAAGTGTTGAAATATTAAGCAAAGCTTTAAATAAAGGGTATAAAATAGTTGAAATACCTATACCATTCAAGTATAAAGGCTTAGAAACATCAACAATAAACCCTATAGTTCATGGATATAACATTGTAAGTGAAATTCTGAAAAATAAAGTTCTAAGAAAACCGCTTACATACCTTGGAATTCCAGGAGTAATTTTCATAGTTTTAGGTTTAATGTCCGGATTATGGGTTGTTAAAAGATATATTGAAATAAGACAGCTAGCTGTAGGAACAGCTATTATAACGGCAATCTTACTAATAGGTGGACTATTATTAATATTAGCTGCAATACATATCTTCACGCTCAAAGAATATATTAAGCTAAGTAGGGAACGATGAAAGCCATGAAATTAGGCCTGCATTGCGAAGACGTAGTAAACGTCATAGGGTTAATGCTTGTTTTAACAGTAATTATATCAGCGATAGAGTTTGTCGTCATAAATAAGGTAAGCTATATATCACTTATTACAGGTTTAACATTAGCTATCATAATAACTTACTATACCAGGAAACATTATGGAAAGCGCGAAATAGACAATTATAGTAAACTAGGTTTAGTATTAGCATTAACATATATGTTAATAATAGTTTCAACATACTATGTATATCCAATATTCCCGGCGAATAGAAGCGGAGATTTTCTAGTTTACATTAAGGATTCTCTTAAGTTCGCTACTGGAGAAGCAACATTAAAAGACCTGATAACACTGCATCCAGCAATATATCTTCTTTTAGGAACAGTATTATCATTGAATATTTTAAACCCATTAGTGCTTACAAGGTTTTTTATGCTAATGCTAACAATATTAAGTATTCCTCTAATTTATGAGGTTTCTATGAAATTTTATGGTAAATTTGCAGGCGAATTAGCATTACTACTATCTATCTTCATCAATATATTTTGGTACTATACGGTAATAATTACAGGTCTTTATGCAAATTTCTTAGGTTTAATGATGGCACTATATCTTCTCTATTTAATATCAAGATACGTTAAAGACGATAATAGAGTGTATTTAATATTGGCTATACCAACAACCTTGGTAATGCTTATGTCCCATGAAACAACATTTGCAGTACTATTAGCATTATGGTTATCATCAATTCATCATAGTATAGTGAAAAAGAATTTAACATTAATTAAAACATCAGCAACACTGTCAGCGCCACTAATTTTAATTCCTATACTGATACCTGCGAGTTTAAAATTCATTTTAAATTTCATTGAAAACTACATTTTAAAGTTTAAAGTAATGCAAATAAGAGTCCTACTAATATCGCCTGTAAACCCCATATATAATACGTTGAAGGTAATATCGCCGCTGCTCGCAAACACATATGCTTCTATTGGAATATCAGGGCTAATACTTACCCTAGTATGCATGATCTCCGGCATAGTACTGATATTAAAGAAGCAAAGCGGACTCCAACTAATTCCATGGTATTGGCTAGTAATTCTCTGGATCACATCATACTTTACAACAGAATTTTGGAGACTAGCATTAAATGCAACAATACCAGTAACACTGTTTGCATCATTAATAAGCAAACAAGTACTATTAAAAATAAACATTAACATAGACAAACTTAGTTTAAAAGAACATGTTAAGAAAATCTTAAAATACGAATTAGCAGCATTTACTATAACACTATTATTTATTACAAGCAACATATCATTAGCATTAACATATAACTATTCAAAAATAAGTGAAACCCATGAACTACAATATGGAGTCCTAGAAGCCATGCAGTGGCTAAAAGAAAACACTCCAGAAAATGCAAAAATAATAAGCATAGCAAGATGGCACTTCATGTATGCACCATACATAGTATATAGAGAGTTCATAGGTGACTATGCATTAGGTCCTAACCAGCTCTTTAACTATGTAAAATCAAGGTCTAATGAAACCTACGTTGTAGTATGGAATAAAATACGTAATGAAACAATGTATTATGTCAGCCTATATGAGAGCAGTCCCTTATATAGGAAGATATGGTATAATAAAGTAGTCACGATATTCATCACTCACTAACGAATAAAAAATACTGCTTTTATCTTAACCTAGTTCCAACTATACAGTAAATGTCGAAGCTGCTTCAACACCATTAGTTGTAACAACTTTAACTATATATGTAGTATCTGTATTTAATGATGGTACTTGAACGGATATGCTTTCTACATCATTTACTGATATGGGTATTGATGTGACTGACATGGTTACTATAGTACTGTTTTCTGCATACATTACATAAATGCTGTCTATTGTTACACTTACATCTCCTACATTCCTTACATATACTGTTAAAGCGCTGTCATCATAACTCACTGCTTCTACTTTTATTCTTTCTCTTAGTTCTGGTGTTCCTGATGATGTTACTGATGTTGCATATCCTGTTACCCATACGTAGACTAGGACGGCTGCTGCTACTGCTATTAGTATTAGTAGTAGTGTTGCGATTACTGGCGAAACAGCTTTATTTTTTCTCATAACTGTTCCACCTTAAACTTACATCTAATATGTCTTTTTAGGTCATTATTTATGATGTTGTTGGTTATATTTAAGTTTTTAATTAAGGGAATATTAACAATAGTATAACGTACATAACACCCTGTAGATGGCTGATTTAGGAAATGGTTTCGGAAAATGTTGCTATTGTGCTTTACTATTGTAGGGATTG
>Ga0190363_1002176_pt1 | contig 11304 bp, 10 predicted proteins | sample 48721867_MG_FD_161272 | JGI IMG/M metagenome (GOLD analysis project Ga0190363, IMG submission 161272) | Hydrothermal vent microbial mat bacterial communities from Southern Trench, Guaymas Basin, Mexico - 4872-18-6-7_MG | ecosystem: Environmental > Aquatic > Marine > Hydrothermal vents >...
GGAAGAGTTTGCCACTATTTTTTGAACTCCTGAGAAAACTTGACCTCCTTCAACTGAGATATCTCCTTTGATTTCAAGGTTTCCTTGAACTAAAGTATCTTTTTCAATTTCAAGTTCTCCTTTGATTTTAGTTCCATCTTTTTTAATTTCTAAAATTTCTTCTCCGTCAATTAAAAAGAGGGTTTCTTTGTCTGAAGAGATTTTAAGATTATTGTTTTCATCAACAAAGATCTCTTTTCCATCAGAGAGAGTGATTTTTCCTTTTTTGATTGAGATTTCTCCTTCAATCTCAAGATTGGCTTGTTTTCCCTCTTTTGGGTTTTGGATGATCACTTTGGTTTGTTTATCACCTTGAGGTTGAAGAAAGATATTTCCATTAAAGGTTAACTTTTCTGTTTGAATGAAGTTTCCTTTTTTTTGAATGAGATTTCCTTTTTTGTCTAAAAAAAGAGAGTCTTTAAGATAGAGTTCATCTTTGGGTTTGATTTCTATTTTTCCTTCTCCAGAAAGAGTGCCATCTTTTTCAAAAAGAAAGTCTCCTTGAAGAGAGATATTTCCTTTAAAGGAGGAGTTTGCCAAAACAAGGAAAGTATCAGAAGGAGAGGAACCAAAAACAGCAGAGGATAAAACATCAAGGCTGTAAAAGCTTGTGGATCCTTTGTAAAGAAAACTTTTTCCTTCTTTTTTAACTTCTGTATGAGAAAGGAGTTTTTTAAGGGTCTCTATATCTTTTTTCCAACTTTCAAGGATTTTTTTAAGAGAAGAATGTTTTTCTTTTTCTTCTTTTTTTAAACTTTGAATTTCTTTTTTAACTTCTTCTTTTTTAACATAGAAAGTTTTGACTTTTTGGAGATCCTTGTATAAAAGGAAAAGAGAAAACCCACCTAAAAGGAAAAAAGCAATTAACAAAACAAACAAAACTTTTGTTTTTCCTCTCAAAAGTCCCTTTTTCGAGAAAGGCATAAAAAAATCTTTTTTATTTATTTTATTTTATCAATTTTTTTCAAATTTTTAATCTAAAAAAGAATTGAGTTTAGAATAAAGTTGTAAAATAATAATAAAAAAATGAAAATTTTGGGGATTGAAACTTCTTGTGATGAAACTGCAACTGCTTTACTTGAAGTAAAACAAAGAAATTTTGAAATTGAAAACAAAATTTTAAAAGAAAGCCTTTTCTCGCAAGTGAAACTTCATCAAAAATATGGCGGAGTTTATCCTTCTTTAGCCAAAAGAGAACACCAAAAAAATCTTATCCCCCTCTTAAAAGAAACTTTAAATGGTTTTTTAATAAGAAAAAAAAGAAATTTTTCGCCAAAGGAATATTCTTTTTTAGATGAAATTTTTGAAAAAAATGAAATTCTCAAAAAAGAATTTTTAGGTTTTTTCAAAAACTGGGAAATCAAAAAAGAAATAGACTTGATTGCGGTAACATCTGGCCCTGGACTTGAAGTGTGCTTATGGACAGGAATTAACCTTGCCCGAGCACTAAATTTTCTTTTTAAAATTCCTTTGGTTGAAGTAAATCATCTTAAGGCTCATTTTTTTTCAAATTTTTTAGAAAAAAAACTTTCCTTAAAAGAAAAAATTTTTCCTGGAGTTTATCTTCTTGCCTCTGGAGGACACACTGAACTTTTTTTGATAAAAGATTTTTTCAATTTTAAAATTTTGGGTGAAACTTTAGATGATGCAGCCGGTGAATGTTTAGATAAAGTTGGAAGAATGCTAAATCTTCCTTATCCTGGAGGACCAGAAATTGAAAAATTAGCAAAAAAAGCAAAAAAATCTATTCTCTTTCCTTCTCCAATGATCCACTCAAAAGATTTTAATTTCTCTTTCTCAGGGCTTAAAACAGCTGTTTTTTATTATCTTCAAGAAAAAAAAGAAATCAAAAAAATAAAAAAAGAAGTTGCCAAAGGTGTCCTTGAAGCAGTGATTAAAGTTTTGTTAAAAAAAACAAAAAAAGCGGTAAAAAAATATAAAGCGAAAAGTGTTTTTGGTGGAGGGGGTGTTTTTGCAAATGAAATTTTAAAAAAAAATTTCAAAAAAGAATTTAAAAATTTTCGTCTTTTTTTACCTTTAAAAAAATTTTCAACAGACAATGCAGGAATGGTTGCCCTTTGTGGTTTTTTTGAGGCAAAAAAAGGTAAATTTTCATCATTTAAAAAAATAAAACCCAAACCATGATAGAGCTATTTTTAGTCTTTTTTTTGGGAGCTCTCCCATCTCTTTTTTGGCTTCTTTTTTGGAATTTTCAGGATATTCACCCTGAAGAGAAAAAAAAGATTTTTGAAATTTTTGCTTTAGGAGGGGCTTTTGCCTTTTTGGCTTATTTTTTAGAATGCTTTTTCCCTTTTTTGGGAGAAGGTAATTTTGAACTTTTTTTATATTTCTGGTTCGGAGTAGGTTTGATTGAAGAGGGAGTAAAATATCTTCCTTTACCTTTAAGAGTATTTAAAAGCCACCATTTTGATGAACCAATAGATGTAATTATTTATCTTGTAAGTTCTTCTCTGGGTTTTAGCATGATGGAAAATATTTTTTATCTCAGTGATGAAGAAATTCTTCTTACGAGTATAACCCGAGGAATTTTGCCTACCTTTTTTCATACTCTTTCAACTACAATTTTAGGATTTTTTGTTGTTTTAAGTTTTTTTTACCTTAAAAAGAAAATCTATTTTTTATTTTTGGGTTTTCTTGAAAGTTCTTTTTTCCACGGACTTTATGATTTTCTGGTAGAAAAAATTGATCTCTCAATATCTGAAATGAAAATTTCTTTAATCTTTTTTTATTTCAAAATTTTTGTTATACTTTTCTTTTTCTTAATAGTGATAAATTATTTAATCCTCAAAAAGGTCAAAAAAATAAAACCTGTTTGCAAAATTTAAAAATGGAAGATTTTTTTGAAAAAATTTCACCCTCAAAAGAAATAGAAGAAGAGAAAGAAACTCAAGAGGGAGGAGAACTTGCGGTTGATGTTTACCAAACAGAAGAAGAATTTGTTGTTGTTTCAACAATTGCAGGGGTTGACCCCGAGGATTTAGAGATAGAAATTCACAATGACACTGTCTCAATTAAAGGCGAAAGAAAAAAAATTGAAGAAGTTCCAGAAAAAGATTATCTTTATCAAGAATGTTTTTGGGGATCTTTTTCAAGATCAATTGTTTTGCCAGAGGAAATTGACCCAGAGAATGCAAAAGCAGTTTTGAAAAACGGGGTTTTAGTGCTCAGACTTCCTAAAATTAAAAAAGTAAAAACCTTTAAACTGAAGGTGGAAAAAGAATAAATGCCAGATGCGAAAAAGAAGTGTTTTAATTTTCTTTTTAATTTTTTTTGGAATTTTAGGATTTATTTTTTTGGTTTTAAAATTTTCTGAAAAAAGATTCGCCCCAGGGGTTAGAGTGGCTTTTGTTGATTTATCTTTCCTTCCTTTTGAGAAAGGAGAAAGCTTAATAAAAACTCGACTTGAAAAATTTAAAAAAGAGGAAATTTCTTTTTTTTACCAGAGAAAAAAATCTCAAATTTCTTTTGAAAAATTAAAACTTGATTGCGAAATAAAAAAACCTCTCAAAAAAGCATATAAAGTAGGAAAAACCGGAAATATTATTGAAAAACTCAAACAAAATTGGCAATGTCTCCGAGGAGGATGTATTTTTCCTTTAGAATGTAAAATTTCTGAAGAAGAACTTGATAGGTTTATCACTCAAGAGTTTGGAAATTTTGAAATTTTTCCTCAAAATGCAGAAATTTCTTTAAATCCTTACACCCTTAAAATTTCTATTAAAAAAGAAAAAGAAGGAAAATTTTTCAAAAGACAAAAAATAAAAAAAGCCTTGGAAAAAGAAGCCGGATTTTTACAAAAAACAGATGTATTTTTAGTTTTGGAAGAGGAAAAACCTCTAATTAAAGAAGAGTCCGCAAAAAAAGCAAAAAAAGAGGCTGAAGAAATCTTAAAAAATGCTCCTTATTTGGTCTTTGCCAAAAATAAAGTCTTTTATCTTTCTTCAAAAAGGGTGGCTCAATTTTTAAATTTTTTCTCTGCAGGAAAAGAGATAAAAGTTATTTTAGATGATGATTCTCTTAAAAGATATCTTTTTGAAATCAAAAGGTATGTAGATTTACCACCCCAAAATCCTGTCTTAATTTTTTATAAAGGAAAAATTAAAATCATCTCACCCTCAAAAGAAGGAGAAATAATTGAAATAGAAAAAAATCTTGAAATTCTTAAAGAGGGTATTTTAAAAAAAAGGAAAAAAATTTTTTTAATTTTTAAAAAACAACTTCCTCGAATAAAAGAAGAAGATATTAAAAATCTAAAAATAGAAACTCTTCTTGGTAAAGGAACTTCTAACTTTTTTGGCTCGCCAAAAAACAGAATTCATAATATTAAACTTGCTTCCTCTATTCTTAATGGAATTTTGATCAGTCCAGGGGAGATTTTCTCTTTTAATAAAACTTTAGGACCAACAACACCTGAAAGAGGATTTTTGCCAGAACTTGTAATCAAAAAAAATGAAACTGTCCCTGAATATGGAGGAGGAGTGTGTCAAGTTTCAACAACATTTTTTCGAGCAGCTGTTTTTGCTGGTCTTGAGATTGTTGAAAGGCATCCCCATTCCTTTCCTGTAAGATACTACAGCCCTCAGGGTTTTGATGCAACTGTTTATTGGCCTGGAGTAGATTTAAAATTTAAAAATAACACTGGTGGCTGGATTTTAGTCCAATCAAAAATAAAAGGATACAATTTAACTTTTGAAATTTACGGTAAAAAAATTAACCGCAAGGTCATTGTAAAGGGGCCATATCAATATGACATTAAGCCCGATGGCTCAATGAAAGCCAAACTTTATCAAGAAGTTTATGACAATGGAAAACTTGTTTTAAAAAAAGTTTTTTACTCAAACTATAAATCCCCCAAACTTTTTCCTGTAAGAAGATAGTGGACCGGGGAGGAATTGAACCTCCGACCTTCCCCGTGCGAGGGGGATGTTCTACCACTGAACTACCGGCCCAAAAACCCTTCTTTTATTTCTTGTTTTAATTTTAATATAAAACTTTTCTGAAAAAAATCAGCAAAAAGACTTTTTAGCTCTCGGTTTTTGAAAAAAACAACCAAAATGTAAGGTAACATTTTAAGGCGATCGCTTTAAAATGTTACATTTTTATATTCTAATATTTCTTGAGAGTTTTGAGTTTTTTGAATTTTAATTATTATAAAATTATGAAAATCGAAGAAAAAATCTATCTAAACGCTCTAAATTTGGCTTTCTCGCCAAACATTGAAAAAGTTTGGAAAATTTTAAAAAAAATCCCCTCACCCAAAAAAGCCTTTTTATCTTTAAAATTAAAAATTGATCCCGAAAAAGAATGGAAAAAACTAAAAAAAGAAAAAATTAAATTTATCACCAAAGATGAAAAAGAATATCCTCCTCTTTTGCGAGAAATTCCAAATCCTCCTTTAGGAATATATTTAAAAGGAGAAATCAAAAAAGATGAAAAATATTTAGCGATTGTTGGTTCACGTAAAGCTTCAAATTATGGAAAAATGGCTCTTGAGGAAATTTTGCCACCTTTACTTGATGATTTTGTCATTGTTTCTGGTTTTGCTAAAGGGATTGATGCTTTATCACACAAAATTTCTCTTTCTTTTAAAAAAAGAACAATTGCGGTCCTTGGTGCAGGACTTGATATTATTTATCCAAAAGAGCATAAAAAACTTTTCAAAGAAATAGAAAAAAACGGGGCTTTAATTTCTGAGTATCCTTTAGGAACAAAACCATATTCTTTTAATTTTCCTTTACGAAATCGAATTATTGCCGGAATTTCTTTAGGAGTTTTGGTAGTTGAAGCCAAAGAAAAATCAGGCTCTTTAATTACCGCAAATTTTGCTTTGGATTTTGGAAGAGAAATTTTTGCCATCCCTGGTTCTATTTTTTCTCAAAATACAAAAGGAACTCACAAACTAATAAAAGAAGGGGCAAAACTTGTTGAAAAAGGAGAAGATATTTTAGAAGCCTTTAATATTAAAAAAGCCATTATTAAAGAAAAGGAGATCAAACCTAAAAATGAAGAAGAGAAAAAAATTCTTGATACTCTTAAAGAAAGTCCTTTAACTTTTGATGAGATTTTTAAAAAAACTAAAATTGAAGTTTCAAAACTTAACTCAACTCTTCTTTTAATGGAAATTGAAAAGAAAATCAAAAAAAGTGGAAATTTGTATAAAATAAATCAATGAAACTTTTAATTGTTGAATCTCCTACAAAAGCGAAAACATTACAAAAATTTTTAAAGAGTCATTATATTGTCAGATCCTCTTTTGGGCACATTCGAGACCTCCCTGAAAAAGAATTCGGAGTGGAAATAAAAGAAGGGAAATTTTTCCCAAAATATGTCATTCCAAAAAACAAAAGAAAAGTTATTTCTGAACTCAAGAAATATCTTAAAAAAGCGAAAGAGATAATTTTAGCCACTGATGAGGATCGCGAAGGAGAAGCCATTGCTTGGCATCTGAAAGAGGTTCTTAAAATTGAAAATCCCAAAAGAATTGCTTTTCATGAAATTACAAAAGATGCTATTCAGAATGCTTTAAAAAATCCGCGCCAAATTAATCTCAATTTAGTTCAAGGTCAAATTGCAAGAAGAGTGCTTGATAGAATTGTTGGATATCGTCTTTCCCCTCTTTTATGGAAAAAAATTAGAGGAGGACTTTCTGCAGGAAGAGTTCAATCAGTAGCCCTAAATTTAATTTGCGAGAGAGAAAAAGAAATTAGAAATTTTAAACCAGAGCCTTACTGGACAATTGAAGTTTTATTTCAAAAAAAATCTGGAGAAAAATTTTTTGCGATTTTAAAAAAAATAAAAGGAGAAACTTTAGGAGAGCCGGGAATAAAAGATGAAAAAAAGGTTCAAAAAATTGTTGAAGAAATAAAAAAACTTTCTTTTTTTGTAAAAAAAGTTGAAAAAAAAGAAATTAAAAAAAATCCCCTTCCTCCTTTTATTACATCAACACTTCAACAAACTGCTTGGCAAAAACTAAAATTCCCTGCTAAGTTCACAATGAAACTTGCTCAAAATCTTTATGAAAAGGGCTTTATCACTTATCACCGCACTGACTCTTTTAACATTTCAAAAAAAGCCTTTTTTCAAGCAAAAAATTTTATTGAAAAAAACTTCGGAAAAGAATATTTTGCAGGATTTTTTAGAAAATATCCTTCAAGCTCAAAATTAGCTCAGGAAGCTCATGAAGCCATTCGGCCAACTTTTATTGAAAATACAAAAGAAAAAGTGAAAGCCTATGTTTCAGAAGAGGAACTTAAACTTTATGACCTTGTGTGGAAAAGATTTCTTGCCACTCAAATGAAATCTGCTCTTTTTGAAGAAACAGAAATTGAAATTGAAGGAAACTCTTTTTTATTTTTTAAAAAAGGAAAAAAATTGCTTTTTGATGGTTTTTTCAAAGTTTATCCTTTAGAAATAAAAGAAGAAATCTTGCCTCCCCTTAAAGAAGGAGAGAAACTTTTTTTGTCAAAAATAGAAGCAAAAAAACATTTCACCAAACCTCCTTTACGTTACAGTGATGCTTCTTTAATAAAAACTCTTGAAAAATACGGTATTGGCAGACCTTCAACTTATGCTCAAATTATCTCAATTTTAGAAAAAAGAAAATATGTCAAAAAGAAAAAAGGTTTCTTTTTCCCTACTTTTTTTGGTTTTAAAGTAAATGAGTTTCTTAAAAAAAACTTTCCTGAAATTTTGGATATTAAATTTACCGCAAAAATGGAAGAATTTTTAGATGAAATTGCAAAAGGGAATCTTTTTTGGCAAAAGCCCTTGGCTAATTTTTACTCCCCTTTTCAAAAAAAAGTTGATAAAATTTTAAACGATGAATCTAATCAAAAAAATTGAAGCCGAAGAAATAATTTGGATTGATATTTTAAAACCAAATAAAGAAACTTTAGATTTCCTCAAAAAAATTTATTATTTCCATCCTTTTTTACTTAAAAACATTCTTCCTCCTTTAAGGCATCCTCGCTTTGAAAATTATGGAGAGTATTTTTTCATTGTTTTTCATTATCCATTTTTTGATCAAGGAAACGAAGCCATTGAACCAAGAGAAGTTGATATCATTGTGGGAAAAGAATTTTTAATTACTTTGCATTATCAAAACATTTTACCTTTAAGACGGCTTTTTATTAAATCTTCTTTGTACCAAAAAGAAAAAGAAAAATGGGCAAGAGAAGGAACAGGAAAAATTTTATATTTGGTTTTTATTGAAATGCTAAAAGAAATTCTGCCTCGCCTTGATAGAATTGATAAAAAAATTGATCAAATTGAAAAAATAGTTTTTTCAGGAGAGCACAAAAAAGCCCTTGAAAAAATTGAAAAAACTAAAAAAAACCTCATCCAACTTGAAAGAATTATCCATCCTCAATTGCCTTTATTTAAGTCTTTAAAAGATGAAAGTGCCAGGTTTTTCGGAAGCGAGTTTTATCCTCTTTTTAATGAAATTTTTAATTTGTTTTTAAATGTTAAAGAAATTATTGAAACTCATCACCAAACTTTGAATGAACTTGAAGAGACAAATTCTAACTTATTAAATATCAGAACAAATGAAATTATGAAATTTCTTACCATCATCGCAACAATTGGACTTCCTTTATCTTTGATTTTTTCTTTTTTTGGAATGAATTTTCATTTTGGAACCTCTCTTAAAGAAGTATTTTTTCTTTCTTTTTTTTCTACGGGAACTTTTCTTTTATTTCTGAAAATTAAAAAATGGATTTAAAAAAAATTTTGGATCTTTTTTCCCCAAAATTTTGTCTTTTTTGCCAAAAAGAAGGAGTTTATCTTTGCGATGATTGTTTTCAAAAAGTCGAGATTTTTTCTTCACCTTTTTGTCCTTATTGCCAAAAAAGAAATCCTCAAGGAAAAATTTGTTTCTCTTGCAAAAAGTTTCTTGATTATTTTCTGAGCGCCACAGATTACAAAAAGGTTGAAAAAATTATCAAAGAGTATAAATATCACCTGATAAAAGAACTTTCTGAACCTTTGGCTTATCTTTTGTTAAAATTCCTTAAAAACAACTCTCAAATTGAATTTTTAAAAAATCCACAAGATTTTTTAATTACCTATATTCCTTCAAGTAACTATAAAAAAAGAAAAAGAGGATTTGATCCAGCAGAAGAAATTGCAAAAATTTTAGCCAAAACTTTAAAAATAGATTTTTTGAAAATTTTAGAAAAGAAAAAAGCCACTCAAGATCAAGTAAAACTTTCTTTTGAAGAAAGAAAAACTAATGTAAAAGATGCTTTCAGAACTAATTTTTTTTCTTTTAAAAACAAAAAAATTATCTTAATAGATGATGTAGCAACTACTCTTTCTACCTTGGAGGAAGGAGCAAAAATTCTCAAAAAAGCAGGAGCTCAAAAAATTTATGGAATGAGTGTTGCAAAAGAAATAAGATGAATCAATTATTTTCTTTTTTTAATCTCTTCAGTTAAACGATCGTGAAATTCATCAATCAAATAAGGATGTCTCTTTTTTGCAATCTTAAAAGCTTTTTCAATTCCTTTCTTAAAAGCAATTTCAATTAAATTTTTAATCTCTTTTTCAAAGTTTTTTTGCACAAAATTATTTTCCAAAAAATTCTTTAATTTTCTTTTTTGTTTCTTCTTTTTCTTTTTCTAAAAGATAAACATCAAAAAGAATTTTCAAAAGTTCAAGTCTTCCTTTAAGGCTGAGCGAAGGTAAAATTTCAAGATATTCCTTTTTTAATTTCTCATCTTTTATCAAAATATCAATTAAATTTTTTAAGGAAGTATTATTTAAAACTTTCATAAATTTTTATTTAACCTTTTTGTTGAAAACTTTTTTCAACTGACCAAGTAACTAAATTAAAAATATACTCCCAAATTCCCATTTTTCCTTTTTTAGCATATTCAAAAATATCATAAGGACCCTCTCTTAATTTTTGAGAAATTTGTTCTCCTTTTAGGCCTTCAAAAACTTTAAAATGCTCTTTTAAAAGTTCAAACAACTCATCTGAAGGTTTTTTTCTAAATCCTTCAGCCCACTTTCTCATTTCACTTAGTCCACCTTCCTTTAAAGCTTCTTGAGATTCTTGATAAATTGAATCCACCACCTTACCTGCTTCTTTAAATGCTTTTTGAGCATCAACTCCTTTTTCTTCAACATGTTCCTCAAATTTTTCTACTTTTTCTTTTTCTAATTTTTTCAGCCCCTCCTCAAAAATTTTTCTTTCCCAACCATTATAAATCTCATCCAAAATTTCCCCTTTTTTCACTCCCTCTGCAAAATTTCCAAGTTCTTTTCTTACTCTTTCTTGTTCTTCTCTAATTGCAGAAGATATCTCGTTTTCAAAATTATTTCGAAATGTTATTTTATGTTCATTACCTATTTTCAAAATTTCATCCCATTTATAAACCTTATCGCCAACTTTAACTTTTAGCCCTAAAATTCCTTTCTTTTGAATTTGATCAGGAGAAATTTTGAGTTTTTCCTTAAAAAAATCAGCAACTCCTCCAAACCTCATTAAATCATCAGAACTTAACTCTCCTCTTTCAATTTTTCTAAAAGAATCATCTGAAACAAGTCCTATTTCTTTGAGCTTTTTGAAAAGTTCATGATTAGATTGAATGTTTTGGAAAACTGCCGTTTCTCTTTCTTTTTTTATCTCCTCTTCACTTTTTCTTTCAAATTTTTCTAATTTAATATTTTCCCATAAGTTAATCAAAGCGTTTTCACTCACTCCTCTTTTTTGAGCGGTTTCAAAAAGAATTAGTTTCACTTCTGGAGGAAGAGTTTCTCTCTTGGGAGTCGCCTTAATTGTAGCATCTAAATAACTATATTTTTGAAATTCTTTATTTTCTTTTAAATATTTCTCAAATTTCTCATCTCCTCTAAGATAATTCCAAGCTTGGGTTTCGCTTAAACTTTCAATATCATCAATAGAAAATTTTTCTTGAAGTTCTTTGTTTTCTTTTAAAAAATTTTTTGCAATCTCTCCTATTTTTTGCATCAACTCTTCTTCAAAAGCATTTTTAATTTCTTTCCAATTTTCATTTTCTATTCGGAATTCTTTTCTTTTCTCGTTCAAAATTCTCTCAGCAGTAGAAATAGTGCTTTCAAAAATTTCTTTTCGGCGCTCTTCTAACCTTGGAGCTGCGGTTGGAACTTCTTTATTAAGAGGTTGTTCTTGTTGTTCTTGTTGTTCTTGTTGTTCTTGTTGTTCTTGTTGTTCTTGTTGTTCTTGTTGTTCTTGTTGTTCTTGTTGTTCTTGTTGTTCTT
>Ga0190363_1002177_pt1 | contig 11301 bp, 11 predicted proteins | sample 48721867_MG_FD_161272 | JGI IMG/M metagenome (GOLD analysis project Ga0190363, IMG submission 161272) | Hydrothermal vent microbial mat bacterial communities from Southern Trench, Guaymas Basin, Mexico - 4872-18-6-7_MG | ecosystem: Environmental > Aquatic > Marine > Hydrothermal vents >...
TCCTATTACATAAGCCAACCTTACTAGACATTTCTCTGCCAGGCCTGCAGCCACAATATTCTTTGCTACATAGCGAGCCATATAAGCACCTGATCTATCAACTTTTGTTGGGTCCTTGCCCGAGAAGCTACCTCCACCTACAGGAACCACTCCACCATAGGAATCAACTATAATTTTTCTTCCTGTAGCTCCTGTATCAGAAACTGGTCCTCCTATCACAAAACGACCTGTATTGTTAATGTAGAATTTAGTTTTCTTTGTCAGATATTTCCTACAAACAGGGTTTATTACTTTTTGAATAATATCTCTTCTGATTTTTGACAAAGAAATATCAGGATCATGTTGAGCACATATCACCACTGAACTAAGAGAGCTAGGTTGTCCATTCTTATATTCAACAGTTACCTGACTCTTTCCGTCTGGACGAAGATAAGGAATAATCTTTTTCTTTCTTACTAAAGCAAGACGACGTACTAATTGATGCGCCAGCATTATAGGAAGAGGCATCAGCTCAGGTGTTTCTTTGCAAGCATATCCCACCATCATCCCTTGATCTCCACTTCCTTGTTTTTTGCTGGCTGTTTTCCTTACGCCCCGAGCAATATCAGGTGATTGTTCATGGATAGTATTAAAAACGCCTACCGTGTGATAATCAAACCCATAATCTGTTCTATTGTAGCCAATGTCTTTTATGACTCTTCTTGTTAAATCATTAATATCTACCCACGCAGATGTAGTAATCTCTCCTCCAACAATCACATAACCATTTCCAACCATTACTTCACAAGCCACTCTTCCATATTTGTCCTGCTTCAGGACTTCATCTAATACCGCATCAGCAATAGCATCTGCTATCTTATCAGGGTGACCCTCTGTAACTGATTCTGAGGTAAAAAGAAATTTCTTCATAATTTTAAAATACTTAATAATCTTCTTTGGGCTTGGGTTTTTTCTTTATTAGAAATATGGGCCTTTTTAATTCCTTTTTCTATAACTTCTATTGTTTTATCATAAATATCTCTTTCAACAAAAAAGGGGGTTCCATCTTTTCCTCCATGGGCAAAGGAGTATCTTGCCGGATCTTCAAAAGAAGGCTTTGCTCCATAGATTATTTCTGCCACAAGAGACAAAGCTCGAATTGTTTTTGATCCTACCCCTTTTATCATCAGCAACTGTTCGAAATTTTCTGGTCTCAAAAAGTGAGCTCTCTCAATTATCTTTTTTAATCTTTTTAAATCGAATTTTTCATTAATTATTGGATGCCAATGAAATTCTTTATCGTAGAGCTCCATTTCAGCAAAATTGCCTATTCTTTTTTTTCTAACCACCTCTGACTCCAAAATAAGCGATCGCTGGTTTGAAGAGTAGTTTTTGAGAGAAACCTGAGAAATCAATTTTATATCTTTTAAAAATGTTTGGGGTTCCTCTCTCACTAACTCAGTAGAGATTTTTTTATTTTCTTTGCTTTCTGGGGCAAGCAGATTTAAAGATTTCAATTTTATATCAGAAATAATTCCGGAATGAGGAGTCTCAACAAAATTCTTTACTTTTTGAGATAACCAATGATAACGACGAGCCTTCTGAAAAATTGTGTTCATTCCCTGCTGAATAACTGCCCAGTGACCAGATTTTGTAAAAATTAAATTGTGAGCATAAATTTGAAATCCATCCTGTAAGGCAGAGCTATCTACTTTAGCTGAAATTTTGCTGGCATAAATAAGCTGATCAATTTTTTGCCTTGGCCAACCCAAAAACTCTCCCCAGCTTTGAATTTGTTGGGGCGTTTTTCTTGAAGTTTTCCCTTTACCTCCGCAAATGAAAATTCCAAGTTCTGATTCTAATCCTCTCAACCCTTCTTTTAGAGCCCCTAAAGTAGTAGTAGTCAGTCCAGAGGAATTCCAATCAAACCCTATCACACATCCTAATGATTGAAACCACACAGGATCCGCTAATCTCCTTAGAAGCTCCTCTTGTCCAAATTCTTCAACAATAGCCAAAACTATTCCTCTTGAAAGTTTCTTCATCCTCTCAAAAAGCCACTTGGGACATCTTCCGTAATCTAAAGGAACCGTCGCAATGCCTGTGCGCATATCTTTCATTCTATCAAAAAACTGGCTTCTCAGCCAGCCGCATCTGATCAAACAAAAAAATGAAACTATATTCTACTTACTCTAATTAAACCAGAAAAAGGAATAATCTCAACCCCTTGTTCTTGAAGTTTATCTAAGAAGAGATTCATTCCTAAAGAATCAGATGACATATGACCAGCAATCACTACATTAATATTTGCAGTTTCAGCTTCTTTTCTATGCTCTTCGGAGATATGCATTCCTACCACTGTGCCAATGCCCGCCTGAGCCATTTTCTCATAAAGCTTAGGGGAGCCTTCTGTTCCTCCAGTAATTTCAGTTAAAGCAATTTTTCCACATCTTCTCTCAGGACTTCCAACAAAAATCTTGGGACCTGCACCAATCTTTATTGCTTCTTTGTATTCGGGAATATTCTTGAGAACCTCCAAAAGATCTTCAATTCTTTGAGGTGATTTTTCTTCGATTTCCCTTCTTAAAAATTGAGCAGCTAGATTATCACAGGGGGTATGAGTGTTGATTAAATTAACACCAAGAATTTTAGCACAATCAACTGTTCTTTGATGATTTTTAGCATTAACTCCTCTTGCCACTTCATCAATTCTTTCTTTCATTAAACCCTCAGCAATATTTATAGGAACACCATAAAAATTCAAAACGTCGCATTGCAATTCCATCACGTCTGCCAAATGAGCCAAGCCTTTCCCTAAAGGATGATGAGCAATTACTAAATCAATATCTCCGAGCTCTTTGGCAAGCAATATCTCAGCAGGTTCAACATCTATTCCTGCCAAAACTTTTTTAACTTCTTTGTCTTGAGAGATATTGTGAATACGCGAATCAAGATAAGGATTTTGCAGGGCTTCTTTATCAAACTCTTCTTTCTCTTTTTCTGTTAGTCTCTCGTATTTCTTTCTCTTCCTTTCAAGAAATTCACTTACGCCCTCTTTGCCTCGAAAATCAGCTTCAATCCCCATTTTTATTGCTAGATTGAATATTTCTCTTATTGTCATTTTTTAAATGATTAGTATTGGTTTGAGGTAGTATTTTTTTATTAATTTTAATTCCTAATCTCTCATACAATAATCTAATAAGTTCTTCTCGTTCTTTCAAACTCAAAGTTTTCTGGCGAATCCGTGCCTTCTCTTTGCGAATATATTTTCTTAAGCTTCTGGGAAGTTTTCTCTTGAGCATAAATAAAAAAGATTGTCTCGCTAGGCAACATATATTTATCTATAATAACTTAATTTTATTATTTTTGCAAAATTATTCTCCTTTTATTACTGCTAAAGGGGTTAATTTAGCTACCTTTTTAGCAAGCCCAGCATTGTGAACTACTTCAATAACATCATCGATATCTTTATAAGCCAGAGGAGCTTCTTCTGCTATTCCTCTCATTGACCAGCATTTAACAAGAATTCCTTTTTTCTTCAATTTCTCAATTACTTCTGCTCCAGAAATTGTTCTTACAGCCTGACGTCGAGACATTGTCCTTCCTGCTCCGTGGTTTACAGTGTAGAAAGCTTCCTTAGATTTTTCTGTCCCTACACAAACATAAGAGGAAGTTCCCATTGAACCAGGAATAAGAACGGGCTGACCTGTCTTTTGATATCTCTGAGGAATCTCAGGATGGCCTGGAGGAAAAGCCCTCGTTGCTCCTTTTCTATGAACAATCAATTTTGTCCTTTTTCCATCTATTTCGTGCTCTTCAATCTTAGCAATATTGTGAGCAACATCATAAAGGAGTCTTAATTTTGCATCAGATCCAATAACCTTCTTCCATGCTTTTCTTACATAACACATAATCATATGACGGTTTGCCCATGCATAATTACAAGCTGCCGACATTGCTCTAAAAAACCTTTGCCCCTCTGGAGAGTCAAAGGGAACACAAGCCAATTCTTTATCTGGCAATTTTATTCCATACTTGGAATATATAGGAATAATCAATCTTAGGTAATCAGTACAATTTTGATGACCTAACCCTCGAGATCCGGTATGGATAAATATAACTATTTGACTTTCAAATAATCCAAATATCTGAGCAGTTTCTTGATCAAAAATCTCATCTACTTTCTGAATTTCTATAAAATGATTTCCAGAACCAAGTGTCCCTACCTGATCTCTTCCTCGCATTTTGGCTTTATGAGAAACACAGGAAGCATCAGCCTCCTCCATTCTTCCTTTATGTTCACAATTCTCAATATCTTCTTTCTGGCCATAACCTTTCTCCACCAAATAAGGCACCCCTCCTTCTAAAATTCTGTTAATTTGCTCAATTGATAATTTTATCTGCCTTCCTCTCCCAAGACCTGAAGGTACCTCTTTTTGAATCTCATCTGCAAGCTTTTCTAAGAAAGGTTTTATTTCTTTACTTGAATATTCGGAGAGCAAAAGACGACATCCGCAATTTTCATCAAAACCAACAAACCCGGGAGAAATTACCCCTTCTGATAATTTAATTCCTCCCACGCCTCCAATTGGCGGACCATATCCTTCATGGATATCAGGCATACCGATAGCATACTTCACTATACCGGGTAGAGTAGTGGTATTCACCAATTGCTCCAGAGACTTATCTCTAAAAATATCTCCTAACATTTTCTCGGAAGTATAAATCCTCGCCGGCACTCTCATATCTGCTCTAAAAGACCGAGGAATTTCCCAAAGCCATGGAGTAATTTTTTTTAAATCCTCTTTTGAAATCATAATTAAAGTAAGGGGTTAGATATCAAATAAAATTGTGGCTTGCCAAGTCCCGTTCTTTTGTTGTTTTATTTCCAAATCATGATAGGTAACTCCTTTGATATCTTCTCTGAATCTTTTTACTTTTTTCCCAAACAATTTTGCTTCAAGAAATGTATCGGAAAATTCTTCAAATTCTGCCCTCAAATAAACCTCCCTTTCTGTCTGACTCAAATAAAGAATTTCGCTCAAGAAATCAACAAGCAAAGAAAGAATATCTGGAGATTGTATTTTGATCTTCTTTGCAACAGATTCTTCAGATAAATCAGGGTCTTGCAAAGAAGCCACAGCGTAAACCGCATTTAAAAATAGTTCTTTCTTTGTATTACCGAAGACTCTGATTTTTAAATCTGCGGTGTGATCAAGAATTTCATAATTTTTTTCATATTTTATTTTCCTTAGCTTTTGCATTTCTTCCCTTGCTATTTTTCTATCATCCCAGGGTATCTTTTTTCCTCCTTTTATGCACATCCATGGCTCACACCCTTTTCCTGTAATTATCACTATATCACCTCTCTTTGCAAACTCAAGAGCCTTCTTTATTGCCTGCTTTCTGTCAATAATCTCTACAATTTTGTCTTTATTTTTAATTCCTTCTCTTATCTCTTCTATAATTTTGTAAGGATCTTCATCATATGGGTCTTCATTTGTAAGAATAATCCTTTTGCAAAATTTATCAGCAATCTTTCCCAATACAGGCCTTTTCCACTTATCCCTTCCTCCGCCACATGAACCTAAAACACAAATGAGAGAAGACTTTTCTGAAGAGAGAGCACTATAGATCTTTTCAAGAGCATCTGGGGTGTGAGCATAATCTACAATCACCTCAAAAGGTTCAGTAATCACTTTTTCCAACCTACCAGGAATAGCTTCTACTTTCTCAAGAGCTTTCTTTATAACCAAGATATCTATACCCTGAGATAGAGCTACAGAGATTGCTGCTAAAGCATTGTATACATTAAATAACCCCTTTAATTTTAAAGAAAATGTTGTATCTTTTACTTGGAACTCTGTCTTTTCTCTGGCAAGTTTTATTTCTGTAGCTTGAATTATCTCAAAAAGATCAAATTTTTTATCTATTTTTTCTTTTGTGCTATAGCCAATTTTTTTATCTGCCCCAAACTCAAGAAAATAATTTGCGTTTTCGTCATCCAGGTTTACTACAGAAATTGTGTTTTCCTTCCTGCTTTTCTCTAGACTCTCAAATAATTTTCCTTTTGCTTTTTTATAATTCTCAAAAGAACCATGAGACTCAATATGCTCAGGAGTCAGATTAGTAAACACAGCCACATCAAAATCAATAAATCTATGTCTATGTTGCAAGATTCCCTCTGATGTAACTTCTATAACTACATACTCACATCTTTCTTTAACTGCTCTTCTCAAAAACCTCTGAAGTTTCAAGCGTCCTGGCATTGTCATCTTAAGAGTGTTCCGCCATCTTTTATCTGCAATTTTAAACTCAATAGAAGAAACAGAAGCAGTCACAAATCCGGCTTCTTCTAATATTTTTGTAATTAAATAAACAACAGTTGATTTTCCATTTGTCCCTGTCACTCCAATAACTTTGAGCTTTCTTGAGGGAAACCTATATAAAAAAGCGCCCAAAAGTGCCAGTAAAAAATGATACCAGTTAATCAAAAACGAAGGGATAATTTTTTTAATAAGGGCTTTCATTATCAGAACTATTGAACAGCTTTAAGTTTTGTGATATTCTTTTTTATTGTATCAGAAATTATCAAAAAATCAGCTATGCCTATTACAAGATCAGCAAAAAAGGCTTTACGTCAAAATATCAAGAGAAGACAAAGAAATCTTCAGAGAAAGAGAAAGATAAAAATGCTCATAAAAGAGATAAAGGATTTGGTTGCAGAAAACAAAAGAGAAGAAGCAAAGAAACTTCTTCCTCAGCTTTATAAAGCCTTGGACAAAGCTGCTAAGGTAGGAACTATTAAGAAAAATACAGCAGCAAGAAAGAAATCAAGAATAACCTTGCTAATAAATAAAGGGGAATCTTAGATTTCTATTGTAAGCAATTCAAGAGCCAAAACAGGATCTATCTTTCCTGTTTTTATTTTAATTTCGTATTGAAAAATCTTCCAATATATCTTTTTTAGTTGATCAAAAGTAAACTTCTCTGACAACCTTAAGCATTTCTTTGCCACAAAAGGATGAAGTTTGGACTCTTGAGCGATAAAAGAAGAGGGAATTCTCTTGTTTCTTAGATCTTTTACTATCAAAAGATTAGAAATCTGTTTTTTGAGCATTGAGAAAAGATAAAGAGGAGATTCTCCTTTTTTTAAATGATTATGAAGCAAATCTAAAGCTCTTTTCTTATTGTCAGAAGATATTGCGTCCAGAGTAGTAAAAATATCTGTCTCGACTTCTGGTTTACTCAGAAGCTTTAAATCTTTGAGAAATACTTTTTTACTTTTACCTGCAAAAGCAATAAGTTTTTTTATCTCTCCAGAGATTAACCACAAATCGTTACCTCCAAATTCCCAAAGAGCCTCTATGATACCTGGCTCAATTTCTACTTTATACTTTCCAAACTCTCTCCTGATCCATCTCTTAAGTTCTGCTTCCGAAAGCAGATCAAACTTGTATACTTTTCCTATCCGTGCAATTTCTTTTATTAAAGGATGATCTGGATCTATCTTCTTTTCTTCCCAGAAAAGAAGAGTATTTTCTGTTTTTTCTCTATTTTCATTAAAAAACTTTAGTGTCTTTTCCAAAAAAATTGAATTAGAAAAAACATGGGCAATTGTTATTAACTTTTTTTCTTTAAATATGGAAGATGTCTGAATTTCATTTCTGAAACTCTCAAAATCCAAGTCTTTGGCATCAAAATGCTTAATCAAAGAGCAATTTTTGTGCTCCCTTTCAAAATCATTTATCAATTCTCTTAACTTTTGACGAAGCCGATAGATATCTTGACCATATAAAAACGCAATCATAGTGGTTGACATTTAGGACAGAAATAAGTTGAGCGAGCCCCTATCTTTTTTCTTAAAATCAGAGTACCACAATTAAAACAGGGTTGACCTTCTCTTCGATAAACTTTTCTATATCTATCAAAAGAACCTTTCCTTCCATCAGGCATTCTCCAGTCACTTATACTTTCTCCCTGCAGTTTTATGGCTTTCTTGAGGATTTTAATTATAGCAGAATAAAGCCTTTTTAGCTCAGCAATATTAAGATCTGAAGAGGTTTTGAAAGGATTTATCCTTGCCTCAAACAATATCTCATCTGAATAAATATTACCAATACCTGCAATTACTTCTTGATCCATTAATACTTGCTTGATTTTCCTCTTCTTTCCTTCTAAAAGCTTTCGAAACTTCTCAAAAGTAAACTCTTTACTTAAAGGTTCTACTCCCAACTTCTTCATTTGCTCAGAACTCAAGAGCTCTTTTGTATTCCAAAGTTCTACTTTAGCAAATTTTCTTAAGTCAGAAAGTGCCAGCATTAATCCATTATCTAAGAAAAAGAGAAGATGAATAAAAGTATTCATTTTCTCAGAAAGAAATCCAGGAGGAGGCCTCCATTGATTATCCTTCTTCTCCCATTTACCCAAAAGGAGATGGCCGGTAAGTTTTTGATGAATTAAGAGAGTTTTATCCCCAGAAAGATCAAAAAGAATGAGCTTTGCTCTTCTTTTGACATTCTTTATCTTTTTTCCCTTTATCTCTTTTTTAAATAGAGTAAAATCTTTTGGCTTTTTAATCTGCTTTTTGGAATCAGTCCAAACATCAACAAAGGTCCTCTCAAGGACCTTTTTCTTCAATTCTCTCACAGTAATTTCTATTTCGGGAAGCTCCGGCATATTAACATATTAATAAAACTGCACTGCGTCAGGAAAGAAGAATAATGTTTTACTCTAAGAATTTTTTAATCTTTTCTATAATCTCACCCGGAGTAAAATGGGCTTTAATCAAATAATCAACTGCTCCTAATTGTAAACCTCGCTCTATATCTTCTTTTTGACCAAGATTAGATAATATAATCACAGGAATCTTAGCTATCAGAGGCTCCTTTTTTATCCTTGCCAAGACCTCAAATCCATCAATACCAGGGAGAATCAAATCAAGAAGGATTAAATCTGGTTTCTTCTCTTTTGTTTTTTTTAGCCCTTCTTCTCCGTTTACTGCTACAAATACTTCATAACCTTCTTTTGACAACTTCCGTGTAATTAAATCTCTCAAGAACTTATCATCTTCAATTATTAGAATTGTCTTTTTAGAATTAGCCATAATCTACTATTAACCTATTTGTTTTTTTACTTTAGCAAGAACTTCTTTGGGATCAAATTCTGTTTTAATTAACCAGTCTCTTGCTCCTAACTGTCTTGCTCGATCAAGTTCTACTGGTTGACCAGAGTTGGAAATGACAATTACAGGAATATCTCTAAGACCCTTATCTTTCTTCATTGCCTCCATTACCTCAAACCCTCCCATTCGGGGCATTATTATATCAAGTAACACAAGATCGGGTTTTGTCTTTTTCATCTTCTCAAGCCCCTCAATTCCGTCTCTTGCTACAAAAACCTCATATCCTTCTGCTTCTAATTTTCTTTGAAGAAGGTTGACAATTAATTCCTCGTCTTCTACCAATAATATTTTCTTAGCATTATTGGACATACAAAAGCGATATTGATTATTTAATTATTTTAACCTTTCTCGAAGAAAAATACAATTTCTTTTTCCACACTTTATATAAATTCACTCCTTCATTCTCTTCTTTGCCTTATAGGGAATGGTAAAATAAAAAGTAGATCCCTTACCTTCTTCAGATTTAAAACCAACTTTTCCTCCATGAGCCTCAATAATATTCTTTGAAATAAAAAGACCAAGCCCTGACCCTTCTGTTTCTGTTCTTATTGCGTTTGCTGCTCTGAAAAACTTAGTAAACAATCTATTTTGTTGATCTTTGGGTACACCAATTCCTGAATCCTCCACTGAAAATCGAATTTCTTTGTCGGTTGCTTGTAAAGAAACAATTACTTTACCTCTCTCGGGTGTATATCTTATCGCATTATCTAAGAAATTAGAAATAGCAAGTTTTATCTTCTCTACATCTAATTTTATTTTAGGCACCTTCCGTGAGAAACCAATAAACTTAAATTTAATCTTTTTTTTCTTGATTTGGTCTTTGTAGTTTTCTATTACTTCTTTGACTACATCTTCAAAAGAAACAGGGGTAAGTTTATAGAGATATCTTCCTTCTTCTATTCTTGTCACATTCAAAAGATCATTAATTAAACCTATCATTCTTTCGTTTGAGTTGTATGTTTTCTCTAAAAATTCTCTTTGTTCTTTGGTTATTTTGCCAAGATCTCCATCAAGCAGCATTCTTAAGGTCCATTTTATTGCTGAAAGCGGTGTTCTTAGCTGATGAGCGGCCAGACTAACAAAATCTGTTTTCATCTTCTCTATCAACTTTTCTCTTGTAATATCATGCAAAACAACTAATATACCCAATTCCTCTTCTCCTCTTTTAACAGACGCAGTTGTTATCTCTAGGATAAGGTTCTCTTCAAGTTTAATTTCTTTTCTAAAAATTCTTGTGGTCTTTTTTAAAAGACCAACAATCGGTTTTAGACGAGGAAATTCCACAAGATCTGAAAGAGATTTGCCAATCACCTCCATTCCTTTAACTGAAAGATACTTTTCGGCAACAGGATTAATTAAAGACAATTTATTTTCTTTATCAAAAAACAAAAGACCGTCAGTAAAATTTGTAATAATAGCCAATGTTTTATTTCTTTCTTCTACTGCACGGAGGCGCGCTTCCTCTACATCTTCCAAAATATTAAGCAAAGCAAGATAAGCCTCGCGAGGAGTCACTTCAGGAAGCTTCTCATCTGTTTTTTCTTTTTGTAAATTTCCTTTCATTTATAGATAATCATCCAATTTCAGATATGAGGCGATTGGAGATACCCATCATGCTAATAGAAATAGAGCTTGCCCTTGGCTCGCTTGTTTTGTAGGTTGCCTGTTCTCCATTGCTACATATTCCAAATACAGGTAGGTTTTTGTTTTTTAAAGTCTTCTTTATCACTTCCATTTCTTGAAGATATTTCCTTCCCAAAATTTGCCCTCTTACTGCACAAGAAGCAAAGAAAACAAAACCAAAATCATCTGTTTTGGCATCTTCTATCATATCTTTTACCGCCTTAATCGTTGCTTTTTGAGCTGATTGAGGAGTAATCCTTACAAAACTCAAACCCACCCCTTCTTTCATTGGAAAGAAAGCCCTTAAATATTTTCCTTCAACAATCTCAGTAAAAACAAAAGGCCAATAAAAACCTCCTTTAAGATCAGTAATACCCATCACATAACCTTTCAGCATCAGATACATTTCCAAATTCAAAAAATCCTCTATCTTCTTATCTGAATATTTCTCATAAATTTCTCTTAAAACCTCTATTGGAGGTCTTTGGTTCAGTTCATAAACGATGTGACCTTTT
>Ga0190363_1002180_pt1 | contig 11292 bp, 10 predicted proteins | sample 48721867_MG_FD_161272 | JGI IMG/M metagenome (GOLD analysis project Ga0190363, IMG submission 161272) | Hydrothermal vent microbial mat bacterial communities from Southern Trench, Guaymas Basin, Mexico - 4872-18-6-7_MG | ecosystem: Environmental > Aquatic > Marine > Hydrothermal vents >...
CTTTCACCATATAATCTCAAGATTATTAAGATGAAAGTCTCTATAAAGCTAATAGAAAATAAAATAATCTCCTATATATTTGTCACCCAGTATGAACCTTTTTCTGTATGTTCCTTCTTCCATATGGGGGCTTCTTTCTTAAATCTTTCTACCGCTTCTCTTAGCGCTTGAAAAGTTTCTTCCCTATGTTCTCCAGCAACAACTACGTACACAATATCCTCTCCAACATTTAAAGTTCCAACATTATGATGAATATGGGCATCTATTACACCGTTCTTTTCTATGGTTTCTTCACAAATTTTACTTAAAACCTTATTAGCTTCTTCCTCATATGCTTCAAACTCTAATTTTTTAACTCTTGATCCATCTTTCCCCTTTCCGCGAACAATACCTATAAAACATGCAATTGCACCAACTTCATTTATTCTTGGGCTCCTCTTGATTTCATCAATAATTTCTTGCAGAGAAATTTCGCCTTTGTTATGAATCTCTCCTTTTCTCAATTTAATTCCTCCATGTTGGGTAATCAATGGTTATAAAAATGTTGCAGATTAAACTTTAACAGCTAACTCCACTAACTGTAGTTGTTAATTCTCTAATATTTCTTTTGACTAAATTTTGACGAAAACTAATGAAATGAACATAATACCCTACAATTTTCTTAAACTACATTTATTTAGTTATTTCATCACAAACATCGCAAATTTCAGGGAACCCTCCAGTTTGTTTATATATTTCACAAATAAATTTCTTTGAAGCGCGAAGAGTCTTACAGAGACGACACATTTCCACTAAGGCATCAAGTTTATTCAACGTATTTTCTGCAATTCCCTTTGCTATTTTCTCCACGGCTTCCCTTACTTCTCGTTTTTTTAATAAATTTTCCCCCTTCAACCCTCGTTTCTCCGACAAATAATAACTTACTGCTGGCTGTGTAAGTCCAAGCCTCCTCGCGATTTCTTGTTGTGTTAATCCGTATTTGTTAAATAATTGATTTACTATCATAGATCTGATTCTAGGTAAAATAATACGAACAACAATCTCGCAAGGCGGTTTCATGAACTTTCACCTTTTTTAGCTCTGATATTTTATAACACCGTTATTCACTTATATTCTTAACCAATAAAATATTTTTTCATTTTTCGCCGCAAATAGGGCATCCCTCATCGCGCTCAATCTTAACAACCTCTACTGTAAAATCCTCCCCGTCAAATATAAGTAACCTACCAACTAGCGGTACCCCAATTCCAGTAATCAATTTTATAGCCTCTAAAGCTTCCATTGAACCAATTATACCAGGAGTAACCCCTACAACAGGGAATTTCTCCTTTTCCATTGGTGGTCTAGGAAAAATACATTTAAGACAAGGCCCTTTTTTCGGTACAATGGTTGTTAATTGTCCCGTAAAACCGTAAACTCCCGCATGAACAAGAGGAATATCAAGTTTTACACAAGCTTCATTTAAAATATACCTTGTTTTAAAATTGTCGAGGGCATCAACAACTACGTGTGCCCCCTTAATAATACTAATAACGTTGTCTTTTGTAACTTCCTCTTGCACTATCTTTACCTTTACATGTGGATTCATTTTTTCTAGTTTTTCTTTTGCGGATTTCACTTTAGGCAGACCTATGTCTTGATCCCAGTGAAGAATTTGTCTATTTAAATTATTTAATTCAACAACATCACTATCCACGAGAATAAGTTCCCCCACACCAGCAACAGCAAGATATATAGCTGTTGGAGAACCCAAACCGCCAGCACCAACCACAACAACACGCGATTTCTTTAATTTCTTTTGACCTTCAACACCCCACCCTTTGATCATAACTTGTCTGTCATATCTCTCAATCTCTTTTTCAGTTAACTCTACTGCAAAATTCTTATTGTTTCCTGTCATAATATCACCATGCAATATATTCCATATGGCCAAAACCTCTGCTATTAAATTCTTTCTCCGCTTAATTAACTATCCAATATAACTGTATGTTAAATGTAAATTGGTTTATTGATTAAATTTAAATTGTATTAAGTATCAAATTATGTAGATACGTCCCGCGGTCGGAGGTAGGTGACATGTGGAGGAATAGTGTTTGCAAGGAAACTGTATAATGCTCCACCATCAGTAAAATACATATATCGCCTTTTAGAACTAATTGGTCCCATGAGCAGAACAAAAATTGAGGAAGAAAGTCTTTTACCACCCAGAACAGTTGGATACGCCCTCAGAATTTTACTTGAAAAAAGATTAATTACAAAAGTCAAAAATACAAAGGACAAAAGAAAAATAACATATAAAATAAATGGAACAATCGCTTTCTAGCAGTTTCACACGTTTGATGTCCCAATCTCTATTATTTTTTCCAATAATGCCTTTTCCTTAGGAACACCCACACTAAAAACTTCCCCTTGATAAGGCTTCGTTGATAACACAACTGTGGGAACAGCCATTACATTAAATTTTTCAGCTATTTCTGGAAACTCATGAGCTTCGACAACATCCGATATAACTTTACCTTCGCTAGCTATAGCTATTCTATTAGCAATTAAAACAGCGTACGGACAATAAGGACAAGTTGGAGTAATTATAGTCTCAATTCTAACAGTTTTCTTTAAATTCTTAAATTTCTCCACATATTCCTCTGGAATTTGAACCTTCTTTGTTGAGAGAGCCACTATGGTTTCAAGTAATGCCCATCCTTCATGTCCAAGTGGGGCTCCCGTATACCTTACTTCTCCCTTCTCACCCAACAGAATGATTGGTGGTCTTTCAACGCCTAATTTCTCCTTTACTTCCTCTTTGTTTTCCATTTGTTTTATTTCTAGGCTTATCTTCCCTTTAGATAATTCTGCCAAGGTTTTTAGCAATTCTTCAATCGGCCCACATAATTCACAGTTTTCCCCAGTGTACATGATCATTTTAACGTTATCGGTCATTTCTTGTAGTCTCTTTTCCAAGATTTTCTTATCTTTCTCAGATATCAGACCTTTTTCCTCCTATAAGCAAACAACACATATAATCTGTCATATACCATATTCGAAACATGGGTTAGTAAGATTTCAGTATCACTCTACAGACAATTATTTAAGTTATTCGGTTGATGCAGCAATAAGACAATATCAATGAACAACGGAAATATTTTCTTGATCTCTAACATAATCATTAAATTTAACTAATTAAATTAAAATAGGAGTAAAATTTAATGTTAAATTCCAGATTAATAAATTTTCCCTTAACGTTAACTTGCAGAGGGATTTAAGTTGTCATTTGAACTTAAAGATAGGGACGGTCTCGGTAGAATAGGTATTTTGGAAACTAAGCACGGCAAAGTAGAAACTCCTGTACTAATGCCTGTTATAAATCCTAAAATCCAAACAATCCCAGTTAAAAAGTTAATAGAGAATTTTAAAGCCAAAATGCTTATAACAAACAGCTATATAATCCATAAAGATCCTCAACTACGTGAAGTCGCCCTAAGTAAAGGCGTACATAAATTACTTGAATTCAACGGACCTTTAATGACCGATAGCGGGTCCTTCCAACTTTACATGTATGGAGATGTTCAAATCGATCCTATTGAGATTGTTAGATTTCAAAGAGATATTGGAAGCGACATAGGTGTAATTTTGGACATTTTTAGAGAACCAGATGTCCCAAAAGAACAAGTTAAAGCCGACATTGAAGAAACTTTAAGAAGAGCAAAACTCTCGATAAAAGAAAGGGGAGATATGCTCTTAGCGGTTACAGTACAGGGAGGAAAATACTTAGACTTAAGGAAGCACTGCGCAAAGGAAATGGCAAAACTAGATGCTGACATTTACCCAATTGGCGGAGTAGTTCCATTCATGGAAAACTACCGATTTAAGGAACTAGTTGAGATTATCATGACCGTTAAACAACATTTGCCTCCAAGTAAGCCTATTCATCTTTTTGGTTGCGGGCATCCTATGATATTTGCTTTAGCAGTTCTTTTAGGCTGCGATATGTTTGACTCAGCCTCATATTCAAAGTATGCCTTAGATAACCGTTTAATGTTTCCCACAGGCACAATTCACCTGAGTAATTTGGAATATTTACCATGCAGTTGCCCTATGTGCTCCAAATACGACGTGTCTGATCTAAGAGAGATGCCAAAAGAAGAAAGAATAAGAAAAATCGCTGAACACAACCTATATGTCAGCTTTGAAGAAATAAGAAGAGTTAAACAAGCTATTAGAGAAGGTAGTCTTTGGGAACTCGTTGAAATGAGGGTCAGAAGTCACCCTAATCTTTTAGAAGCTTACAGAGTCTTAAAGAAGTATGTAGACATCTTCGAGCAATATGATCCAATCGTTAAAAAGTCAGCTTTCTTCTACACAGGATCTGAGTCCCTAAACAGACCTGAACCATACAGATACGCCAAAAGACTGATAGAAAGATATAGCCCTCCACAATTAGCTTCAATCCTGCTGTTACTACCCGACAAAGGTGTCAAACCGTATACGAAATACTACGGGGATATACTCAATCAAATTAGAAAAAGAGGGTTGAAAAATGTTCACGTAGCTTTTCTAACAATATTTGGCGTTGTCCCACTGGAATTAGAAGAAGTTTACCCGATTCAACAAAGCGTGGCTCCCAATATTTTTGATAAAGATGCGATTTCCTATAACGGAAAACGGTTAGAAGAATACCTTACAAGGAATAATTACAGTAAAGTCTTCTATCTTAAGGGTATGAACGATTTTGACGAAGTTGTTGAAGAATATTCAAAGAAATTCAAAATTATCATTTTAAATAATGTCAACGAACTACCAGTGCATCTTACTGAAACTCTGATCGATAGAAATGAAATTTTAGAAAAATTACGATGTGTTGCCGACTATCAATTTGGAAAAGGCGCTGGTAAAGCCCTATTCAAAAAGGGTAAAATCACGTGGAAAAGATCAAGAGAAACCGGAAAAATAAGATATATTTACAAGGATGGCGAACTCTTGTTATCACTCGTACCTACATCTGGATTTTTCACCCTAACCATTAAAGCAGCCAAAATATTGCTAGAGAGCTTTAAACCACCTAAACTAAGAGTAACAGTTAGCACAGATGCTGAACCGTTTGTTAAGAAAGGGCGCAGCGTATTCTCAAAGTTTGTAGTTGACAATGACCCTGAAATAAGACCTGGAGAAGAGGTTATTGTCGTGAACAGAGAGGATGATATTTTAGCGATCGGGAAATCTATACTTGCCGGAACAGAGTTTTCTTTCTTTAAAAAGGGTGTTGCCGTAAAAATCAGAAAAACTGTATAATATATTTTTATGTCTTCAAGAAGACTTAACGAAACAGTAAAACAACAACAGGGATTTCCATTAAGTTTCAGCTTTCTTTTCCTCGTCATGGAAAGATTTTTATAAAGGTTTTCACTAATCTTGTAGTAACAGTTAGTACTACAACAAATTTCGTTAAAAATGGTTACGTAGAGAATGACTCTCCCTGTCTTGTCTTGTTGTATATTAAGATAAAAGGAGATACTAGGATTGACAAACAGAAGTTTCTTATTTAAAATAGTACTTATCGGCGACGGGGGCGTAGGCAAAACAACACTACGTAGAAGATGGATGGGGGAAGGATTTGTCACATCATACATATTGACAGTTGGTGCAGACTTTGCTGTAAAAACCCTTAACACCCCCTACGGTCATGAGGTTAAATTCCAAATATGGGACCTTGGTGGGCAACCTCATTTTAAAGAAGTTAGAAAAACTTTTTATGCTGGTACAGCCGGCGCACTGGTTGTTTATGATGTTACTGACCGAAAAAGCTACAACAACGTATTTGGCTGGATCGAAGAAATGTTAAAACATGTAAAGCAGAAGGTTCCTATAGTTTTAGTAGGAAACAAAATAGATCTAAGAAATAATGTACCAGATGCAATAACAACCGAAGAAGGAATAAATCTTAGAAAAGAAATCACCGAAAAGTATGGTTTAGATGTTTTATTCATCGAAACATCCGCAAAAACTGGTGAGAATGTAGATAAAGCCTTTCAAGGGATGGCAAAGTTACTATTACATCAACTAGGAGTGATAGAGTTAAAAGAAGAAGAAAAGATTCCAGTTATATCACCGGCATCAAGTCAATCGGAGGTTACAGAGGCAACTTCTGAAATTAGTGTTGATCCAAGGGGTCTCTTAAATGAAATATGCCGAATTCTTGGATTTGACGAAACTGAGTGGCAAAATGAACCTCAAAAGATATTAACAAAAATAAAAGAAATTGTAAGTAAGATGAACGAGACAAATTAGCAAAATCTATTTTTATAATCTAGTTTTCACAGATGAAAAGACATACACCCGAATTTTATAGTATAACATCAGAAATTAACATTTGAATTTGAATCGAGACATCTTTATATTGCGTAGCAATAAGATAGAGAACTAACAAGGTAAAACATCGATTATTTAAAGCGTGTTAATTGTTTCGGATAAGCATATAATTAACACTTAGAGGATCCGACGTTTAGCGTTAAAACCTAGCTTCGAGATGGTGATAACCCCATGGTAGTTATTGAGAATCCTCATACAATGAGCACTGAGGAAATTCTTAAAATTCTAAAAACAAATCCTAATGGGCTAAATGAGGAAGAAGTAAAAAAACGGTTGGAACAATACGGTCCTAATGAACTTGTCGCCGCTAAAAAGATTTCTCCATTGAAAATATTTTTAGAACAGTTTAAAGACGTTCTGGTTATTATCCTTATAATAGCGTCATTAGTTTCTATGTTAATTGGAGAAATTTTGGATGCAACAGTTATAATGGCAATAATTTTTGCATGCGTTATTTTAGGATTTACACAGGAATATCGAGCTGAAAAAGCTTTAGAAGCATTAAAAAAGCTTGCTGCACCAACAGCTAGAGTATTGCGAAATGGAAAAATTACGGAAGTCCCAGCAAGAGAAGTCGTACCTGGAGACATCATTCTAATTGAAGCAGGTGGCCGTATACCAGCCGATGCACGTCTCATAGAAGCGATTGACCTCCATGTTGATGAGGCTGTTTTAACAGGAGAATCTGTTCCAGTACTAAAAAGCACGGAAACATTACCAGAAGCAAAAATATCAGTAGCAGACAGAAAAAACATGGTCTTCATGGGAACACATGCCACCTACGGTAGAGGAAAAGCGGTTGTTACAGCCACAGGAATGAACACCGAATTCGGAAAAATAGCCAGCATGCTACAATACGTGGAGGAGGAAAAAACCCCATTACAAGAAAGGTTAGAGCATGTTGGAAAATGGCTTGGGATATTATCCTTGGCTGTATGTTTTGCTGTGGCAGTTCTAGGAATACTCAGAGGCTATTCTTTATTAGAGATGTTTATTTGGGGTGTTAGTTTAGCTGTTGCAGCTGTCCCAGAAGCTCTTCCAGCGGTTGTTACAATTTCTCTTGCTGTTGGTGTTCAACGCATGGTTAAACGTAATGCCATTGTAAGAAAGCTTTACGCGGTGGAAACCCTTGGATGCGTCAATGTCATCTGTTCTGATAAAACAGGAACCATTACAAAAAATGAAATGACAGTACGTGAAATATACGTTAACGACAAAGTAATCAAAATCACAGGATCTGGCTTTGACACTAAAGGAGAATTCTACGACGGAAACAGAAAAATAGACCCTCAAAGCATAGATGAATTATCTTTGGTTTTACGAATCGGAGCACTCTGCAACAATGCCCAACTAGAAACCAGAAGTGAAAAAACAACATCTGTAGGTGACCCTACAGAAGTAGCATTACTGATTTCTGCCGTTAAAGCAGGAATTAACCTCGAAGAACTAAATAAAGCTTATCCACGTATTAGAGAATTACCTTTCGACTCCGTCCGAAAACGTATGGCTACAATTCACGTCACACCCAAGGGAGAAAAGGTCGCATATGTTAAGGGAGCCCCAGAAGTAATACTCCAACTATGTTCATATATTCACCTAAACGGTGAGGTAAAGAAACTTACCGAAGAAAAACGGAGGCAACTTTTGAAAATAGTTCAGGAAATGGCTAGTAGGGCTCTCAGAGTCCTTGCTATGGCATATAAAAAACTGGATAAAGTTGAGGAATATACCACAGAAATCATCGAGAAAGACCTTGTTTTTGTTGGATTACAAGGTATGATTGATCCTCCGCGAGAAGAAGTTATACCAGCCATGAAATTGTGCAAAGAGGCTGGCATAAAAGTTGTTATGATAACTGGAGATCATAAACTCACAGCGGTTGCTGTAGCAAAAGAAATAGGTTTGCTAGAAGAAACATCAGAAGATAGACGTGTTTTAACTGGTGCTGAACTCGATGAAATAGATGACGAAGAACTGGAAAAGATCGTTGATAATGTTTCCGTTTATGCTAGAGTTTCACCGGAACATAAGGTACGTATAGTTAATGCATTAAAAAAGAGAGGCTATGTAGTTGCTATGACAGGTGACGGTGTAAATGATGCTCCTGCAGTCAAAAGAGCTGATGTAGGTATCGCCATGGGCATCAAAGGTACCGATGTAACTAAAGAAGCTTCAGAAATGATACTTGCAGACGACAATTTTGCAACAATAGTAGCTGCGGTTGAAGAAGGCAGAGGTATCTACGATAACATTAAGAAGTACTTAATGTATCTCCTTTCCTGTAATGTAGGAGAAATATTACTCATGTTTGTAGCAAGCCTACTCGGATTACCACTTCCCCTACTTGCAATACACATTTTGCTAATTAATTTAACAACTGATGGACTGCCAGCTATTGCCTTAAGCATAGATCCTCCTGATCCTGATATAATGAAAAGACCTCCACGAGACCCAAAGGAAAGCGTATTTACACCAAGAATAAAAGGAATAATTGGCTTAGGTGGGTCATTAATGACAATAATAGGTATTCCCTTGTTTGCTTGGACTTATTTCAGAACATTCAACCTACTGTACGCTCAAACCCTGATCTTTTTCTGGATGACCCTATTTGAAATGTTCAGAGCATTTCCATGTAGGTCGGAAAGAAAAACGAGCTTTGAATTAGGGTTCACAACAAACAAATACCTACTTTACGGCATATTCTCATCAATATTCATCACACTACTGATAATCTATGTCCCAGCGCTACAACCGCTATTTAAAACAACTTCACTAAAAATTGCAGATATTCTAGTAGCTGCACTCCTTAGCGTTACCAGCTTAATAGTAATAGACTTAGGGAAAATGATAGCAAACAAAGGCTGGCTAAAATTTCTATCAAAATAACATATTTATATGTTCTTTTCCTAAATTTAAGGGGGGATAAAAATGCAAGAATTCTTAGATCTCCTTAGAAATTTATGGGATTACATAGCTACAGCGACAGGATATGTTGCACTAGGAATTAGAGTCACAATAATAGTAGTTATTACGGTAATTATTGAAAGAATTGTTACAAGATATATGCGAAGATTTGGACGACGCCTGGAACTCGGTCCTGATATCACAAATGGACTCGTTGTTGTCTCCAGATTCTTTGTACTCATAGGTGGCATAGTAGCTTTAATGGAAATTGGAGGCTTGCCCTCCGACTGGTTTGTCGCATTTAGCGCGCTGGGAGGAGCAGCCATAGGCTTCGCTTCGACGAGAACCATAGGTAATTTTATTGCGGGACTGTACATTTTAGCCAGTAGGCCTTTTCATGTAAATGATTACGTCGTTATCAAGGATACAGAGGGCATAGTGAAAGAAATAACCATAAATTACACTAAAATATTAACAGCTGACTACAAAATAGTTTTAATCTCAAATCAAGAAGTTCTGGGTGCAAATATTACAAGATTTTCTCCAAAGGAAGGTGAATACTGTTACACTTTAGATGTTTCTTTTGATCATTCTTTAACAAAGGGAGAGTTAGAAAAAATTTTTGACAAGGTTATAGAAGAATTTAGCGAGAAAGTATCAAAAAGGCCGCATTACGCGATAATTCGTCTAAACAGATCAGAGAGAATATACAGATTCTATCTTCATTTTAAGAATCCAGAAGATCTATTTACTGTGCCATCCGAATTTCTAGCAAAAATAACCGAAGCATGGGATCAAGCTAGAACCCAAAAATAAGAGCATAATTGAATGCTTACATCATTTTCCTTTTATTCGAGTTATATAGGAAAAATGCGATCAAAGTAACTATGAGAGAAACGATTAATCCTATTAAACCTCCTTCTGGACCAAAATTGCCTCCTGTTAGCCAAGCTGGCCCCTTAACAATTGTAACTAATATTCCCTCAACTTTATTGCCACTAATGGGAAAACCATAAATGTAACCTTCAAAAAAGTTCCAAGTAAAATGTAACCCAATTGGAAAATGTAACCCCTGTGTTTTAAGATAACATATTGCGAGAAGAGCTCCTATAATACTTATCACAATCATGGCAAGAAAGTTTACATTGGGATTAAAAACATGCATTAAGCCGAAAACAATCGAAGAAATAAGAATGGCTTGATTTTCACTTAGCGACAGAAGAGCGTTTTGAAAAAGATATCCTCGAAAAACTAATTCTTCCATAAAAGCAACAGATAAAGATGCCAACAACCCGTATACTAAATAACCTATATTAATTTTACTGTTTATTTCAATGCGAATCAACCCTAAATTGATTTCCGTAACGAAAACGGTGCTTATCATAAACACTCCTACGAAAATTCCTAAAATAAAGTCAAGCACATTCTTTTTATGTGTTTTTAATCCTAAATTCCATATAGATTTATGTTCAATGTAATTACAGAAAATATAGCATAGAATAAAGGTATAAACTGCTGCAAAAAACCAGTAGAGAAAAATATAAGAGAAATAAAAGAGAACATGAGAAATAAGGATAATACCAAGCACCCAAATAACTAAAAAACAGAATGCACGGACAAGTGGTTGATAGACGTGTTTTCCGGCTTCCAATAGAAGACCTCCAAACATTAACAACAAATGTATGTCAAGTATTTTAACTTAGAATACAATCTTATAATTTAAGTTTGCAGTTAAACTCACTAAATATATAAGAGGTTTTATCATGGGCACTCCCTTCAAAGAGCTTGCTGAACTTTGTGAAAAACTTGAAAAAACAACGAAAAGAACCACAATGGCCAACTTAATCTCATCATTTCTTAAAGAACTTAAGCCAGACGAAATAGGACCAGCAGTACGCTTAATAATTGGAAGAATATTTCCTGCTTGGAGCCAAGAAACATTAGAAATCTCGTGGAGAACAGTCATAAAAATAATAAAAGATCTAACAGGTGCAAGCAATAAAGACATATCTGAAGCATTTAGTA
>Ga0190363_1002181_pt1 | contig 11289 bp, 14 predicted proteins | sample 48721867_MG_FD_161272 | JGI IMG/M metagenome (GOLD analysis project Ga0190363, IMG submission 161272) | Hydrothermal vent microbial mat bacterial communities from Southern Trench, Guaymas Basin, Mexico - 4872-18-6-7_MG | ecosystem: Environmental > Aquatic > Marine > Hydrothermal vents >...
CGTGCCTGAGAATCTCTAAGCGATGATCTTTAATGCCATATTGTACAAGATGCGGTGCAAAGATTCCTGAAGACGAAGAAGCGAGATTCTGCCCTAATTGTGGCGCCCCGATACTCTTGAAACCGCGTATAGATGCTGCTTATAGAAAAGAGGAAGTTGAACCATTATATGCTGCGAGGAAGATGTATACCTTACTATTTTTAACAATACTATTTCTTAACATACTTGTGACGTCCGCTGGCGCATTATCGAAAGTTGAGAGCCCACAAGCCCAAGTTATAGTCAAAGACTTTAGAGAGATGGAAAAGATGCTTCGAACAGTTGGGGTCCAATTGATTTTCGGCAATAATATGATGTATTGTCTCGTTATGTTTATTCCGTTTGTGGGGCCGATAAGCGGATTTTATGTTCTTTACTCAACTGGGAGAGTATTAGCTGCCTTAGGATACGTCTTAGGCGCTGATCCGCTGCTTCTCTTTTTAAGCCTACTTATTTATCCACATTCTTGGCTAGAATACATCTCTTATAGCCTAGCAATCTCCGAGAGCGTCAGACTCTCAATTTATACGCTGAGATATAGGCTTAAAGGACTTAAAGCTGAGCTGCCCCGTACAGCAAAGTACATCTCGCTATGCGCTGCTCTCCTTTTAACAGGAGCTCTAATCGAGATGGCGTTAATAACACTGATTCCCTCAGCAATTCCATCCTAAGTAAAGCGATTCCGGAGCCGTTGCGAGATTAGCTAACAATATCTTTTATTTTCCTCGCGAATTCCTCGATTTCGATTTTAACGATCCCTAAAGATGAATTTTTATCAGTTAGAGCGATGAGGAGCAGCTTTCCTTCGTTACGGGCTATTATTCTACCCTTATCCCCCTCAAGTATCATCTCTCTCAAAGGACCAATACCAGCAGCCTTCAAGGATCTCTCCCCCACCTGAAGAAGACGCGAGATTAATGAACATAATTTCTCCGGCCGCTTATTTAGGGGTAAATCAGCCGAGATTGGCAGTCCATCGACATCCACAACCGCCGATCCCAGCAATCCAGCTATCTCTTTAAACTCTTTAAGAATCGATCTTATCTTTTCTTCTTTGCTAACCTGAGAATCTTCACTCATCATCCTTTTAGGAGCGGTTAGTTTCCAAAGCTTCGCTGGTCCAACTTCTATGTAGTCAATCTTACCTGCAGCCCTCAAAGAGGCAAGATATTTCAACGCGGTTGTCTTACTTATGTTAGCTTTCTCCGCTATGCCTATGGTGGTTAATCCATCCTTAGCTTCTTCTAGAGCCTCGATGATCCTTCTCTCGTAATAGGATGGCAAGCCTCTTCATTTTCAAATTTTTTTGCTGCTTTATAAAGAGCTATGTAAGACAAATACGTTTTTTAACTGGATTTTTCCATCTTCAAAGAAGATTCCCTTTTGGAATGTTTTACTAGAAATTTTGCATAACCAACTAATGTATACAAAAACGTTCATTTTCACCCTAAATTATCAGTTTTTGTACGGTTCAGCTCAACACAGCATCACATATATGTATCACATGTATATATGTAGAATCCATCAGGAAGAATGAAGCGTGTCTAAAAAATTGAGGGAAGTAAACCTGGGCGTCTTCAATGCGCATCTGATCGCAGCGGCAAATCATACTCGGGGCGAAGCGTAATCTACATGAAACCGAATATAATGTGTCTAATAATTCTGAGCTGCACCGGAGATTTTGAGAAAAAACGGAAAGATCTTGAAAGAATAATCTCTCTGCTCCAGAAAACAAGCTGGAACATTGAAAGAATGGTCCTATTGGAGGATCACCTACATGAATCATAGAATTCTCATCTCAATGCTCAATTATCGCTTAAAAGTTGATGATCTCATCATCTAGGTGATCTTGAATGAACAACTTGGGAATACTGAATCTCAGCGAGTTAAGCTGGGACGAAGCAATGGAGCTCCTCGAGCTTGTAAATTCGGACGGTTGGGAAGTATTAGCTATAAAATTACTTCCAGAAGGAGTCTTTGCATTTATACAGGAACGCATAGTTGAATGGTTAGATAATAGATTATAACGCTATCTTCCTCTCGATTATGGATAACGTTAACAGTTTAGTTCCCTACAAAATTTCTGTTTGATACTTCTAAGACTTTAACCGAGAAAGATTAAAATCAAACGATGAGTATTAAAATCTGAGCGTAATGGAAAGCGAGAAGTACAGAAAGTTTCTGGAACACCAATCAATTGAGAAGCCTCTTCATAAGAGAATCTCGACAGAAAAGATATTGTTAAATATTCCGATACGTGAAGTAGAGGAGCCGCCAAAGAGACGAATCGGTAAATATCCTTGATTCCATTCTTTTAGGTAAGGAAACAGGTCAGAACATAACTATTGACCGGAGAGCCGCCTCATTACTTCGGTATCGTCTAGATCTTTTAGAGAAAGAGAACCTCCAGATGAAAGAAAATATTAGACTCATGAAGATAGTCATCGCATTCACGATGGCAGCACTCCTCTCTATCCTCATATATTTAATATTATATCTCATGTAGCCAGCCAACGCGTAAGAGAGGTCTAATTTGAGACTTCAAAATAAGATTAGAGACTGGGAAAACGAGGTTAAATCAAGATTTGTCGGTCATGAACAGTCAATACACTTGATGATTCTAAATAATCTTCATCCCCGATCAACAATGCTGATCCGAGCTCCTCGAGGCGGAGAGAATAAAGATGGCTGATAGAGATGCTAGAAGACAATGGTCTATCCTAAATGAACTAATGAAAGACTTTGATCGTTCAATTTATAGGTTGGCGAGAGAAGCCGCGATTGAAGATGTGGTCTTCGCAGAGGAGCTCATAAAGATAGAGAGAACATGGATAGAGAAGGGCCTTATAAAACGGGAAGAGACCTTATCGTCGCAGATGGGCTGGAAAAGCTACAGTTATAGAGATGAGGTATTCTAAATGAAAACAAAGACCGTTGACGTACTAAGGTTATTCAATCAAGCATGGTCTGAGCTTTATTGCCCGCCAGTCAAACTCTCCATCATTGAAAAGAAGAAAAAATCAGATTACGAGGCAAAGTTTGCTGTTGTGGATGGAACAATCTATCTTAAACCAGACATAGTTCCCAGAGGAGCAGATCCAGAAAAATATCTTCTATGTATTTTCGTCATCAACTAGCCCATGTTCATCATTGCCCATATGATATTAGAACTGCGTATAGTTTAGAACGTGCAGCCTACGACGTGGTGCATGACTGGGACCTCGCATATTTAGCAACTCAGATCTTTTCAGACGTTCAAGTAGATCTCCACTATCTGCCTCAACGATTCAGGAATCTCCCATATCATGCCCGAATAGTAGGGAGAAAAACTTCGACATTATCGGAAAAAATCATGGAGGCAGTTTACCTTTGCATTAATCCTGCAGTCAAAACAATAAATGAAAGTCTGGCGGAAGCTGCTAGGGAGATAATTCTCGTTTCTTCTCTGGATAGACCATTGCAAGTAAAAGTTCAAATGATAGCGTCTATCTTACAAAGGCTTAAAAGGAAAAATTCTCGCGAGTTCTTTGATAAAGAGATTAAAAAATCGGTTAGGGAGGACCCGATAAGCGTCAGGGAGGACTTCCTACAATCAACCATAGAAGGATTCTCTGAGACCTATGGAGCAATAACCAATGAAAAAGCAGCTAAAGAATTTTATGAACAATGGATTAGACCTAGGCTCTTAAATAATGAAAAAGAAAAAATAAAGAAGATTCTGAAACTGAGCATCAAGAGAGAAAGCAAAAGACTAGAAGAAATCAAGTCTGAAAAGAAAGAAGCGGCGGGTAGAAGCAAAGACGAAAAAAGCCGCCGATTTCAAAATTTAATCCCGTCTACAAGTAGCGATTCTAAAGATGAACCTTCTCTTCCAACTTCCCTCTCAAAGCCCTACCATAAGATTAGATCCAAAAACTTGATGAGATTTTATGGAAGAGATACTGGTTTAAGTCTAGGGCTCAACGAGCTATTATACAGTATTTGGCGGAAAGTCGGAGCCGCCGGCCTGTTTGGGCAGTCATGAGATATCCAGACGAATGGCATATTGAAGATGATATTGAAGATTTAGACGTTGAGGCCAGCTTAGACGAAGGTCCACTGATCCCTGAGGTTACAACGCTAAGATGGGTTGAGGAGCCTACTCCTCACGGCCAATCCTTTACAAGCGGGTTCGTTCCATCCGCAATTATAGTTCTAGATGCCAGTCGAAGCATGAATGAAGTGCATAATGAAGCTGCAGTTGCCGCATTCATCGCGTATCTGAGTGCACGCAGATCTGGAGGAAACACGTCTACTATAACCTTCTCGACAGGTTTTATAGCAGCAGATTGGAGATTCCCAGAGGAAATGAAGGAGTTAACCGTATCAATGGTATTTGATGAATTCACGATTTTTCCTTACCATGAAATTCGGAGACTCATATCGGAGAGACGTGATCCATGCTTCATTGTAATAATTACAGATGGAGGATGGCAAAACGTTGAAGAGGCAGTTCCATTCCTTAAAGGGATATCTAACTCTGGGCATAAAATAGTCATCTTCCTAATTAAAGGAGGAGAATAACCTGATAGAATTGAACTTATAAAAAGCACTCCACACCTAAAAATACTTAATGTCGTCAATCCGGAAGATGATCTAAATAGACTTGTTCTTTCAGAAACCATGAAAGTCTATAAGTCGTTCGTAACATAAAAGGCAAAAATGTAAATATCCTTTTTCTAAGATTCGATTTTTCAAAGAAGATTATTCCAGCAATGGCGCATAAAGTTCCGGTCTACGGTCAGCCCAGAGATCATTATATTCTGTAATTCTTTTAGAATCTGCATCCTGGGGGTTAACTTCGACAACTTTAACTTCTTCACGATTTCTTCCGCTACTTGCAAGTATCCTCATATTCGGATCGACAATCTGACTTTTTCCAGCGAACTTAACGCCTCGTTCAGCACCTACACGATTTGCGGTTATGATGAAAACTCTATTTTGTATAGCAGCACCCAACATCACTTTTTGGCAGTACGGCAAAATCAGATTGGAAGGGTGACATATAATCTGAAATCCTTCAGAGATAACACTCGAATAGCCTCCGGAAAGAACCAATCATAACAGATCATAATGCCTATCCTCGCCTTCTTTACATTATAAACTGAAAACGGAGTATCTCCCGGCGAAAACCACATCTTCTCCTCATAGAAGAGATGAGCCTTTCTATAGATCTCTATATTTCCATTAGGGCTGATCAATACTGCTGAATTAAAGAATTTGTCATCCCTTCTCTCGCAAATGCCCGCCACAATATAGAGATAATTTTCCTCCGCGAAACTCATTAAAAACCCTTGTGGTTTTTCCCTCCGGAACCTCCTCGGAGAGCCTCTCCACCTCTTCTCTAGATCTGAAAACATAACCCGTATTGAATATCTCTGGTAGAACAATTAAATCCGCATACTGGCCAGCTCCATCTTCCAGAAAATTTATGGCTCGTTTAAGGTTCCGTTCCTTCTCTCCAAATTGAGGATGAAATTGGATGTATCCGATTCTCACAAGGCATCCTCTCCTTAAAAAATCAACACTTTTCTTTATGCTTCGACCTTCGCATTTAACGCTTTAGTGAGCCAACCGCAGATTTAAATCTTCGTTTTGAAGCCGTTACCCTTGCAATATTTGAGGGAATCTGCGATAAGTTTAAGTTTATGTGAATAATTTAGAGTGCTAAAAAAGGGATCTAAAATGAGGCTGTTCGGAAGAAAGAAAAAGGAATCTACAGTTCAAGAATCAACATATGAGATTTTCGGCGGATTTACCATCAAAAAGACTTCATCGGGATATGAAATTACTTGGAGAAGCCCCAATATCACGACGCTTAATGTAAACTCGGAACCAATAATCGACGATGACGTCCAAATTAAACATGAAGGGGATACGATACAAGTTTTAAGTACCCAATGCAGGCTTAAACTGATCATGGAGAATGGAAATACAAAGGTTCACATTTCTAAGCTATAGGCCCATTTTACAGCTCGGTCTCTCCTTAATTTTTAAAACCTCTATTTTGTTAAAGATTATTACTCGAAAAAGAAGACTTCCATAGATTTTATCAATATTATTATTTATGAAATTAAATAATGATGAGGAACCAAATAGAGAGGAGACACTAAAATGAATCATAGAGAACGATTTTTACGCACATTCCAATTCAAAGAGGTAGATAGAGTTCCCGATTATGAATTTGGCTTTTGGGATGAGACGATTATCCGATGGCATAAGGAAGGGCTTCCACCTGAAAAAAGAACAAACAGAGACATCGAGCTATATCTAGGACTGGAGGGATGGGACTGTATCGAGCGGCTGCCCGTAAGAACAGGGTTCTGGCCTCCTCTTCCAAGCAGAATAATAAAGGAGGAGAATGGAAGAGCCATCGTTGACGACGGAATGGGGGGCATATATCTCTGCACAGTCGGCACTTCTTCTCTTCCTCATTATCTCAGACATCCTCTTAAGAATCGTGAAGATTGGGAACGATTTAGACTCTTCTTTGACCCGGAGACTCCAGGCCGTTTTCCACTAAATTGGGATGAGATAGCTAAGAGCTATAGGGATCGTGACTATCCTTTAGGAATCAGCATCGGAAGCCTTTATGGATGGCTTAGAAACTGGATGGGTGTAGAGCGCCTCTCAATCGCCTTTTATAGAGATCCGGAATGGATAGCTGAGATGATGGATACTCTCGTCGATCTGTGGATCAGTATAATTCGGAAGGCGCTGCGGGATGTTAAAGTTGACTTTGCTAGCTGGTGGGAGGACATGTGCTATAGCAGAGGACCTCTTCTTTCAGTTAATCATTTCGAGGAATTTATGGTTCCACGATACAGAAAGGTAACTGAAGTCCTTAAAGAGTATGGCGTAACCATAAATATTCTCGACAGCGACGGAGATATAACGAAGCTCGTTCCAGGGTGGCTTAAGGGAGGAATAAACTGCATGTTTCCTTTGGAGGCTAGATTTACAGATGCATACAAGATACGTGAGGAATTCGGACATCAAGTGCTACTTATGGGCTACGTAGATAAGAGAGCTATTATCCAAGGAGGGAAAGCAATCGATAAGGAATTGGAGAGACTTACGCCGCTACTTAAAGATGGCGGCTACATACCTCTCATCGATCATAGATGCCCACCTGAAATCTCATATCAAACATACAAAGAATATCTAAGAAAGAAACGTAAATGGATCGGCCGCAAGGATGCTGATCTTCCACCATAACACTTGCTTAAAACTTTTGAATATAACCACCTTTTTATTATGAAAGACTTAAAGTATCCCTAGATAAATAAGTTCGCTTTAGCCTCTTCAACGTGAGAAGACCTATGCAAAGCATAAAAGTTAGAGCCCCATGCAGCTCAGCTAATCTTGGCTCAGGATTCGACTCTTTCGGTCTAGCTTTAGAAGCTTTCCATGATACAGTAACGCTTGAGCTCACCGATAAGGAAATAATAATCGAAGTTACAGGAATCGAAGCAAGAAATATTCCTAAGAGACCGGAAAAGAACACTGCAGGTCTTGTGGCTAAAAGGCTTCTGCAGAATAGAGATACCGGCGTAAAGATCCACTTGCATAAGGGGATACCTTTAAGAATGGGGCTTGGAAGCAGCGGGGCATCCGCTGCTGCCTGCGCCTTTGGATTAAATCATCTATTAAACTTGGGATTATCGAAAAATGACATAATTAAGTGGGCTGCGCTAGGCGAAGTAGCCGCTGCAGGAGCAAGCCATGCGGATAATGTTGCAGCCTCGGTTCTCGGAGGCTTCACAATCGTTCGAAGAGAGGGTGATGTACCAGTTGCAGTTCGCCTTGACCCTCCTCCAAACTTAGAAGTTGCTTTAGCCCTTCCCCAAATCGAGACACCGAAGAATAAGACTGCTGCCGCCCGAGCGGTTTTGCCCAGCTCAGTGCCCTTTAGAGACGCCGTATCGAATATCCAGAATGCTGCTTCTTTAGTCGCAGGTTTTCATCTAGGTGATGTGGAGATGATTGGGCGGGGGATGACCGACATGCTTGTTGAGCCTTTCAGAAAGAAGCTTATTCCAGGATATGATTCTGTCAAGAAAGCAGCCTTAGATGCTGGCGCAGTTGGAGTTGCGATTAGCGGAGCTGGACCCGGAGTCATCGCAATAGTTGATTCGAACAGAACATTAACGAGAGATGTAACTAAAGCCATGGGCGAAGCGTTTCAAGATGAAGGTATAGAGAACAAGACGTACTGCTCGAAGCCTTCTCTCAGAGGAGCAGAGATAATCATCTAAAATTTAAATCGATGGTGAATATGAGATGATGTCTGCTGACAGACCAATAATAGGAGTTACTATGGGCGACCCGGCGGGAATAGGGCCTGAAATATCCATTAAAGCTCTTTCAAAGTTTGAACTTTACGATTTATGTAAGCCGATTATAATTGGCGACTTAGGAATCTTAGAGAAGACTCGAGAGAAATTAGATCTAAACGTTCAATTTAGAATCGTTAATTCGCCAAGTGAATCCATCGGCAAGGCTGGCATAATTGAAGTAATAGACTTGAAGAATATAGATCTGAACTCGTTCAGATTAGGCAAGGCTTCTGCTGAGGGAGGACGTGCATCTATCGAGTATATTGAAAAGGCTGCTTATCTCGCCTTACACGGCGAAATTAACGCTGTAACAACATGTCCAATCAATAAGCAGGCTATAAGCATGGCTGGAAGTCCATATATAGGACATACTGAGATGCTTGCCGCCCTATGCGACGTTAAAGATCCCCTAGTAATGTTTTGGGTTCGAGGAGTTAGAATCTTCTTTTTAACAAGGCATATTCCCCTCTCTAGAGCTATACAGGCAGTAAAGAAGGACCGTATCATCAAGGTTGTAACCAGAATAGTGTCTGAGCTTCACCGATTAGGCCTAAATAAACCTACAATCGCTGTTGCAGCTTTAAATCCTCACGCAAGCGATCGGGGATTAATTGGTGACGAGGAAGAGAAGGAAATCCTCCCGGCAGTTGAAGAGCTTAAATCAAAAGGTTTTAATGTAGTTGGTCCCGTTCCAGCAGACTCCATCTTTCATAAAGCATTCGAAGGTCGATATGACGCCGTGCTTAGTCTATATCATGACCAAGGACATATCGCTGCAAAGACGGCTGATTTTTTCGGGACGGTTAGTGTGACGCTCGGTCTTCCCTTCATTAGAACATCGGTTGATCATGGGACAGCCTATGATATTGTCGGCAAGGGAATAGCAAATTCTAAGAGTTTAGAGGAAGCTATCAAAGTAGCAGCGTATCTCTCTCGAGATCTTAAGAATGAAAGATAAGTTGAAGACGGGTCATAAATGGTTAAGATCATTTTAGATTCAAATTTTCTTTTAGTTCCCCTTCAGTTCAGAGTTGACATTTTTGAAGAGCTTAACGTTCTTCTTGGAAAAGCCGAGCCTATCGTTCTCTCTACAACTATTGAAGAGCTAAAGAAATTAATTGAAAAGAGCTCCATCAAAGAACGTATGCAGTTCTCCGCCGCACTAAAACTCGCTGAGAGATGTGAGATTCTTAAAGTGAAAAGAGATAAGTCGGAGAATTACGATGATGTGATCTTTAGAGTTGCAAAGGAACTAAAAATTCCAGTAGCGACGAACGATTCGGAGTTAAGGAAAAGACTTAGAGAAGCGGGAATTGCCACAGTATATCTGAGACAAAAAGCTCGACTAGAAATTGATGGACACGTCTAAAAACTTCATTCTCCTTCTTACAGAAACGAAAGCCTCCACTTATAACGCTCATACAAAGTTTCGGATAAAAAACTGGTTCTCCACCATCAGATTCTAAGTCTCAGACAGTTCTACGTTTTCTTATACTGAATTTTATTCCAAGCTTAGAGACCACTTTTTGCAAAGCAATCATTACAAGTGCGGTAGCTATAACTGCTATGCCGATACTAATCCAGAACCAAGGAATCGGAGACGAAACTGAAACAACTATTGTTCTAACACTACTCTTAGTTTCGCTGCTTACAGCCTGTATCTCGATAGAGTAATCTCCAGGCGTAATGTTAGGATCAGAAGATATCCTCACCTGAAACTCTGCAGAAGCCTTAGGTTCCAACGCTAATATATCAAGGGGGGTGACAATTATGTTGGGAATCGCTGTCGAATTTACATTCAATCTTACCCCAGTCAACGTGGATTCTCCAAGATTTCTAACAGTGACAATAATATTGATCTTATCTCCAGAATACACTTGGGGATAGATCGGTTGTGTTCCGGTTATTTCCAGTATATAATTCGCAAGGATTTGAGTTGTTATTGTAAGAGTCGAATTGATTTTGCTATCCGCCGTTGATCCATTAACTATAATCGTATATGCTTTTTCTTCAACAATCTCAGGCGGTTTTATATCAAGCGTTATCCAACGTGATTCCTTAGGCGCCAAAGTTATGCGAGTCTCAGAAAGGGAGATATCCCAGCCGAGAGTCTCCTCAGTCGAGATTGCTTCTAGAATTACTTCTTCCGTACGTCCACCATCATTAGACACCCTAATTGGATAGCTCACGCTCTGACCAGTTAAAATCGATTTGGAGGGGAATGGACAGAACAGACTGATCTTCCTTGATATGCTTTTTACGGTCACCGCTAACCCTTGCGTAGCACTTGCAAAATTTCCATTAACCTTCACTCTAAACATGTAATCTCCAGGAGAAGTATCCTCAGGCACGCTGACGATCATGATTATATTCGCCGTCTCATCTGGGAGCACACTAAAAGATTTGATCTCTTTACCTCCAATCATAAATCTAGCTGTCCAATTCTTTGGTAATGGCGGATTATCCACATATAACAGATAATTATCGCGTTCTGGACACTTATTCTCTAGATAAAGATTGAATGTCACATTCTTTCCAGGAGTATTTACTTGCCAATTATCTGGACAATAAAAATCAATCTCATACTTGTACTTTACCGGAGGGCTCTCCACAGTCACCTTTAAAACAATTTCGGAAGCTGAGTATTCTCCATCAGCATGAACTGTAAACTCGTAGTCTCCTGGAATAGCATCTTCAGGAATCTCTATTAATAGGGTTAAACTTACAGTCTCTCGTTTTTCTATACTTATCTCCCGTACTCTCTTATTCTGAAAGTAGAAGCTGGCTTTCCAGCCCTCGGGAAGCTCTGGCTCCCTTATATCCAAAATGAAAGTGTCATAAAAGTAGCTGGGGTTCCATAACGTTAGGTCGA
>Ga0190363_1002182_pt1 | contig 11286 bp, 11 predicted proteins | sample 48721867_MG_FD_161272 | JGI IMG/M metagenome (GOLD analysis project Ga0190363, IMG submission 161272) | Hydrothermal vent microbial mat bacterial communities from Southern Trench, Guaymas Basin, Mexico - 4872-18-6-7_MG | ecosystem: Environmental > Aquatic > Marine > Hydrothermal vents >...
CCAGCCGTGGTGGAGGGTGACATATCGTCCTTTGGAGAGGGATTAACGGAAATCCAGAATGTCGGATTCAAGAGGATTGAGGTTTCGCTTCAGCCGCCGGACGTTAAAGAGTTGATGGATTTAATGTTGAAGTGCGGGGCTGCTGGAGCTGGTATGAGCTCATTCGGCCCGGCGGTATTCGGGGTTATCGACGGGTGGAGGAGTGCTTCTTCGCTCCTATCAAATGTTGAGGCGTTCCTTTCGGGTAGGGGAGAGGCGTTTATCGCTAAGGTTAATAATTCAGGTGCTCAGGTTCTCAAGGAGTCCATTGTATCCCTTGAAAGTTAGAGGAGTTCGTGAACCCTCTTGGAGGGGCCTCTTTGGTTAGAGTCTGCGGTATAGATCCGGGAACTGGTTCATGGGACATTGTAGGATTAGATGACGAAAAGGTTGTCTTAGATACTTCCATACCTACGAGAGAAGTTGTTGAGAAGCCGTCACGGATAGTTAACATTGTTAAGTCTATGGGCGACCTTGACTTGGTTGTGGCTCCAAGCGGGTATGGGCTACCCTTAGTGAGGCTTGACGAGCTGGATGAAAGCCAGCTTTTCCTTTTAACGTTAAAAAGGGAAAAGGAGGCTCAAGTAATAGGGCTCGAGCAGGTGGTTACCCTGCTGAGGGAGGAGGGGGTTGAAGGTTACGTCATCCCGGGTGTTAAGCATCTTCCATCCATACCACCCCATAGGAAAGTTAACAAGGTTGACATGGGAACCGCTGATAAGCTATGTAGTGTGGCGTTGGCCCTCTGGGAGACCGCACGGGAAAGAAACGTAGGGTACGGTGACGTGTCGTTCATACTAGTGGAGATGGGGGGCGGATTCACGGCTGTTCTAGGAGTTCAGAAGGGAGAAATAGTGGACGCTATAGGAGGGGCTGAGGGATGCATTGGATTCATGGCTTGTGGAGGATTAGATGCTGAGGTGGCATACTTGCTCGGTGAGTTCGATAAGAGGCTCATATACACTGGTGGGGCAACCTACATTGCAGGGTATGAGGATATAACCCCCAGCGAATTTTCTCTTATGACTGGTCGGGATGAGAGGTTTAGGATCGCATGGGACGCTCTCATGGAAGGAACTGTTAAAGATGTAGCATCGGTGATGGTTTCCTTAGACGGTGTAGACTGCATTCTTCTTTCAGGCAGATTGGCACGGGTTGAAAGCATATGGAAAGAGCTAGAGAGGAGACTTTCGTTCTTCGCTCAAACCCGTAGGGTGAAGGGGTTCACAAGGATAGCTAAGGAGGCAGCCCAAGGAGCCGCCCTCATAGCAAACGGGCTGGCTGGTGGAAGCTGCGAGGCACTTGTGGAAAGCCTTAGGATAAAGGAGGCCAAGGGGACGGTTCTCGACTACATTTTCTTTGAGAGAATCAGGGAATTGAGGAGGAATCTCGGTGTTTAATGTTGCATGGGGGATAACCGGTGCAGGACACTTCATGGAGGAGACTCTAGAGGTTTTCTTGAGGATGAAAAAGGAGTTAGACGTAGCCGTCACGGTGTACCTTTCAAGAGCTGGGGAGGAGGTAGCTAAAATGTATGGTGTCTTCAGAAGGCTGAGGAAGGTTGCCCCTGGAGGATACTACCAAGAAATATTTCTCGAGAGGGAGGAGGGATTTAGCTTCCCTAAGGCTGGAAGGTTCGCGTCAGGCAGATATAGCGTTTTCATAATATCACCCGCTTCCTCAAATACGGTGGCAAAGATGGCCCTTGGAATATGTGACACGCTGGTAACTGCTGCCTTTGCCCAGGCGGTGAAAAGCAGGGTTCCGGTCCTAATTGTTCCAACGGATTATAGTGAGGGGGAAGTCGTGACTACGCTACCCATAGTTGTTGATAGGGAAATGTGCTTGGGATGCACGCCTTGCCCCCCGGAGGAGAGATGTCCTGAGAACGCGATTGTGAGAGTTGACGGGAAACCTTCGGTGAACCTTCTCAGGTGTAATGGGTGTAAGGTTTGCGTGAGAGAGTGTCCTTATGGAGCGGTAACGTTCGGGAGGAAGGTTAAGGCTATTGTGAGGAGGGTGGACGCTGAAAACGTGAGGAGGCTTGCGGGTTTCGAAGGAGTCCGTGTTTTAAAAAGGCCTGAGGAAATAATACCTTGCATGAAGGAGGTTCTCAGCATTTGAGGGTTCTGCTGGTTACAGGGAGGCTTGCCGAGCCATTAGTCAGAAAGTACGCTGGCGATGTGAAGGCTGAAGTTGACGTGGCATGCCTCCCTGTCTCCGTTGCAGCCCTCATCACGCCGCAAATGGTGGTTGAGGGGCTCAGAGGAGCTGTCGCGAGAAAGAAGTATGACATGATAATCGTACCAGGATTGATGAGAGGGAGCACCAAGCCTATAGAGAAGGCCTTGGGAGTGCCTGTCTTCAAGGGTTCAAGGTATGCATGTGACATTCCATTAGTCTTTGAAAAACTGGAGGAGTTATCTAAGGAGGAGCCGCTTGACGTGATTGTTGCAAGGGAGAGGGCTATGCTGTGGAGGGAGATCGAGGGATATGAGGAGGGGAAGGAAGCAAGGGTTGGCTTTACCGTTGGTAGGGATGGTGTGAAAGGAGTTTACGTTGGACTGGACGGCGTAGTGAGGATTCTGGCTGAGGTGGTGGATGCCCCGACGTTGCCTACGGACAGGGTTCTGTCCAGAGCGGAATACTATTTGAAATCGGGTGCGGACATGATCGATATTGGAGCGGTGGTGGGAGAAGACAACGCTCAAAGAATAGCTGAGCTAGTTTACGAGGTCCGCGAAAGGTTTAAGGTTCCTGTCAGCGTTGACAGCTTAAACCCGTCGGAGATCGAGGCCGCTGTGGAGGCCGGAGCGGACATGGTTCTCAGCTTGGACTACGGGAACATAGACGAGGTGAAAATCCCCATGGACGTGGCTGTAGTTCTCCTACCAACCAACGTTAGGACGGGAGACTTGCCTGGAGACCCTGAGGGAAGAGCGGAGAAAGCGTTTAGGATCGTTGAGAGAGCTAGGGGGAAGGGGTTTAGGAGGATCATAGCTGACCTACTGCTCGAGCCGCCGATAAATCCCGGGTTCACGAGGTCTCTCAGGTCTTACCTCATCTTCAGAGACTTGGACAGGGAGACCCCTCTCATGTTTGGAGCCGGGAACGTATCCGAGTTTGTAGACGCTGACAGCGTTGGCATTAACGCAATGTTGGCGATCATTGCCCAGGAGGTTGGTGCTCCATTAATTCTTACAACGGAGAACAGCGTTAAGACCAGGGGGAGCGTAAGGGAGGTTGCTACTGCGAGGAGGATGGCTGCGATAGCCAAGGCCCTTTCCTCTCCTCCAAAGGATTTAGGAGTAAGTTTGCTTAGGGCGAAGAGTAAGAGGGAGTTCTTCGAGGCGCCAAACGTCGAGGAAGTCGAAGCCGTGTTTGAGAGAGAAAGGAAGGAGTACACGCCCGACCCATTAGGCTACTTCACCATATGGGTTAACCATGACACTGGTAGAATTTTCGTTCTGCATAGGGGAGGTGGGGGCGAAAGGCTTTTCGTCGGGGGAAACGCTGAACACTTAGGGAAAACTATTCTCTCAGAGGGGTTAGTTGGGTCCCTTGAACATGCCGTTTACCTTGGCAGGGAGCTTGGGAAAGCTGAATGCTGCCTTAAGCTAGGTAAAAGCTATGTTCAGGATGCAGACGTGTTTGGTGGTGACTATGAGTGACCTCCCAGACGTTCAAGGTGAGCGCGCCCAGATACCTGTAGCACTTGACATGGTCGGAGTTTCAGGACTCGTCAAGAAGGTTAAAGTAGTTAGGGATGGAAAGGAGATGACGCTCATACCCGAGTTTTCCGCGTACATAAACTTGCCTAGGGAGCAGAGGGGGGTGCACATGTCAAGGAGCAGCGAAACGATAGAGAGCATTGTAGAGGACGTGGCGTATAAGCCTGTTGAGGGCGTCGAGGAGCTCTGCAGAAAGCTGCTGGAGCGTCTTCTTGAAAAACATGAATACTCTGATAGGGCTGTCGTCGTATTTGAAAGTCCGCTGGTATTGGATGTTAGAGCGGGGGAAGAGGAGGTTAAAAGACAGAAGGCGTGTAGGCTACACGTTAGAGGCGAAGCCAAGAGGGGCGAAGAAGTTGAAGCTAGAGTTTTCGTAGGTGTTAGCGTGGATGGCATGACGGCTTGCCCATGTGCTCAGGAAATGGTGAGAAGCTACGCTGAGGCAATACTCGCCAAGAGAGCTGAGGAGCTTTCACTTAGCAGGGAGGTCATAGGTAAAATACTTGACGTGGTTCCACTTGCCTCTCATAGTCAGCGCTGCCGGGGCACCTTAATAGTCGAGGTTGGGAATGGAGGCATAGACTTAACGGATCTGGTTGAGGTTGTAGAAAGTTCGATGAGTGGAAGTATACAGGATGTTCTTAAGAGGCATGAGGAGGCGCGACTTGTCCGCCTAGCACATTTAAACCCCCTTTTTGTCGAGGATGTTGCACGACTGATAATTTTTAATACTCTGCGAAGGCTGAAGTGGCTTCCAGACGAATCCGTAGTGGAGGTCAGGGTGGAAAGCATGGAGTCAGTTCACTCCTACAACACGGTGGCATATAGGAAAGCTACCGTGAAGGAGTTGAAGAGAGAGCTTGCATCCAGCGGTGATTAGTTGATAATAGAGGGATTCTTCCTAGAGACCATTGAAGGATTCATATTTGACGTGAAGGGGGTTGTTCACCCTCCAGACAGGGTTATAGCGTACCTGCGGTATTTTCCGGATCCTAGGGGTGAACGTGAGAGAGGGGGGGTGAGGTTCCGCAAGGTGTATTCTCTCGAGGAAAGGGAAAGAATACTTAGGGATAGGAAGCCGGACTACCTGTACTTTGACCACGTCTTCGGAATGGAGGTTGAGGGTGTCCCGAAGGGCGACATAGCTAAGGTCTACGATCCACGTGAAAGGCTTTCACGGCTTCTCGTGAGAGGGGAGAGGAGCAGGCTGGAGGAGGCGGCGGCCTTCTTGTCCACGAGGATAGCGGAGGAGGCGGGGGTTCCTATAGGCAGCATTGGAGTCTCGGGATCTCTGCTTGTAAGCATGGAGAGGCCGAGTTCAGACGTGGACATCGTCGTCTTTGGAAAGAGAAACTGTTGGAGGGCCTACGAGGCGATGAAGAACCTGGTTTGCAGTGAAGGAGACATACGAGTTTATGGTGAGGAGGAATTGAGAAGGCTCTACGAGTTCAGGTCTAAGGATACTTTGATAGGGTACGAGGACTTTGCCAGGTGTGAGAGGAGGAAGTATATGTCAGGGGTGGTTAAAAGCTGCGACTTCTTTCTTCGCTTTGTGAAGTACCCTGACGAGTACGGTGAAGTTTACGGGGAGAGATTGTACAGGCATGTAGGCTATGCTCTAGTTGAAGGGGTGGTGGCGGATGCCTCAGATGCAATTTTCACGCCTTGCAGTTACATTTTGGATGACGTGAAGGTTCTGGAGGGAGCGAGGTTTCCTGTAAGGGAGGTTGTCTCTTTCAGGGGGCGCTTCAGCGACCAAGCAAGGGAGGGGGAAAAAGTTATGGCAAGGGGGAAGGTTGAAAGGGTGAAGTCTGAGGGTGAAGAGTGGTTTAGGCTTGTTGTGGGGGGGAGACGGGAGGATTTCTTAATAGTTAAGTGGTGATTTAGGTGGTTCACCTTGGTTAGAATGGAACGTGACAGGGACTTTCTGAGAACACGTGAAAACTTTTTCTTCTGTGTTGTGGGTTACGCTCACCCACCAGGGAGAGTCTTGGCTTACTTGAAATATGTTCCAAGCAGTGCTGGCCGGTGGGGGAAAAGAGGAAAGTTTCACAGGATACTCTCAAGATATGATGCCGCCGCAGTAGCAGACACCTTCAAATTCCTGAGAAAATACCCGAAGTACTTGTACTACTCGGATGTTTACGGGATAGTTTTCTCGGCGGTTCCCGGAAGCGAGATCGAGTCCCGATACTACCCTGAGGTGAAAGTTGCGAAGCTTTTAGAGGAGAAGAGAGTTGACCCGCTTCAGGAGAAGGCTTTATCCCTAATTTCACTTCTCTCACGTGAAAGCGGGGTCCCCCTGCGGAGGTTCGGAGTGACCGGGTCCATTCTAATAGACATCCATAATCCCTCGTTCTCCGACGTTGACTTAACAGTTTATGGAAGAAGGTACGCGGTAAGGGTTAAGGAGGCTATCCTTTCCCTTAGAGGAAGGGATGTTAAGACGTTCACGGGGAGGGCGGCTGAAGAGTGGGTTAGAAAGAAGGAGGGAGTGTTCCAGCTTTCCAAGAAGCAGGCACGGAAAATTCTTGAAAGGAAATGGAACATAGGTTTCTATAGGGGAACGAGGTTTTCAATACATCCTGTAAGGATCGACGAAGAAATAGATGAGAAATACGGAGACAGGGTTTTCCGAAAGGTAGGTATGTGCACTATCAAAGCAACAATTTCATCAAGTAAGGACGCGATCTTCCTACCATGCAAATACGAGGTCGAAGACGTAACAATTCTGGAAGGGGACTGTCCTGGAGAGATAAAAGAGGTGGTCTCCTATGAAGGGCTCTTCTGCGACATAGCCGAGGAGGGGGAGCGTGTAAGGGTGCATGGCAAACTAGAAAGAGTAAAAGGAAGGGGAGAAGAATATTACCGGGTGGTGGTCGGGTCACAGGAAGCTAATGCGAGAGACTACATACATTTAGAAGATGCGACGTGAGAGAAGTTCTATGTCTAATAGGTTTAAGGGTGCTGGCTTTTAGCACTCTGAAATTATTTTGTCACCTTCCTTGACGAATGATTCCCATGCAGCCTTCACATCTTCCTTGTTTTTCGAATTCTCCAGCTTAGAGAGTAAGGTTAAGAATGCCCCTACTAGGGGATGCTCCACTAAATGTATTTCTTCTGATGTCACGCTAACGTAGCTTACAATGGCAGAGTTTACCTGCACGGCTGATCCGAGAATATCCCTTAGGACTACCCCGTCTCCTCCTACTTTAACATAAACTATTTCGTCTGCAACCTGCCTCTCGCCGCTTAAACCCGTAACCTTCACCCTAAACTCGCACATTAATTCTGTACCTCCAATTTTCTCTTAGGAGAGATTAGAGGTAAACTGCTAAAAAGTCTTTTTAAATGGCAAAAACAACTTTTAACAGGTTGTAAGAGCTGGAAAGGAGGAGCGAGCATGCCGGAAAAGAAGCAGGTGCAGAGTTGTACGTTCCATCCGATGTACGCTGCAACCGGTAGATGTGTAAAGTGCAGACGGCCCTTTTGCAACATATGCCTTGAAAAAGTGAAGGACCTCGTCGGGGAACGATGTATAGAATGTCTAACCCATGAGGAGCTCTCTAAGAGGACGGGTATAAAGAGGATGCTAGCCCTTTACATAGCAGGCTTTGCGGCAAGCGTCGCGATAGTTATGAATGGGCTTCAGACGCAGTACCCTCCCATTCTTCAGATGGTCATGGCGCCAAACCTTTCATTCTTCATATTCTATCAATGGTACACTCAGGGGAGAACGCCGATAGAAATGGTTTACATGGCCTTCGCGGCGATGGGCGGGTTCGTAGCTTTCGCGGTGATAGACGTACTTGGAACCCGTAAGACGAGGCAGAACCTGTTGAGGCATGGCTTCTGTCCGAACTGCGGAAAAGTTCTCTTTGGCAATACCGTGTGTCCCAACTGCGGGAAAACCTTGCCGGAGAAGCCTCCAGACTACCCGGACGTGGAATGGCTGAGAGAATACCTGAAAATGGAGAAGAAGAGAGCTGTAAGCCCAGCACTAATTAAAGAGAAAGAGAAAAAGCTGAGAACGAAGTATAAGCGGAGGAGGGCAAGGAGGGTTGAAAGAAGCTAGTTTTAGGCTAGGAGGGCTTCCGAGTTCACAAGGACTTCGGGAGGAGCTCTAAAGAAGGCTAGGCTAGCTACAGCCCCTATCATCCCTCTTCTTCCAGTAACCTCGTAAACGCTGACACCAGCCTTCTTAGCCACCCTTTCAGCCTCGCTCACCGTGACTTCCATGCGTCGCGCCCTGTTAGCGAAGGACTTGAGCGGATCAGGAATCGTTAAGCCCTTCAGAAACGCTACAGCCGTGTTATCCGAGTAGGTTTCTTTCTCTAGAAAGTTCACCGAGTGGCTGATTAATGCATTAAGCTTGTTGGGTGCTACCGCAACCTCTATGAAGCTTGCAGCGTTACCAACGGTTTTATACTTCACATTGGGGTTCAAGTGGACAACCTTATGGCTTATCTCCTCGACTAGCCCCTTAAGGCTGTTAAGCAAAGCTAAGGTTAACGCCCAAGTTGCCCCTGAGTCGGGACTGTCGGTGTCATCTACGCCTATAGTGACGTGCTCGAGCATGTCCGTGACAACGATGCCCTCAACATACCCCTGCATGGGCTTAACTTTAAGCTCCCTCAGCCCTCGAGCGAACCTCATGGTTTCGGTCAGTGAGTGTGCAGGTCCGCCAACAGCCCTAATCTTTTGAATAACCTTGTCGCCTACCACGTCCACCCGCTCTACAGCCATCGAAGCCCCTGAAGCAACTTCTCTCTCTCTTCCAAGGATGGTTAGCTCTCTAAGGAATTTCCCCTCATACCTAGCTTCTATTATCGCCCCTTTAGCCTTAAAGTGCTCGAACGCGCAGAATATAACTGCGCCTTCACTGCTACATTCATGGTAGATTTCCGCTATGCCTGCGTCTAAGTCTACCGCCGTAAAAATACGTTTACATGCCAAGTAGGGGAATGCTTCGTCTCTAACGTAAGCGTACCTGGCGGGTTTACGTCCAACAGATTCCTCGATTATTCTAATGAACCCTTCATCTACGAGGCGGTGAATCCAGTCCTGCACCGTGGTCCTAGGGAGACCTGTTTCGTTCACCACGTCCTGGATGGTGAACGTGCCTTGCCTTAAAGTCAGCTCTTTAACCAAGCCTAGGCAGAGGGCTCTTCTCCTGAGAACCTTCGACAAACGACCCCATCCTGCTTCAGCCTTCAACTTTCACCATCGAAAGAATTTCAGCCCAGTTCATCTTCCTCTCCTTCATGCACTTAGTGTTAAGGGGGCATGAAGGGCAAACAGTGTAGAAAAGATCTTCAGCTTTTTTCTTTCTAAGTGTGCACACGTACCCTCTTGCTACAAGCTCCTTTAACTTTTCCCTTAACGTGTTAGGATCCATGTTAAGATGGTTAACTATTTCGTCAAGGCTCTGAGGAGTTCTTATAATGTACAAGTACTCCAATATGACCGCATTCTCTTCCCCATACTTGCTCTTAAGCACGTCAAACACCGTGTAAAACTCCTCTTCAACCTTTTCCTCTTGTTTGGCCTCTACCATAGCAGCTCTAGCTTGGAGGAGTACTGTTTGAAGCTGGGAGAGCACTTCACCCAGCTTGTTAAGTGTAGCTTGCAGCGAGGAGGCTTCTTCATGGGCTCGCTCCTTTTCTTCCACTATGTTCTTCAGCTTTTCCTCCAACTCTTTTTCTTCGCCGAAAAGGCTTTCAAGCCTCCTGAAGAGGCTCTCAGGGTCTTCGCCTTCCTTTAGCACCTCCAGCTCTTCTGCAACTTTTAACTCCTCATCGTACTTTGACTCCAGCACGGACTCGATTTTTTTCTGCTGGTCGCCTATGGAAAGCTCACGGTTCTTAGCCTCCGACAAATGCCGTTCCACGTCGTGGGAAACCCTAGTTAACATGTTACTATAGCTTTCAGCTAGAAGTAGGAAAAGGTTTCCGCCTGACTGTTCCAGTAAGAACGCTGCCTCATCCAACACGTAACGTTTAAAGAAGGCCTCCTCTAACTCGCTCTCTAAGATCACCCCTAGCAGAAGAAGGCTTTCACCCTTACCCACAACACCGAAAAGAACTTCTTCATGGTCCACCTCGACGCGTTCAACCTTTCCCACTCTGAGATCGTAGTTAGAGAAGAAGGAGACGAGGACGTCTTCTGACAGCGCGGAGTCGTGGAGGAAGGAGCTTTCCAAGGAAACAGCGTTAGCGGAGAAGCGGATTACAAAAACACCTAGGGGCATCATTATCATCCTTAGACGCTACTTATATAAAAAAGCGTAAGCGACAGTTGAAAAGTTTTCTGCTTCAACGAGGAATAGAATAAGCCTTGGTAGGGGTGTAACGCTAGTACCGGAGGCCCTCCAGCAGGCAGACGAAGATCGATGCAGCCGTCAGGTCTGCGGTGGTTCCCGGATTGAGCTTTCCCTTCGCTTTATGAAGTTCTTCGTCTAGCATCCAGCAAAGCCTTCTTCCGCCAGGTGTCTCGATTCCTCCTGCATTCAAAATAGCCTCCGCCTTGGAGCTTACGTAACGTGCCGCATCGGCTCCAGCCTTCCTAGCTATTAACGTATCCGGCTTTTCTGAGAGAATCGTCAGGAAAGTGTTCACCGTAGCCACGTTCACGTCTCCGGTGGCGGCATAATGCTTCTTGAATGCAGGGTATCCTATGGTAAAAACAGTCCTCATACCGTTAACCCATTCCTCACTGATCCCATCCCACCCTGCGCTGACGGCGAAGACGTCCTTTAAGGTGAGGCCGGCCGAGGCGATCTTCCTCTTCGACTCCGGGTCGTTCACGTCAAGCATGCTTACCTTCCCCATTCCTCCTGGTTTAGCGAGCTGAATGGCATCATAAACCTTTACGGCATCGTCAACCGTAGTGCCATCTATAACCTTCACAACGTTTCCTCTAAGCTCGTCAACGGACACGCCGCCAGAGGAGGCGATGCACATACCAGCGGCGGCAGACAAGGGTGAGAACAGGAGAACTGTTCCAAGGTTCGTGTTACCCCCCCTCTGCCATTTAGCAGTAGCGTCCACTGCTTCGAGGATGAAGCGGCCCACCGAAATATCCCTTAAACTTATTTCCCCCGTTTCTGCCTTGAAGCCGTTTTCGGCAAGTTTGCCCATAGCGGGTCCGATGGCGACGGCGCCGGCCAAGAAGTGCTCAAACCTTGTTTCGGGGCTGTCGCGGACACGGTGGACGTTACCCGGCTTAGGGTAGCCGCTAACCTCGAGCAGTATGGCGAGAATGGCACATTGCATAACATACTCTGCAACCTTTAACTTAACCCCCTCCATTAAGAAAAAATCAGGAAAACTTAAAAACAGTTATCTAAGAGGAGCAAACACCCAAAACCCGATTTTCGGGCCGGAAGGAACCATGATTCACACCTAGGCAGAAGGCGTTCCAACATTAACGATTCCACCTAAACATGCCGGTAGAGGAGGACGTTCAAACCAACGTAATGCTCCAAACAGTTCTACATGTAATGGAAAATAGCGTG
>Ga0190363_1002183_pt1 | contig 11282 bp, 9 predicted proteins | sample 48721867_MG_FD_161272 | JGI IMG/M metagenome (GOLD analysis project Ga0190363, IMG submission 161272) | Hydrothermal vent microbial mat bacterial communities from Southern Trench, Guaymas Basin, Mexico - 4872-18-6-7_MG | ecosystem: Environmental > Aquatic > Marine > Hydrothermal vents > Microbial...
TCATATAAAGTTGAGGCGAGTTTTGGGTTTACTTTTGCAAGTTCTCCAAGAGATATAGCTGTACCCTGCCTTACCCATTCATCCTTATCAGAAAGACCTTTTTCATATAAGGTTGAGGCGAGTTTTGGGTTTACTTTTGCAAGTTCTCCAAGAGATATAGCTGTGTACCGCCTTACATTTAGGTCCTCATCAGAAAGACCTTTCTCATATAAAGTTGAGGCGAGTTTTGGGTTTACTTTAGCAAGTTCTCCAAGAGATATAGCTGTACCCTGCCTTACCCATTCATCCTTATCAGAAAGACCTTTTTCGTATAAATATAAGGTTGAGGCGAGTTTTGGGTTTACTTTAGCAAGTTCTCCAAGAGATTCAGCTGTGTACCGCCTTACATATGGGTCCATATCAGAAAGACCTTTTTCGTATAAAATCAAAGTAAGAATTGAATCTATAAACTCTTTTTTTCTTTTTTCAACTTCTTTTTCTAAATGCTCTATTTTCTCTTTTTCCTCTTTTGTAATTTCTTTTCCTAACTTCTCTTTTATTTTCAATCTTCTTTTTTCAACAAAAAGTAGATCTTCGGGTCTTTCAGAAGATCTTAATTTTAAAAGCTGTTCTAAAGTAACTCCTAATTTCTTTTCTGGTCTTTCTGTAGGAAATTCAAGTTTTGTTAATTCTGGTAATTCCTCTCTTGCTTCTTTTAATTTTTCTTCCTTTTTTCTGTAGATCTCTATTTTAGAAAATTTTTCTTTTTCGGTCATTTTTTAGGTAAATAGAGTTTTTGACCGATATAAATTTCATAAGGCTCTTCAATATTGTTTAATTTTGCAATTTCTCGCCAATCAATTTTAAATTTCTCTCCAATAAGAACCAAGGTATCTCCTTCTTTCACTATATAAACATTTCCTTCAGCTGATTCCTCTGGTTCTTCTAATTCTTTTTCTTCCTCTTTAATTTCTTCTTTTTTAACTTTCAATTCCTGCCCTATGTAAATCAAATTAGGATCAGAAATATTGTTAAGTTCCATTATTTCCTCTAAAGTTAGATTAAATTTTTCAGCAATCTGAGCCAAAGTATCTCCTTCTTTAACTATATAAATTCCCTCAGAAGAAAATACTTTCTTCTCTGCTTCTTTTCCTAAATCCTTTCTAACTTTTTCTACTTGAACTTTTTGTTCCCTTTCTTCCTCTGGCTCTTGAAGAGGACCAAAGAGATAAAATCCTTTAATAAATATAAAGCCAAGCACGAAAAGAATTATCAATATCCAAATCCAAAAGCATCCTGATCTTTTCCCAGTTTTTATCTCAAATACATCCTCAAATTCCTCTGTCTTTCTTCTTCTTAACCCAATCAATTTAGCAATTCCTACTATTAAAATTAAAAGCACAAAAAGAGCAAAAAATATCAATTGACTATTCCATACTATAAAACTGGTGTCAATCTTGATTAACTTTCCTTTGCCATAATTTATATAATTCTCTGCCTTACAAAATCCAAACAATGGTCCATTAGTTAATTTTGCAGTAAAAACCTTTTCCTCATTTGGTTCTAATAAGCTTTCTGCTAATTTAATTTTTGGATAAGTTATTTTCTTTATTCCTAAATTACAAGAAATTTCCGAAATCGCTGAACTGAGTAAATATGTATTTCCTATATTTTTAAAGCCAAAATTTATAATGATTTCGGGCTTTTCTAAAATCCATTGGTAATTGAAACTCAAACTCGGCCTTAATTGGAAAATTTTTTTAAAATTAACTTGGGTATTTACTTCTGTAACTTTTCCTTTTTCAATAATAGACCTAGACTTATCTGAAACAAAAATATTTATTAAAATCCTTTTTTTCTCTTCATCTTTTTCTTTTAAAATTAAAAACGCCTTTCTTTCTCCAAGTCCAACACCCTCTGGAATAGCCACTTCTATTTCTAATTCTTTCTTTTCCTCAGGATCTAATAAAACTTTAGATTCTGTTTTAATCCATTTACTAGCTGGAATAATAGATTTAAAATCTAAAAGATCAATATCCAACTCTCTTTTTTCTGAAGAAAGGTTATAGATTCTTAATACCTTTGTCGAAGAATCTCCGGGAGCCAACTCAAAATCAAAAGATTCTGGAGCAATCTCTAAATCAGCTTTTTGCTCTACATTTTCTTGAGCAAAAGAAAGTAAAGGAATACTGAGAGAAAGAAAAATTACTAAAGAAAGAAAATATTTTCTCATTTTATCCTCCATATATTTTCTTTTCTAATTCTTCTGATAACTCTTTTATATTAATTCGAATTTGTTTCATAGTATCTCTATCTCTCAAAGTAACTGTATCATCTTCTATTGTCTGAAAATCGATAGTAATACAAAATGGAGTCCCAATCTCATCCTGATATCTATATCTTTTTCCTATATTTCCTCTATCATCCCAAAAAGTAGTAAATTTTTCTTTAAGAAGAGAAAACACCTCTTTTGCTTTTTTAATTAAATTCTCTTTATTTGCTAAAAGAGGAAAAACAGCCACTTTATAAGGAGCTAATTTTGGATCTAATTTTAAAACTACTCTTGTGTCCTTATTTTCTAATTTTTCTTCAGTATAGGAATCAATAAGGATTGCCAAAAAAGTTCGATCCACTCCAAAAGTTGGCTCAATTACATGAGGTATATACCTTTCTTTAGTTTCTTCATCAAAATAAGTGAGATCTACTCCTGAAAATTCTTGATGTCTTGATAGATCGAAATCTGTTCTGTAAGCAAGCCCATAAAGCTCTTTTGTTCCGAAGGGAAATTTATATTCGATGTCACAGGTTCTTTTTGAATAATGAGAAAGTTCTTCTTTTGAATGCTCTCTTACAGAATAATTTTCTTTTTTAATCCCAATAAAGTTCAACCATTTTTTCATCTCTTTAAGCCAATTTTCAAACTCTGTTTGCCATTCTTTTTCTGTTTTTGGTGGCTTTATAAACCACTCAATCTCCATTTGTTCAAATTCTCTGGTTCGGAAGATAAAATTTCCAGGGGTAATCTCATTTCTAAAAGCTTTCCCTATTTGAGCAATCCCAAAAGGTAATTTTAAAGAAGTGGAATTTAAAACGTTTTTAAAATTAACAAAAATTGCCTGGGCGGTTTCTGGCCTTAAATAAGCTTTATGAGATTCACTCTCAATAGGACCAACAAATGTCTTAAACATTAGATTAAACTTTTTTGGTTCCGTAAAAGCACCTCCGCAAATAGGACAAGCCTTTTCCACCTGATCTGCTCTAAATCTTTTATGACAATTTTTACATTCTACAAGCAAATCAAAAAACTCTTTTGTATGACCTGATGCTTCCCAAATTTTTGGATTCATTAAGATCCCACCATCTATCCCTACTATATCTTCTCTATCTTGGACAAAAAATTTCCACCAAAGATTTTTAATGTTATTTTTAAGTTCAACTCCCAAAGGACCATAATCCCAAGCATTTGCAAATCCTCCATAAATTTCAGAATTTGGGTATACAAATCCTCTTCTTTTACATAAAGAAACAATTTTTTCCATATCTTCGGTCATTTTTGAGTTAATTTTTATAAATTCTCATAAGATCAGGAGGGATTCGGGTGACAATTTCATAATTGATGGTATCAATTTTTGAAGCTAGCTCATCCGCTGTAATTATATCATTGCCCTGGGATCCAATCAATACAACCTCATCTCCTACTTTAGCATTAATATCTGAAATATCGATCATACTCATATTCATGCAAACCCTTCCAACTATTTTAGAACGCTTTCCCTTTACAAGTACTTCCCCTTTATTAGAAAACCCTCGATCAAATCCTTCTGCATATCCAACAGGTATTACTGCTATTTTCATAGGTTTTTTAATTTTATAACTACATCCATATCCGATAAATCCAGGGGGTTTTAATCTTTTAATTTGAACAACTTTTGTTTTAAAAGAAAGGGCAGGCTTTAATCTTTTAATCTTTATTTCCCCTTTTTCCCATAAATGTTTTATTTCCTCCGAAGGCCAGAGTCCATAGGCAGCTATTCCAATTCTTACCATATCAAACCAAGTTTCTTTAAGCCAAATTGCTGCTGCTGATGCTGCTAGATGGAAAATTGGTCTTTCTTTTAGTTCTTTTTTTATTTCATTTATTACTGATTTAAAATTTTTTATTTGGTATTTTGTGTAATCAATATCCTTTTCTTCTACTGAAGCTAAATGACTCATTATTCCTTCTAGCTGGATAGCTGGAACCTTTTTTATTTCTTTGATCACTTCCTTGACTTCAAAAGGCATCACCCCTAATCTAGAAATTCCGGTATCTATTTTCAAATGAACCTTTAATCTTTTCTGAGAAGGCAATTTTTTAAGAAAAGGTCTAATTGATTTTAAATGATCTTTGCTAATTATAACTATTGAGATGTTCTTTTCTACTGCTTTTAGAATTTCCTGGGGTTCGGTATAACCCATCACTAATATTGGTTTTTTAATACCGATTTCTCGAAGTTTTAAAGCTTCGTTCAAATTCACCACCCCGAAAAAATCAACTATTTTTTCAACAGCTTTTGAAACCTCTATCATCCCATGTCCATAGGCATTTGCTTTTACAACAATTAAAATCTTTTGGCTATTTAAAACATTTTTAATAGCCTTCAAATTTTCTTTGATTGCTTTAAGATCTATTTCACAGAAAGTTAGCATATTCTAAAAAATTTACGCTTTTTATCTCTTTATCTCCTAGGTGATATTTAATAAAAATTTGCATTAACTTATTTAATTTCTTTAACAGTTCATTATTAATTTTAGATGAAAAAATTTGAGAAAATTCATTTTCTAAAATATAGGTGCCTGTTTCTCTTAATTTATCAGAAATCAAAATTCCCTCTCTATTATTTCTGCATTTTTCGCACAAAACGCCCCCTAATTCAAAAGAAAATAGATTTTTTTCTTTTAAATTATCTTTTCCGCATTTTATACAATTTTCAAATTGAGGAGCATATCCTAAAATTTTTGTTAACTTAAGTTGAAAATAAACCAAAACTAAAGGAAGAATATCTTTTTTTAATTCATCTAAATAATTTAAACATTCTAAAAGCAGGTCGAAAAGTTCTTTCCCTTTAGGATCGCTGATCTCTTCTTCTATTAATTTATTAACAAGTTCTAAAAAATAAAATCCGTAAAATAAAAAAGAAAGATCTTTTTTTAAGTTTAAAAACGAATTTTCAAGTTGAACACCTATTATTAAATCAAATTTTTTTCCTTTCGCTATCTCTATATTTACCAAATTAAATAGTTGAAAATAAGGTGCTAATTTTGCTGAACTTTTTTTCATTCCCTTTCCTTTCAACTTCAGTTTCCCGTTTTCTGTCAGCACAGTTATTAATTTATCTTGTTCTTTTAGATCTTTAATATCTAAAACAATTCCTCTTGTTCTATGAATTTGGATCATTTTTTCTTTCTTATCTTGAATTTTTTCTCTAATTCATTTAAAGTTTCCACTACACCTGTATATTCTAGTTCAGACATTGGTAACATTGCTGGCCCAAAAAATCCTTGCCTTCGAATCTCTTGAGCTTTTCTTGCTGCTTCATCTCTTACCCACTCCCAATAAGGATGATCAAATGCATCAGCTGGCTCTGTAAGTTTTCCTCTTTTAACACAAAAAGCTAAACAACTAACTTGAGGGGGACCATCAAAATACGAGATTGGGCTATTCTTTTTCACAGGAATCAAAGGACCAATATGAGATCCCCTCATAAATCCAGCAACATAATGAGCTATAGAGAAAGAAGCTAATATTTCTCCTGTTGCTGGAAAATTTTTCTGGGTTCTTACAATCATCACTGGATCATCTTTTCCCACATATTTTCCTGCAATATTATGAAGACGAGTTGTACTTACTGATACCACCTGTTCTCCTGTAGCTCTAGAGAAAATCCCTTCTATTACAAATCGTTCTGTGTCTCTTAAAAGAGCAGCAAGATCATAAAGATCCTCCGGGGCCTCCAACTCTATTATTTTATCTGCTTTTGTATAACTAACATCAATTATTCTAAATCTAAATCCTTTTTTAATTATTGGAGATAGAATTAATCCAGGAGTATTCATTGGGTCGGCAAAACTTAAATAAAGAGGTAAATTAAAAGCACCTGGATCTGTTTTATCAGCAGCAAAAATTAAAAATGGCTCAGCTGGTCTTTCTTCAAACTCGATTTCAGCAACTGCTGGCCCCATTCCCTTAACATTTCCTGCAAAAGCTTCTTTTAAAAGATCTTGTCCAGCTCCATAAAGACCTTGTGCTTTTGCAATCTCCGTGCCTTTTTTAAAAGCATCCCAACAAATTTTATGAACCTTCTCATTAAGAGGTCCCTTTTTATGAACAGATAAGATAGCGATATCATCTCCTGTGAATCCTACATAAAAATCTAGAAAAACTCCTTTAGCTTGTTTTTTTAAAAAAGAACAAATACTCTCTATCAATTTAGAAGAAGGTTTGATATGACCTCCTATCGAGCCTATATCTGCTTTAATAAGACTTAAAGTAATTTTTGCCATTTTCCCTCCTTTTAATTATTTCTGACATTTTGGACAAAAATGAGCAGAACGTCCTCCTATTTTTATTCTTTCAATAATTGTTCCGCATTTTTTACAAGGTTTTCCTTCTCTTCGATAGACAAATCGCTCCCTATCAAATCTTCCCAATCTCCCTTTTATGTCCCTAAAATCGGAAATACTTTCTCCTCTTAATTTTATAGCCTTTTTTAATACATTTGAGATAGAATTATAAATCCTTTTCAGCTCTTTTTCACTTAGATCTTTTACATCTCTTGCAGGTAAAATTCCGCTTTCAAATAAAATTTCATCAGAATATATGTTTCCAATTCCTGCAATTACTGATTGATCCATTAAAATTTTTTTAATTGGTCCTTTTCTATTTTTAATTGCTTCTTTAAATTTTTCAAAGGTAAAATCTTTCTCCAAAGGTTCAGGACCATATTCGGAAAGATAGTTAGCTAAACTTTCTTTATCAATTAATCTAATAGCGGCAAATTTTCTTAGATCTGATAAAGCAAGTTGATTTCCGTCAGAAAGTAAAAAGGAGAGATGAATAAATTGATTTCTGGGATCTTTAAGTTCTTCTGGCAAATTATCTCCTGTCCATTTTGAATTTTTAATTTTATATTTCGAATCCACTAGTAGAAGATGTCCTGTCAATTTCAAATGAATCAATAAAACTTTATCCGAGGATAAATAAAAAAGAAGATTTTTTGCTCTTCTTTTAATCTCTTTAATCTCTTTATTTTTTATTTCTCGCTCAAATTCTTTAAAGGAAGGTTCTTTTATCAGGTTTTTAGTATCACAATATAAAATTTCAAGGATCTTTTTTCCTTTTATAGATTTATTCAAATCTCTTTTAATTGTTTCAACCTCTGGAAGTTCAGGCATCTAAGCTGCCTTCCTATAATCGAATCCTATTTGATTAAAAATTTCTATTAATCTTTTATCAACTTCTTCTTTTTTAGTATTTTGCTCTCTAATAGCTTTCTCCCATCTTTCCTCTTCTTTTAAATTTGGCTCTATCGTCCCACTTAATGAATCATCGAATTTCTCTAAAAATTTTTCTAACTCATCTAACGGGAGTTTAGAAGGCTCTATTTCTAAATATCTCTCTTCTTTTATCTTATCTTCTTCCTTTCTTCTCTCTTTATATTTAATTTTCCCTTCTTTTTCGAATATAACATCTTCTAAAGGAGCATCTTTCTCTGTAAAAAGGATACTTAAATCAATTTTTCCATTTTCTATCATCTCAAATAATTGCTTGTTGGTAACAGGTCTTTCCTCTCCTTTTTCTAAAGGAAATTTTACCTCTAACCCTTTAATTCCATAATTTTTGAAAGAAAAAATTGTTTTTCCTTTTTCATCGATTATTCTTTCCTTTGGAGCTAATTTTTTTAATAAAGCAACTAGACTTTCTCGGAGAGTCTTGTCAATAGGACTCTCTAAAGCTCTTTTTTCTTCGGGTTTAAGAGAAAGATTAAATAATTTTCTTTCTATTCCTTCTCTTCTCTTTCTTAAATCTTCTTTAATAGGTAAAAGAAATGTTTCTTTGTAAAGCTTGTTAATTTCTTCCCTTTTTTCTAATTCTGTTTGATAACTCTCAATAGTCGAAATAATGGCTATTCTTTCGGCATTTTTATTGTTTAATTCCCGCTCAAAAACCCTTTTTTCTTTAAGAGATAATTCACTTAAAGGTAAATGTTCTAATGCTTTTTCTATTAATTTTTCATTAATTTCTAGTTTTGGTAATTCTTCCGAGGAAATTTTTTCTACCGATGGGAATGGCTCTTTTTCTTCTTTCATTTTTTACCCCTTTCAAATTAAAGAAAATATGTATTAATTAAAACAATCTCATTTGTTCCTCTTCTTTAGTATACTCCATCTTTTTCTCCTTATCAACTCCTTTTCCAAATACAGAAATTTTGCCATAGATTCCATCATATCCTGGAATTTTTAAAACATCTCCTTTTCTTGCTTTTAAAATACCTTCTAAAATATTAGGTGGACAACCTCCTTTCTTAAGCTCCTCTTCTGATTTTTCAAGAAGGATAGAAAATTCTGAATCGAACCTGAAAATTAAATCAAAATATTGAGCTTCTACTGCTTTTGAATTCTTGTTTTGACCCAAAGCTTCTGCAATAATTTCTATCAAAGGAACCAGATGAACAGAATCAACAGCATTTTTAGGCTTAAACCCTTCTTCCCTATCTGCTAATGCTTCCACTCGATGAAGTACTCCAATAGTTAAAGGTTTCCCACATTTAGGACAAATATTATTGTTCTTTATAGCTTCTTTTGGAGACATTCTAAGTCCACAATTTCTATGGCCATCAAAATGATACTTCCCTTCTTCTGGAAAAAACTCAATAGTATAGAGAAATTTATCCGATTCCTGAGCCGGTTTTCGATTAAAAGGAGCTGAGTTTTTGATTAATTCAATTAATTTCTGATAACTGAAATCCTCTATATCTTTTATCTCAAAAACATTTGCTTCCCTAGCTATATTTGAAGGAGAATGGGAATCAGAATTGGAAATTAAACATATCTTATCTAAAGCAGAAATTCTCCAATTCATTTCTGGATCAGAAGAAAGACCGGTTTCTAAAGCATAGATATAAGAACTTAAATCTTTAAAGCACTCTTTGATTGAATCAAAGCCAGAATTTGCACCAAATAAAGAAAACCAAGGAGTCCAAACATGAGCAGGAACAACAAAACAATTTTCATCTATATTAAGGATCAATTGTAAAAGATCATAGGCAGATAAAGAAAAGGTTGGTCTTCCATCTGCGTATAAATTCCCAAAATCACTTAATCTTTCATTAATTAAAGCTACGGTTTTAAAAGATGGTGCGAAAATCAAAAGATGGATTTTTCTTAATTTTCCTCCCTCAGAATAAATACAAGAGACTTCGGTGGTTAAAATAAACAAAGGAAATTTTTCTCGAGAATTTTTAAATTTGAAAAATCCATTCCCTAAAGGCTCTAATTTATTTTTTAATTCGTCAAACCAGAATGGATGAGTAAAATCCCCTGTTCCTAAAATTCCAACCCCTTTATACTTTGCCCACTCTAAAAGATGCTCTAAATCCATATTTTTAGAGGTAGCTCGACTGTATTTCGAATGAATATGAAAATCACAAATTAACCTCATAATTAAAACGTAAAAATAAAAGCGTAAAGCGTAAAGCGTAAAGCGTAAAGCGTAAAGCGTAAAATTAAAAATTAGTTTTTAGCTTTTAGTTTTTAGTTTTTAGTTTTAAATTATCGTTTTTCGCTTTTAGCTTTTAGTTTTTAGTTTCATTATCAGCCATTGATTCTTTCTTCCTCTCCACTTTGTTTTTATCATAACATATTTTCCTTTTAATTTCCTCCCTTTAAGCACAAATTCTAATTCTGTCAGCTTTTCAGTAGGAGATGTTTTAATTTTCAAATCTTTATAAGTTCCTTTATCCCAAATCTTAACCTTACCTGCCCCATAAAGTCCTTCAGGAATTTCTCCTTCAAAATTAATATAATCAACAGGGTGATCTTCCACCTGAACAGCTAATCTTTTTATTCCTGGTTCTTCAGGTATTCCTTTTGGAACCGCCCATGATTTTAAAACCCCATCCATTTCTAATCTAAAATCAAAATGATGATGAGTGGCCCAATGTTCCTGAACAACAAATCTTTTCTTACCTGTTTTTATTACCTTCCCTTTTGGCTCAGGTGTTTTTTCAAAAATCCTTTTTTCCCAATACTCTTTAAGACTCATAAATTTAAAAAATTTTTCTAAAAACGAAGTTAAGATTTGATACCCAAAGTGTCCGGGATTGACCACCCCCGGGGTGGGAATTAAACTATCAAGTTTTTTCTCTTCTTATTTCAGCTATTCTAGCTTTTCCATCACCACTTCCAATAATAGCAAATTTACCATCTGGGCTAATGGAAGTGGACAAAACTGCTCCTCCGATATCTACTTCTTCTATCAGTTTCATTCCAGTTATTTTACCTTTTTTATTTCTTTCGATTTTGGCTAATATAAGTTCTCCATAATCATTTCCAATAATAGTAAAAGTTCCATCGGGGCTGATGGAAGTGGAATACACATAACCTCCAACATATACTTCTTTAATTATCTCCATTTCAGGTATTTCAGCTAATCTAACTTTCCCATCACTACTTCCAATAATAGCGAAAGTTCCATCTGGACTGATGGAAGTGGAATAAACACAACCACCAACTGCTACAAGTCCAATTATTTCCATTCCGGTGATATTACTTTCTTCGTCTTTTTTGATTTTAAATAAGCTAACTCCTCCATCACCACTTCCAATAATAGCAAATTTACCATCTGGACTGACAGAGGTCGAATAAATCCTCCCTCCAACTTTTACTTCTTTTATTACTTCTATTCCAGTTACATTACCTTTTTCATCTCTTTTGAGTTTAGCTAATCTGGCTTGATCTTCACTTCCAATAATAACAAAGGTTCCATCTGGGCTGACGGAAGTAGAATAAACTAATCCTCCAATCTCTACTTCTGTTCTTTCTATTATTTTTATTCCGGTTATTTTTCCTTCTTTATCTCTTTTTATTTCAGCTAATCTAACTTTCCCATCACTACTTCCAATAATAGCGAAAGTTTCGTCTGGACTAATGGAGGTGGAAAGAACCCATCCGTCAGTTTCTATTTTAATTATTTCCATCATTCCAATAATTTTACCTTCTTTGTCTCTTTCAATTTTAACTAATCTCGCTTTTCTATCCTCGCC
>Ga0190363_1002184_pt1 | contig 11275 bp, 8 predicted proteins | sample 48721867_MG_FD_161272 | JGI IMG/M metagenome (GOLD analysis project Ga0190363, IMG submission 161272) | Hydrothermal vent microbial mat bacterial communities from Southern Trench, Guaymas Basin, Mexico - 4872-18-6-7_MG | ecosystem: Environmental > Aquatic > Marine > Hydrothermal vents > Microbial...
GCAGTTGTCTTCAACCTTGAAGGGCACGATTTTAACTCCTTTCCTCCTCCTTTCCCTGTTCCAGAGTACGGCGCACAGTCTCCTCGCCACGATAACTGAGACGGTCTCGTGTTCTAATGCTCTTCTCAGGGTGTCCTCCATCTTTCTGATGTTATACGGGTTCACAACCTCCACGAACTCTATGCCGCAGCCTCTCGCAACATCTTCTATCTTAACTGGCTTCGACTGTTCACCGCAGCCTCTGACAGGCAGCCCGGGGTGAGGCTGAAATCCTGTCATCGCCGTTCCAGAGTTATCCAAGATTACGAACACAAACCTGTGCTTGTTGTAGACAGCGTTAATCATGGCTGGAACGGTTGCGTGGAAGAAGGTGGAGTCCCCTACCGTAGTGATAATCTTGTTTTTCAAAACCTCGCTCAGCCCGTTGGAAACTCCTACCCCTGCCCCCATGCAGATGGTTATCTCAACGGTTTCAAAGGGCTTGCTTACACCCAGCGTATAACAGCCTATATCGCTTGGTAAGGCTGCTCCCCCAACCTCCTTGGACACCTTCTTAATCGCGTAGTAGGTGGCAGCGTGAGGACAGCCGGGGCAGAAAACTGGAGGGCGGGGAGGCGCTATCGAAGAAACGGTGTTCGCCTTCTCAAGAAGCTCGTCGTAGCTTCCCACGCTTCTACCCAGCATTTCCGCTAAGCCTCTTTCAACTATGGAAATACTGTACTCGTAGCTCTCCGGGAAGCAGCCGTTCTCCTTCCCGTAAACCTTCACACCGTAGTCTTTAGCTATAGCCTTCACGTGAAGTTCTACAAAAGGGTCGAGTTCTTCTACAATGACAACCTTGTCGAGTGAGCCTATAAAGTTCTCTATAAGCCTCTCCGGAAGCGGATACTGGGTTAAAAGCTTCAAAACCGGCAGGTCCACTCCAAGTCTTCTTAAAGCTTCCTTGGCGTAAGTATAACTTATACCGCAGGCGATTACGCCTTCTCTTCCTTCTCCCCCTTCAACCCTGTTTATTTCTACACCGTCAAAACGCTTGCGAACTCTCTCGATTTTTTCCAGTAGCACTTTTTTCCTTTTTATGGCGTTCGCAGGCACGAGAACGTCGGATAGCGGGCTTCTCTTCCATTCAACTCTTTCAAGCTTCTTTTCAGGAAGCCTGCCAAGCTTAACAACCCCGCTTGTATGGCTGAGCCTGGTGTAGCTTCTAAACATTATGGGAAGCTGGAACTCTTCGGAAAGCTCGAAGGCAAACTTCACTAGGTCCTTAGCCTCCTGAACGTTCGACGCCTCTATTACTGGAACCCTAGCCGCTCTTCCATACCATCTGTTGTCCTGCTCGTTCTGGCTGCTGTGCAGGGACGGGTCGTCGGCGCTGACCACGACGAAGCCTCCTCTCGCCCCAACGTATGCGAAGCTGAAGAGGGTGTCCGATGCGACGTTAACGCCGACATGCTTCATCCCGCACATGCCCCGCTTCCCAGCGAGGGACGCTCCAGCCGCAACTTCGAAGGCTACCTTCTCGTTGATGGAATATTCCATGTAAAACTCTGTTCTGCCCTTCAGCAGTCTGCAGGCTTCGGAGAGGGTGTCAGCGATTTCAGATGATGGTGTTCCAGGATAGGCGGCGTAAACGTCTATGCCAGCTTCCAAGGCTCCTCTAGCTATAGCCTCGTTTCCCAGGAGAAGCACGTTTTCGTCTTCAATGTCTTTAACTACGTCTTTAATCATGTCTAGCCCCTACATACTACTGGACATTAAAAGGTATTTTTAGGTATAGTCAGCCTGAGAAAATTTTGAGTACGTCACGTTTTGCCAGCGGCTTTTAATTAACTTTAACAAGGTTTAAATATTCTTTTCATATAACGGTGAAAGCGATGACGCAGCTTAACGTTCTCTTAGTTGGCGTAGGCGGCCAGGGGATACTTACAACTTCTGCCATACTGGGAAGGGCAGCCCTCAAAGCGGGAGTGAACGTTATAACGGCTGAAACCCATGGCATGGCTCAGAGGGGTGGAAGCGTTGAAGTTCACGTCAGATTTGGAGAGGTCTATGCCCCCCTAATCCCGCTTGGAGGCGCTGACGTAGTGGTTTCCCTTGAACCAGTGGAGGCTGTCAGGTATGCACGGTACCTCAACCGGAACACGCTTGTCATCTTGAACGATAGAAGCGTGATACCTCCCATAGTTTCATCAGGCCTGGCGAAGTATCCTGAAATAGGCGAAATCGTGGAAAACCTGAAAAAGATTACTGGGAACGTGAGGGTGGTTGAAGCGTCTAAGATTGCGGAGGAGGTTACAGGAGGAATCCAGGCAACCAACGTGGTAATCATAGGCATGCTCACCAGGCTTGTGAAGCTGCCCTTCAGCTACGACGCGGTTGAAGAAGCGGTGAAGGAGGTTTTACCGGAAAAACTGCACCCAATAAATCTTAAAGCCCTGAAAGCCGGATACGAGAGTGTAGTAGAATAAGAAGGGTGCAGAATTCTTCCTTTCCGGCTTATGTAATTCTGGGTTGGGGGTGAAATGGTATGGTGGAAATAAAAACGATCTGCGTTCTAGGCGCTGGCGTTATGGGCCATGCGATAGCTGAGCTTGCCGCCCTTTCAGGCTTTAACGTTAAAATGAGAGATATCAGCGAGGAAATAGTTCAGAAAGGCTACGAGAGGATTAAGGCAAGCCTTGAAAGGGACGCTGAAAAAGGCAGGCTGAAAGAAAGCGTGGAGGCTGTTCTGAGAAGAATCACCCCTGTTGTCGAGCTGGAAGAAGCCGTGAAGGAAGCCGACATGATAATAGAAGCCATCCCGGAAGTGCTCGACCTTAAGGGAAAAGTTTTCCGGGAATGCGAGCAATACTGTCCTGAACGCACCATCTTCGCGACTAACACTTCCTCCCTAAGCATTTCAAAGCTTGCAGAATATACAGGCAGACCTGACAGGGTGGCAGGCTTACACTTCTTTAACCCCCCAAAAATAATGAGGCTTGTTGAAATAGTTTGGGGGGAAAAGACAAGCAGGGAAACCGTGAGAGCCGTTGAGGAAGCCTCCAAAAGGATGAGGCGGGTAATCATACACGTGCGGAAGGATGTCCCAGGCTTCGTAGTCAACAGAATCTTCGTCACAATGGCCAACGAGGCAGCCTGGGCCCTGGAAAAAGGTGAAGGAACCGTCCTAGAAATCGACTCTGCAATCAAGTATAAGATGGGGCTTCCCATGGGGCTCTTCGAATTACACGACCTCCTCAGAGGAGGATGCATAGACCTCACCTACCACATCCTAGAATACTTCAGGGAAACGCTGGGTGAAACCTACAGGCCGGCGCCCCCCTTCGAAAGGCTGGTTAAGGCTGGGTATCTCGGAAGGAAAAGCGGTAAAGGCTTCTACGACTGGTCGGAGGGAAAGAGAAACGAGGTTCCCCTAAGGGCTGGAAGCAGGTTCGATATTTTACGGTTCATCGCGCCAGCGGTAAACGAGGCAGCATGGCTTATTGAAAGAGAAGTGGCAACCCGCGAGGAAATAGACAGGGGAGTAATCTACGGGCTGAACTATCCGAGAGCCCTGCTGAGAATCGCCGACGACGTGGGAATAGACGCCGTGGTAGGCAAGCTGAAGGAGCTCTACGAATCCTACAAGGAGGAAAGGTATAAGCCTAACCCCGTCCTGCTGAGAATGGTTGAGGAAGGCAGGCTGGGCAGAAAAACCAAGGAAGGCTTCTACAAGTATCTCCCCGGCCTCTACGAGTTTGTAAAGCTGAAAATCGACAGGGAAAACAAGATTGCAACCCTGATGTTAAGCAGGCCGCAGAGGGCGAACGCTCTGAACCTCACCTTCCTAGATGAAATATGCGATGCTGTGGCTGTGCTCGAAAAAGACCGCGATGTCAGATGCATAATCATAACAGGTGAAGGAAGAAACTTCTGTGCCGGAGCAGACCTAGCAGCCTTCGCTGAAGGAAGAGCCGAAGCGGTAATGGAATTCAGCGAGAAAGGCCATGCCACCTTCACGAAAATAGAGTCCCTGTCCAAGCCTGTTATCGCCGCCATCAACGGGCCGGCCTTAGGAGGAGGGCTTGAGCTGGCTCTCGCCTGCGACCTAAGGGTTATGAGTAAAAAAGCCTTCGTCGCCCTGCCTGAATTAAACTTGGGGTTGTTTCCGGGGTGGGGTGGAACCCAAAGGCTTGCCAGCCTCATAGGCCTCTCCAGGGCTAAGCAGATGGTGTTCATGAGGGAAAACGTGGATGCGGAAACCGCCTTCAAATACGGGATTGCAAACTATCTGGTTGAGCCTGAGAAATTCGACGAGTTCGTATATGAAATCGCCAGGAAAATCGCGGAGGGTCCTCCCATCGCCTATAAGCTGGTGAAAAAGGTGATGTGTCATGGAAACCAGCCTAGCCTGAGGGCGGGGCTGTACATGGAGGCAGCCTCCAGCGGCGACGTGGCTGTAACCGAGGACATCGCAGAAGGCGTAACAGCCTTCATGTACAGGAGAAAACCGGAATTCAAGGGGAAGTAAGCTAAATTCGAACTGCCAGGGGAAAACCTTGTCTTTAAGCGTGTGAAGTTTAATCTTAAGTAATCTGTATCGTTAAATGGTTATTGTGAGAGGGTGTTAAAAATGCCTGGTGTTAAAGATAAAGTTGCCATAATAGGCATGGGATGCACCAAGTTTGACGAGCACTGGGATAAGGACATCAAGGACCTCGTAGTAGAAGCATGCTACGAAGCCTTCGAAGACGCAGGCGTGGAGTCCAAGGACATTCAAGCCGCCTGGTGGTCAAGCGTTATGGGCGGCTACCTGGGGCGTAGCCTAGCATACCCCCTGAAGCTGGACTTCATACCGATTACAAGGGTGGAAAACCGGTGTGCTGGAGGTCATGATGCCTTCATCAATGCCTGCTACGCGGTTGCCTGCGGCGCCTACGACATCGTCCTAGTGTGCGGTGCAGAGAAACTGAAAGATGTGGGGCTGGCTATTCCAGGAGTAATCGACCCTCTTGAACCCTACACCAGCAGGGTGAAGCCGTCTTTCCCGCCTCCCGCCGCCTACGCTCAGCTTGCCGTACGGTACTTCCACCATTACGGCATAAGCATCGAAGAAGGGAAGAAAGCCCTTGCCAAAATAGCGGTGAAGAACCACTATAATGGTTCTCTGAATCCTAAAGCACAGTTTCAGCGTAAAATCACATTGGAAGACGCCTTGAACGCGCCTATGATAGCGTACCCGCTGGGGCTCTACGACTGCTGCGGAATAACCGACGGGGCGGCGGCAGCAATCATCGTCCACGCTGACCTAGCTAAAAACTACCGGGACGATTACGTGCTGGTGAAAGGCGTTGGGATGAGCTGCGGATGGTATCAGGCTGAGCTCCTAGACGACTGGAGCCTAACGTACATCGAGGAAAACGTCAGAGCCTCCAAGGAAGCCTACGCGGAGGCAGGCATTGAAAACCCACGTAAAGACTTAGACCTGGCGGTAGTCCACGACTGCTTCACCATCACAGAGCTTGTAATCTACGAGGACTTCGGCTTCAGCCCTAGGGGAAAAGCCAAAGAGGACGTAGACGCTGGAACCTTCGAGCTGAAAGGCGAGTTGCCCGTTAACACGGATGGAGGCCTTAAATGCTTCGGCCATCCCATAGGAGCAAGCGGACTCAGAATGATATACGAGGTCTACAAGCAGCTTCAAGGCAAAGCTGGCCAGCGGCAGGTGGAAATAAGAAGCCAGAAAGGCCTTACGCATACACTTGGAGGAACCCCGGTTGACTCCAACACCTCCGCCATCGCCATACTCGGCCTGAGGGGGGCCTAAAATGGTTGGAATAGTCTCATATGGAGCCTACATTCCAAAGTGGAGGCTAAGTCTTGAAACTGTTTCCAAGCGCCTCCGCGGTGAAAAAGCCGTCGCCGGCAAGGATGAAGACAGCTTGACGATGGCCGTTGCCGCAGCCATAGACTGCCTGGGCGAAATCAGCCCGAACAATGTTGACGGAGTATTCTTCGCGTCAACCACCTCCCCCTTCAAAGAGAAAAGCGTGTCTGCGACGATAGCCGCCGTCCTCGATCTTCGACGCGACATCCTCACAGCAGACTTCGCCAACTCGCTTAAAGCAGGAACCACCGCTCTAAAGGCTGCCTCCGACATGGTTAAAGCAGGCTCGGCAAGGCAGGTGCTAGTTGTCGCTGCTGACTGTCGTCTTGCTGCTCCCGGGTCCGGCTTCGAGCAGACGTTCGGAGATGGTGCGGCTGCCTTCTTGGTGGGCGGTGAAAACGTGGTCGCCACCATGGAGGACTGCTACTCTGTTTCAGATGAAATATACGATGTGTGGCGTAGAGATGTTGACTCGTACGTGCAGTCGTGGGAGGAACGCTTCGTCTACACGAGAGGATACCTGCAGGTGGTCAGAGAGACTGCCTTGGGCCTAATGAAGAAGGCTGGAGTAAACCCCAACGACCTAACCAAAGCAGTCTTTTACGCGCCTGATACCAGAAGAGCCATGGGTCTGGCTAAAGGCTTAGGTTTAGACCCTAAAACCCAGCTTCAAGACCCCCTAATTGGAACTGTAGGTAGCACGGGTGCAGCCCACTCTTTAATGCTGTTTGTAGCGGCTCTGGAAGACGCTAAGCCAGGTGACAGGTTTCTGCTGGCAAGCTATGGAAACGGCAGCGATGTCTTCCTCTTCCAGGCTGGAGAAAACGTGGAGAATCTTAAGGGTAAAAGGAGGGGTGTGAAGGTTCACCTCCAATCGAAGCGTATGGTACCCGACTACGTCACCTACCTGAAATGGCGTGAACTTGTAAAGATGCCGGAGCCCAGGGTTCCCATGGCAGTCTCATATCCTAGCGCCGTGGCGATCTGGAGGGAGCGCAACCGAATATACCCCCTGCACGGGGTTAAATGTAAAACCTGTGGTACGGTTCAGTATCCCCCCCAGCGTGTTTGCGTTAAATGTCGTACCAAAGACAATTTTGAGGAGGTCAGACTGTGCAACAGGCGGGGTAAACTCTTCTCGTTCTCCTTTGACTTCCTGAGAGGGGTGCCCATAGGACTTGTCAACTTGGATGGTGGAGGCAGAATCTTCTGCGAGCTAACCGACGTGGAAGTGAAGGAGCTAGAAGCCGACATGCCTGTGGAGTTAAGCTTCAGAAGGCTGTACTTGTGGCGTAGCGACGGCATATACGGCTACTTCTGGAAGGCTATACCCGTAAGAGCCTAGCCCTCCCTCCGAAATCTTCCTTTTTTCCTTCAGCCTAACAGGTGGCTGTATCCTGTTTGGGAAGCCCTAAGACAGGTAGCAATCTTTAAATACCCTTCTACTTTGATGAAATGATAGGATGAGTTCCTATGCTTAAAGTTAAAAATTTAACAAAAAAATTTGGAGAACTAGAGGCTGTAAGCAACGTAAGCTTTGAAGTGAAAGAGCGTGAATGCCTGGGCATTATCGGCCCAAATGGGGCTGGTAAAACAACCCTTTTCAATGTTATATCAGGATTTATGAAGCCCACCTCTGGAAGAGTGGAATTTCTGGGCATGAACATAACAGGTAAAAAACCGCATGAACTGGTTAGGCTGGGCTTAACCAGAACCTTCCAGATAATTAGAGTTTTCAAAAACATGACTGTGCTTGAAAACTTTTTAGCTATCACCGAAAGAGAAGAAGAATTCATCAAAGAGATGGGACTCTGGGGAAAAAGAGACTACCTGGCGAAGGACCTTCCCCAGGGAGACCTGAGAAGGCTAAACATTGGAATGGGCTTGGCAACCAACCCGAAGATGCTGCTGCTAGACGAACCCTTCTCAGGGCTAAGTCCGAAGGAAGGAGCAGAATTAGGAGCAGTCATTAAAAGGCTGAAAGAGAAAGGCATGACCATGATAATCATAGAGCATAAGCTGAAAGAGCTTTTCGACCACGTTGAAAGAGTTCTAGTTCTAAACTACGGCCGCCTCCTCTGCGAGGGAGCCCCTGAAGAAGTGGTTAACGACGCGAAGGTGGTTGAAGCCTACCTGGGTGTCGGCTATGAAGGTGCTTGAAGTCGAAAATTTGAGGGCCTACTACGAGAAGGCTCTCATACTGAGGGATGTCAGCGTCGATGTGGGTAAAAGGGAAACCGTTGCCATTCTCGGCCCGAACGGCGCCGGTAAGACAACTCTGCTGAAATCGATTGTTGGGCTGGTTAAAACTGAAGGTAAAATAAAATTTAACGGTGAAGACCTGACAGGACTTAAACCCCACGAGCGGATACGTAAGGGGATTTCCATATGCCAGGAGGGGAGAAGGCTTTTCCCGGACATGACCATTGAAGACAACCTCAGGCTTGGAGCGGCCAGAAAAGACTGCGATGACGAGTTAGAATTTGTCTACAGCATTTTCCCGGAGCTTAAAAAGAGAAGAAACCATATTGCCAAAATGGCGAGCGGCGGAGAGCAGCAGATGGCGGCAATAGGCAGGGCTTTAATGGCTAAGCCTAAACTTCTCCTGATGGATGAGCCGTCCATGGGACTCGCGCCCATAGCCATATGGCGTATAAGAGACGCCATAAAAAAGATACAGAAGGAGACTGAAACGCAGATACTGATTGTAGAGCAGAACATCCGCTTAGCCTTCGACCTGGCTGACAGGGTGAACATCCTGATTAAAGGGGAAATCGTTGAAAGAGGAACAGCAGACTCCCTGAAAAGCCTGGAAAAACGCTATTTCGAACTGCTCTAAACTGAAGCTGTCTCCTGTAAGCCAAGAGAATTTATGTTTACCCAGCGACCAAGTTTCATCTTTTCGCTAGTTTCTTGGCTTTTATCCACAGCCCCTCAGGTGCAAGGATTGCGATGACGACGAGTATTGCGTAAAGGATTATGTCGTCGTTTATCGGCAGCCCTGTTGCCGCAATGGTTGCCATAGCCCCCTTCAACCACCAGTACTTCGTCAAGTAGATGATGAGTCCTCCGATTAGCGGGCCGAATATTGTGCCTAAGCCCCCGATAACCGTTGCGAGGATGATGAGAAGCATCAGCGGGACATCATACAGGTCAGGGGACACGGTAACCCTGTAGTGAACAATCGCTGCACCAGCTATCCCAGCGAAAAACGAGCTTATAACGAAGGCTAGAACCTTATATTTCACCGTGTCTATTCCGACAGCCTCAGCAAGGTCCAGGTCGTCTCTTATCGCCTTGAATTTCAGCCCTATCCGGCTGTTTACTATGGTAAACATTATCGCCACGGAGATAAGCATGATGATGAGGGCAATATAGTACTTCCCGGTAGAGGCTGGGGCGAGAGCCTTTTCAAGCCCCACCGAGAATCCTTCTTCTCCTCCAAAGATTTCTCTCCATATAACCGTGGTTTCTATGAAAACCAGCGGCAGAACTGCTGTAACCAGGGCGAAGTACCATCCTCTAAGTCTGAGAGTTATAACTCCTATTATGAACCCTACGATTCCCGCTGCTATTCCCCCCAGGAAAATCGTGGCGAAAATGGAGATTTCAGGCATCCCGGCCAAGGGGCTGAGAAAGGTTCCTTGAAACCTAGAGGGAACCTGCAGGAGGGCTGTAGTGTAAGCCCCTATACCCACGAAGACGGTGTGTCCCAAGTTCACCTGCCCCGTGTAGCCTACCATTAAATCCCAGCTTACCGTGAGAATCATGAAGAGGCAGGTTAAACCAAGAATATAGGTGAACGCGTCAGGCATAAACCAAGGTGTAATCACAGCTACAATTATTAAAAAAACCATCACGGGAAGCTTCCTGCTTCGAAGGTTAAAGCCTCTCATCACTCTTTAACCCCGAACAGCCCTGTAGGCCTGAATATGAGGATGGCTATAATGATAATCATGGCGACGAACTCAGACCATCTTGCACCGTAAAGGCTGATTACGATGGTAAGCGTGTACCCCACTATGAAGGCTGCTATCACGCTTCCCCTAACGCTTCCCAGCCCTCCAAGAATGACTATGGCGAAAGCGAAGACCAAAGCTTTAAGTGTTAGAAAGGGGTTTGCCGCGTAAATCTGAGCGAACAGCGACCCTCCCAGCGCCGCAAGAATAGCTGACACAAACATGGTAATCATGAACAGCTTACCAATGTTCAAGCCGACAAGCATCGCAGCCTCAGCATCCTGGGACGCCGCGGTTATCTCTTTTCCAAGCCTTGTCCTATTAATGAAGACGCCCAGCAGGATTAGGGCGACAACTGCGACTACAAGGGTGAAAAGTCTTATGCTTGGTATGGGCACGCCTCCTATGCACACAACGCCTCTAATCATGGAGGGAAAGGACACGCCATGCTCTCCGAAAGTTAAAAGTATAAACTGCTCAAGAATCAAAGCCAGCGCCAAAGTCACAATGATAATCATTACTTCATGCTCTCTTATCGGCGCCATCATGCCTCTATACGCGGCTACAGCCAGCAGCCCAACCATAATCATGCCGACTATCGTGGAAAGGTAGGGGTCAAGACCTACACTGTGGATGAGAGCTAACCCGAAGTAAGCTCCAAGAATGAAAAACGCTCCGTGAGCGAAATTCAGTATTCTTGAGACACCAAATATCAGAGTGAAACCGGAGGCGACAAGCGCCCAAATACCGCTTACAGTCGCACCATAAATAAGAATCCTTATAAGAAGCTCAATCATACCCTTCCACCTAAATCAAAAATAAAAGGGTGGATTTTGGGTTTTTCGGATTACTTTGTGAACCAAGGTGGGAACTTCAGCTCGCTGTTGGCCATTTCCTTAGGCCATATTATATACTGTTTTCCATCCTGCCACTGGGATATCCAGTTTCTAACAAGATTGCTACCCCATGCGAGGTCGTGATCCCACTTATATTCATGACCCCGAGGATAGAACGCTATTCTCCGAGTTAGCACCGCAGGGTTATCAGGAGTATACTTTTCCAGGTATTTAACGACAACATCCGAGTCAAACGGGTTTGCTTCTCCAGCTGCTGCAGCAGCCTCCACAACCATCTTATAAAGGTAAACTGCGTCGTAAGCACCATAGCCTTGGTGTGCTTCCGGCGGGTAACCATACTTTTTCGTGTAGTTTTCAATAAACTTCTTGCATATTTCTGTGGGCGGGGCTGTCTGCACAACTCCGCCGTCAGCAATAAATATGTAATAGTTAGCTGCTCCCTCAGTTTTCTCCCAAAATCCTAAATCTAAAGCTGCTAAGTCGTGTCCCGCCAGTAATACCGGCAATTGCAGCCTAGCCCAATGCTTAACTAAAACATCTCCCGTTCCCGCGATGGCGAGAATTGGGAGAATCACTTTAGCGCCAGCATCATG
>Ga0190363_1002187_pt1 | contig 11266 bp, 9 predicted proteins | sample 48721867_MG_FD_161272 | JGI IMG/M metagenome (GOLD analysis project Ga0190363, IMG submission 161272) | Hydrothermal vent microbial mat bacterial communities from Southern Trench, Guaymas Basin, Mexico - 4872-18-6-7_MG | ecosystem: Environmental > Aquatic > Marine > Hydrothermal vents > Microbial...
CCCCTTCAATTAAATGCACGATTTTATCGTTTAATTCAAATACCTTCAATACCTTTCTTCCATTTATCTCTCCTTTATCACTCGGTTGCCCACCACTCTCAGGATAAAAACAAGTCTGATTAAGAATAATTCCTACCTTATCCTCTATAAGCATCTTTTCTATAATTTCTGCTTCAAATTCTTTTTGATATGGATCATCTAAATATAATCTTCTTTCCATTATTTACCCTCCTTATTTATGCTCATTTATCCTCCTTCCATTCTATAGGAAAGGTCCTTAGCTTCGAAAACTAAAGCAATAGACCTCTTCGAGGAGCGGGAGCGATGCACTATACCTTCTTTTATCAGTAAAGCCTCCCCTTCGCGTAAACGAATAGATTTTTCATCTTTAACATCTATGTAAACCTCACCTTCTATAATTAGAAAAAATTCATTTCCATTATGTGAGTGGAAAGGATATTCGCCTTCAATTAAAACCAGATTCACACCATAATTATCAAGAGTTGCGATTGGTTTAAGAATAAATTTTTTATTTAAACTTTTTGCTAAATTTTTAATTATAATTTTTTTCATGGAAAATCTCCTCCTTTTACAATATTCTACTAAATAATAAAACTAAAAATACAGTTAAACCTATAATTCCAACTGGAAGATATAAAATTTTATATACTTTTTTAAGTTCAGCTTTAAAATATTGTAAAGTAAGAATAAGACATAAATGGGCAGGAGAAAGCAAAATACCAAGAAAACCGCTCACATAAGCAAACATAACATAAACAAGGTCAGGCTTATCAATTCCAAAAATTGGAAGCAGAATTGGGAATGAAACAGCTACATAAGCATGGTTTACGCCTGTTAAAAAGGCTATCACAAAAGGAGTGAAGAAAAGCAATATAATAGGTGCAGAGCCTTTAGTCCCTACAATATTTAGAATTGAAGAAAAAACATTAGACTCAAGAATAATTTTTTTAAAAAGCATTACAGAATAGAGAAGAAAAATAATCTTTAAAGAAATACTTTTTATTAATATTTTAAATCTATCTTTTATTCCTATCTTCAGCAGGATAAAAGTCAAAACAACAACAATTCCAAGAGCTAAAACCATGGAAATTTTAATCGCAAAAATTAAAACAAGAGCTAAAATAATAGGCCATAAACTCTTAAAAAGTAAAACAAAGTTCTTTAAATAATTACTTCTTCCACGACTCCTGTTTTCTATTTTAGGTGCCCTTACGAAAAGAATAATTAAGCCAAGTATAATAGCTAATATAGTAAATGGAAATTGAATTATTATCAATTTTTCAATCGGGATTTTTACAACTGTAACTGCTACTATTAATCCAGGATATAGAGGCCAACAATATTCCCAGATATGACGAAACCAGTAATTAAAAAAAGTCTTCTCCTCCGGGGAAAGATTCATCCCCCGACTCCCTTCCTCAACCATGGGAGCTGATAATAAAGCTCCTCCAAGCATTGGAAGGAGTCCGATAATAGAGGCAGGAAGAATCATTGCTATCCTGGGTTCAGGAATAATATTATTTAAAGAATCAACCATATTCTGTAAATTTCCTGCGCTTTGCAATAATTTACCGAGTATTAAAACTAAAAGGATTATGCCAATCAAGTTTAAAGTATCTTTATTAGTTGAAGTGCTGATAAGAGATTTTCCCATTTCTTTTAAACTCATGCCCATAATTAATCCAGCTAATATAGAACCTGAAAATAGAGTAAGTCCTAAATCTATTCTCAAGCGTATCAGGATTAAAATAAAAATAATAATAACTGCCAATTTCAGTATTATCATCTTCTAATTTCCTTAGTGATTCTAAAATGAAGCTTGGCTATTTTCCTGAGCAAATCTTCTCCCTTTTTTTCAAATATTTCTTTTGCAAGTTTCTTAACTTCGGAAGAAGAACCTTTTAATAATTGAATACCTATTTCCTTTGAAAGAGATTCCAACTTCATTAGAAATTCAGCCCGTGCTAATACAGAGGCTGAAGCAACTGCAAGGTCTTCTTCTGCCCTCGGATGCTGTTCTACAATAACCTTTTTTCCCTTTTCCATTAATGTGTTTAGAATATAATTTTTATCACCAAATTGGTCAGTAAGCACATAATCACAATTAACCTTTTGCAGAATATTTTCAATTACTCTGCTGTGTGCCCATGCTAAAATTCTATTTAAGTTTCTCATCTTTTCATAGAGTATATTATATTTTTCCGGTCCAATAAGAACTATAGAATATATAATATTTTTTTTAATAATTTCTGCAATTTCAATTATTCTTCTATCACTTAATTTCTTACAATCTCTGACTCCTATGGATTTTAAATTCTCTTCATCATTTCTGGATTTTATAAAAACCCCTGCCACTACTAATGGACCAAAATAATCTCCTTTCCCAGATTCATCTGTTCCTATTCTGCTTTTGAAAATTTTTTTCCCGGTCATTTAGATTTTGACTTTTGGAGGGCAATCCTTATTTTATAAGATTCCGTTCCTTAGCTGCTTCGGTTAGTTCTGAGCGGAATTTTGGATGAGCTATTTTGATTAAAGCTTCTGTTCTTTCCATTAAATTTTTTCCATGTAAATAAGCAATTCCATATTCAGTAACAACATAATGGACATCTGCTCTTGTTGTAACAACTCCTGCTCCTTGTTTTAAGAAAGGCACAATCTTTGAAATAGTATCTTTCTTTGCTGTTGAAGGAAGAGCGATAATAGGTTTCCCGCCTTTTGAATGAGCAGCCCCTCTAATAAAATCTACCTGCCCACCAAATCCACTGTAAATATAGGTTCCAATTGAATCAGAACAGACTTGCCCAGTAATGTCAACTTCAATAGCTGAATTTATAGCTATCATATTCTCATTTTGTGAAATAATGAAAGGATGATTTGTATAATTAACAGGATGAGCTTCAAAAAAGGGATTATTATCAACAAATTCATAAAGTTTTTTTGAACCTAAAATAAAGGTGCATATGACTTTATGAGGGTGAAGGGTTTTTTTTGCTCCTGTTATTATTCCCTGCTCAATTGCTTCCATGATTCCATCAGATACCATCTCAGTATGAATCCCAAGGTCTTTTTTGCCTTTTAGAGCAGACAATACTGCATCAGGTATCCCTCCGATTCCCAGCTGGAGAGTTGAACCATCTTCAATTAAATCAGCTATATAATGACCGATTCTTCTCTCAACTTCAGTAAAAGGCTTCTTTTTAAGTTCTGGTAAATCCTCGGAAACTTCCACCAATTTCTCAAAGCGGGAAAAGTGCACAAAGGAATCTCCGAGCACTCGAGGCATTTTTTCATTCACTTGACCTATAACAATTTTTGCAGTTTCCACAGCAGCTTTAGACGCTAACACCTCTACTCCCAAACTCATGAATCCATGCTCATCAGGAGGTGAAACCTGTACAATTGCAACATCTAAGGGAAGTTGTCCAGAGTAAAAGAGATTGGGGATTTGGAAAAGAAATATTGGTACATAATCTGCTCTTCCCTGATTCACTGCCTCTCTATCCGCAGGTCCTACAAAAAGGGAATTATGACGGAAATGTCCCTCCATACCCGGCTTTGAAAACGGGTCTTCTCCCATTAAAAGCACATGAATTAATTTAACATTATAAAGTTCATCTTTTCTATTGGCTAAGGCTCTCAATAATACAAAAGGTGTTGCAGCATTACCTCCAATATATATATTATCATTGCTCTTAACCACTGAAACTGCTTCTTCTGCAGTAGTCAATCTCTTTTTATATTCATCAACCCAGCTCATTTTTTCTCCTTTAAATATCTATCAATTGAATGGGCAGCTTTTCTTCCATCTCCCATGGCAAGAATAACTGTCGCTCCTCCTCTTACTATATCCCCTCCTGCATAAACTCCTTCCATACTTGTTTGCATTGTTTCCCAATCCACTTCTATATTTCCCCATTTCCCGACTTTAATCTGAGGAGTTGTTTTAGGAATAAGGGGATTAGGGCTCTGCCCTATTGCAACCACAACTAAATCCACTTCCATCTTAAACTCTGAACCTTTTATTGGAACCGGTCTTCTTCTTCCTGAAGCATCAGGCTCCCCAAGTTCCATTTTAATACATTCCATGCCTATAAGTCTACTATTTTCATCTCCTATATATTTAATCGGAGCTGTTAAAAAATGAAACTCTATTCCCTCTTCCTCAGCATGCTTTATTTCCTCAACTCTTGCTGGCATTTCTGCCTTTGAACGGCGATAAATAATCATAGCCCTCTCTGCCCCAAGCCTTTTTGCAGTGCGCACAGCGTCCATAGCCACATTTCCTCCTCCAATTACAGCAACTCTTTTTCCTTTGTAAACTGGTGTATCATATTCTGGAAATTCATAAGCTTTCATTAAATTAACTCTTGTTAGATATTCATTCGCAGAATAAATTCCAACCAAATTTTCTCCCTCAATTCTCATAAAATTTGGTAATCCAGCACCTGTTCCTATAAAAAATGCCTCGTATCCCTCTTTCTTCAAATCCTCAATAGTTGCTGTCATTCCAACCACAAAGTCCGTAATTATTTCAACTCCCAATCTCCTTAAATAATCTATCTCAGCATCAAGAATATGTTTTGGTAATCTAAATTCGGGAATTCCATAAACCAGAACTCCTCCTGGCTTATGGAGAGCCTCAAAAATAGTAACCTGATGCCCTCTTTTAATAAGTTCACCAGCTACTGTTAAACCTGCCGGACCAGAACCAATAATCGCCACTTTTTTACCTGTTGGTGAAGCTATTTCAGGTATATCAACCTTTCCAGTCTCCCTCTCATAATCAGCCACAAATCTTTCCAGATTTCCAATAGCAACTGGAACTCCTGTCGCTTTTTTCAAGTTACATTCTTTTTCACATTGAATCTCCTGTGGACATACCCGACCACAAATCGCTGGTAAGGAATTTGTCTCCTTTATTTTTTTAGCAGCTTTAACAAATTCTCCCTTTTCTATAAGTTTAATAAAAGAGGGAATATCAATTCTTACAGGACATCCCTTTATACATTGAGGATTCGCACAATCTAAACACCTCTTTGCTTCCTCAACAGCCTGTTCCTCTGTTAAGCCCAGATTAACTTCTTTGAAAAATTTTATTCTTTCCTCCGGTTCTCTTTCCGGCATTTTCTGGCGAGGAATTTTTAATCTTTCTTTAACAGGAATGGATTTTCTTAATTCTTTTCTCCATTCTTTTTCAAATTCTTCTCTGTATAATTCCTTCTCTTTCATTTTAAATCCTCAGATAAATTTCTTTTCCCATTCACATAAAGAAAGAATTTCATCTTCGAAATAAAACTTTCTACGAGCAAACAATTCTTTCCAGTCAACAAGATGTCCATCAAATTCTGGACCATCCACGCAAGCAAATTTTGTCTCTTCTCCAATTTTTACCCTGCATGCACCACACATCCCTGTTCCATCCACCATTATTGGATTTAAACTGACCATTGTTTTAATATTATAAGGCTTTGTTACCTCACTGCAACTGAACATAAGGTAAGTGCACCCTATAACTATTACTCTGTCAATTTTTTTCTTTTGAATCAAATCTTTAAGAGCTTCAGGTGCATATCCATTAAAACCATAAGAACCATCTCTTGAAGAGACTATTAATTCATCACTGACTTCCTTTAATTTATCTTCCCAGTATAATAGATATTTACTTCTTATATCGATAAGGGAAATTACCTCATTCCCTTTCTCTTTTAAAGCTTTAACTACTGGATAAATAGCTCCAATTCCATAACAACCACCAATGCACACTACTCGCCCAAATTTATCTATTTCTGAAGCCTTTCCCAAAGGTCCAACGAAGGAAAAGACAGAATCCCCTGTTTTCAAACGAGATAATTTAAAAGTTGATGTTCCAACCACCAAAAATACTGAAGTTACTGAACCCTCTTCCCTGTCCCAATCTGCTATGGAAAGAGGGATTCTCTCTCCTTTTTCGTCAGGCATAATAATCACAAACTGTCCTGGTTTGCATTTATTAGCAATTTTTGGTGCATGAATCTTTATTAAATGAATATTTGGAACAAGATTTTCCCTCTTTAGAATTTTAAACATTTTCCCCTCTAATTATTTTTACAGGTAATAATTGTATATCTGGAATCTTAGTATCTGAATTAAAAGGAAGATTCAGAATTTTAGAAAATGAATCCCAAAAAGGAGGAAAATGTAAATAGACGATATTTGAATGAATATCTTCATTAAATCTTACTTTTGCCTCTATTTCTCCATATCTTGAAATAATTTTTACTTTATCCTTTTCATTTACGCCCAATTTCTTGCAATCATTGGGATTCAACTCCACAAAATCATAGCCTCTCATCAATGCCATACCTTTATTATTTCTAATTAGCGAAAATCCCCGATAATTATCAAGGTCATTCCTGAATATAAGGAAGAACTGGAAATCCTCGCTTTCCTTTATAAAATTAGGGAAATTACTTATCTCAAATAATTTTTTGGACTCATTTGAAGAAAGTTTTATGAAAAATGATTTGCCCTTTTTGAGCTGAGTATAAGAAATATCTTGAAAACCTGGAATTATTTTTTTGATTTCCTCCAATATTTCTTTAGAGGAATTATATTGGAACCCTTTACTTGCAATTTTTTGTCCAATCTGGCTGACAATCCACCAGTCGGGTTTTGATTCTCCAATAGGCTCTATTATACGATTAATGAATTGAATCCTTCCTTCTGTATTAATAAAAGTCCCTTCACTCTCTGCCCAAGTACAGGCAGGCAAAATAACATCAGCTTCCTCACAGATTGAAGTGAAAAATGGATTTTGTACTACAAGGAAATCCAGACTTTTCTTTTCAAATGCTGGAATATCTCCAGTAATATAGAGAGCTTTAATTTTTTTATCTCTTAAAATTTCTATCAAAGATAAACCTGGATTCTTTGGGATACTATCCATCCATGCTTTCTCTAAATTATCAACTTTCTTTTTATCGTTTATCTCTACACAACCCGGTAAAATCTGAGGAGATATTCCAAAAATCCAGGCTCCCTTTGAATTGCTTTCATGCCATAATGGAATTAATTTAGAGCCAGTAAGGTGTGATAAATTATTTAATAATTTAACTGTATTTAAATCATTATCCAGTTGCAAAAATTCCAATCCATACATAACTAAACATGGAGTCTGATTTTCAATCAAATCCAATATCTGAGCAATTTTTTGAGAAGAAACCCCGCTTCGCTTTTCAATTTCATCAAAATTTATTTTATTTATATTTTTTAAACTGATGTTTTTCTTTTCCGCTTCTTTTTTTATCAAACCTAAAATAAAATAAAACTCTCCTCCGGGTCTGGTTTTAATGTCCTCATAAGGAATAAATCCAAGTGCGGGCTTTCTTGAGCCAATATAGATTAATTTAGTCCCATTATCTGTTGCTTTCTTTAATTTAACATTTATTACTGGATGGTAATATCCAGTATCCAGCCCGAGAAGTAATATTAATTTTGCCTGTTCAATCTCCTGTAAATTGTATGTACCCATAAAATCCCCTGCTTCACCGTAAATATGAAGAGAAGTGAACCGTGAGGAAATATCAATATTATTTGATTTTAGAGCCAATCTTGCAAATTTTTGAATGAGATAATAATCCTCATTGAAAAGCTGAGTAGAAACTATAAATCCAATTTCCTCTCCTTTATATTTTTTAAACTTTTCAGCAACAAAATTTATTGCTTCTTCCCAGCTAACCTCTTCAAAATTTCCGTTCTTTTTTATTAATGGATTAGTAATTCTACTTGAATTGTGGACAATATCTCTTAATGTAAATCTTCCCCTCACACATGCCTGCCCTTGATTTGTTTCTCCTTTCACATCAGGATAAGCTCCAATAATTCTGTTTGCTTTTTTCTCAACTATTAACTGACAACCTATCCCGCAATAAGGACAGATTGTTGTAATTACTTCATCAGGAACTCCTTCCCATCTCTTTCCTTTTTCAGATAAAGCTCCTGTTGGGCAAACATCTACACAGGCTCCACAGAACTGGCATCCTGCTTCTATATGAGTTCGATTAAAAGCTGTTCCAACTACTGTTTTCGGACCACGAAATACAAAAGTTAAAGTTCCTGCACCTCTTACTTCGTGACATACTCTCACGCATCTTCCGCATAATATGCAAAGATTATAATCTCTTTCAAAGAAGGGATCATTTCTTTCTATTGCAAAATTACGATATATGGAAGGCAAACTGATTTTTTCAATTCCTATATATTTGACCACTTCCTGAAGTTCGCATTGATTGTTGTTTGGACAGAACTCGCAACCTGTAATCTGGTCCACTTTCCTGATAGTCGATTTATATTCGTCACAATTCTCTTTATGCAAACACACCAGACATGCGTTTGGATGCTCAGTAAGTATAAGTTCCAAGATTTGTCTTCTTATTTTTTGAATTTCGGGCGTAGAGGTTCTAATTTTCATTCCATCTTCAACAGGAGTGGTACAGGAAGTTGGATACCCTTTCATCCCCTCAATCTCAACTATGCATAAACGACAGCCACCAAAAGGAGATAAAAAGGGATGATAGCACAGAGTTGGAATGTAAATATTTGCCTCTCTTGAAGCCTCTAAAACAGTCAATCCTTTCCTTACTGTAACTTCCCGACCATCAATGATTACTTTAATCTTCTCCACTTATTTATCCTCCTTGATTTTCTGTTTCTTCTGAATTTCCTCTAATTCCTTTTTCCCTGACAATTTAACAACTGCCTTTACCTTAGGAGGACAAACTTCATAACACATGCCACATTTTATACATTTATCCTGATCAATAATATGAACCTTCTTTCTTTCTCCTGAAATAGCTTCGACAGGACAATTTTTTAGACAAAGTAAACATCCCACACATTTTTCAGGTAGAATGTAATATGCAATTAAATCAGTGCATACCTTCGCAGGACACTTTTTTTCATATATATGGGCTTCATATTCGTCACGGAAATAACGAAGAGTGGTCAACACTGGATTAGGAGCAGTCTGCCCGAGTCCACATAAAGAACCATTTTTAACTGTCTGTGCTAATTCTTCTAATTTATCAATATCTTCGGGTTTTCCCTCTCCTTTAACAATTCTATTTAAAATCTCAACCATCTGTTTTGTTCCAATCCTGCATGGAACACATTTTCCGCAAGATTCATACTGAGTGAAAGTAAGAAAATAGCGTGCAACATCCACCATACATGTATCCTCATCCATTACAATCATTCCTCCAGAACCCATCATAGAGCCTGCTTCGGTTAAGCTTTCAAAATCAATTGGTAGATCAAGCAATTTATCAGGAATACATCCGCCTGATGGACCTCCTGTTTGGACAGCCTTAAATTTCTTACCTCCTGGGATTCCCCCACCAATTTCATAAATAATCTCACGAAGCGTTATTCCCATTGGAACTTCAACTAAACCTGTATTATTGATTTTCCCAACTAATGAAAATATTTTTGTGCCTTTACTACCATCGGTCCCAATTTTGGAATACCAATCCGCTCCTTTATCTATAATAAGTGGAACATTTGCCCATGTTTCAACATTATTAATATTGGTCGGCTTCCCCCAGAGTCCTTTCTGAGCTGGATAAGGAGGACGTGGAACTGGAAAAGCTCTTCTTCCTTCAATGGAAGCAATCATAGCTGTCTCCTCCCCTGAAACAAAAGCTCCTGCTCCTTGGACAACCTCTACATCGAAACTAAAATCAAAACCAAGTATATTTTTACCCAAAAAATTCCATTTTTTTGCTTGCTCAATTGCTATAGAGATATTTTTTACAGCTAAAGGATATTCTTTTCTCACATAGATGTATCCTTTATTAGCTCCTATGGCATAGGCTCCAATAATCATGCCTTCCAAAACACTATGAGGATTTCCTTCAAGCAAACTTCTATCCATATAAGCTCCTGGGTCTCCCTCATCACAGTTACATATTATAAATTTCTCATCTCCAGGTGCTTTTCTACATATTTCCCACTTCCTTCCAGTAGGAAATCCTGCTCCACCTCTCCCCCTTAAGCCCGATTTTTTAATCTCATCTATAATCTGCTCGGGCTCCATTTCACTCAATACTTTTACTAAGGATTTATAGCCTCCTATAGCTAAATAATCTTCAATATTTGTAGGGTCAATTAAGCCATTATTTCCAAAAATAAGCCTCTTTTGTTTTTTATAAAATGGAACATCTTTTTCTTTTGCAATACGGGTATTTGTTACTGGATCCACATACAAAAAGTCCTCAATAATTTTCCCATTTAGTATTGTTTCTTTGATAATTTCTTCTGTATTTTCAGGTTTAATTCTCTGATAAAAAATTCCATCAGGCTGAATAACTACTATTGGTCCTCTCTCGCAAAAGCCATGACAACCTGTAACCTTTATGTCTACCTTATCCTTTAGATTTCTCTTTTCTATTATCTCTTTGAATTTATTTATAACTTCTTTGCAATTATATGCTTGACAGCCTGTTCCTCCACAGACAGTAATAATTTTTTTATTTGAATTTTTCTTATCCCTTATATCCTTTATTCTGGAATCTAAATCCTTAAGTAAATTTTTCTTAACCACTTCATCCTTCCCCTTTTCTGAGCTCATCTACTAAATCCCTCGCTTTTTGAGAAGTCATCTGTCCGTAATATTGCTCATCTACAATAACAATTGGTCCCAAGGCACAGGCCCCAACGCAATTGACAATTTCTAAACCCAACATACCATCCTTTGTTACTTCACCTCTTTTAATTTCTAATTCTCTCTCTAACTCTTCTAACACTCTTGGAGCCCCCCTTACATGGCAGGCAGTTCCAAGACATACCTTTATTAAGTGCTTTGGAGGCTCCTGAAAACGAAATTGAGCATAAAAAGTCGCTACTCCATAAATTTCATTCTCAGAAACATTTAAAAATCGTGAAAGCTGTCTGATTGCCTCTTCTGGAAGGTATCCGAACTTATCTTGAATAGACTGTAATAATGATATTAATTCTTTTTTTTCTCTTTTGTGTTTATTTAATATTTCTTTTATATTAATGCGTTTTTCCATTTTAAAATATGATATTAAAAAATAAAATATGAACAAAAAATTATACCTTATTTCCCTTTAAAGTCAAGTTTCCGAATTAAATCATCTAAAATGTAACCGAAAATGATATGGTTAAATCATTAAAAATGTAACCAAAATTTATTATAAAATCTCCTTAGGATTTAATTGAGACTAAGGAGGAAAGAGAGGATGGA
>Ga0190363_1002188_pt1 | contig 11266 bp, 9 predicted proteins | sample 48721867_MG_FD_161272 | JGI IMG/M metagenome (GOLD analysis project Ga0190363, IMG submission 161272) | Hydrothermal vent microbial mat bacterial communities from Southern Trench, Guaymas Basin, Mexico - 4872-18-6-7_MG | ecosystem: Environmental > Aquatic > Marine > Hydrothermal vents > Microbial...
TCAGGTAGTTCTTATATTCGTCAAGAGAAAACTGATTGAGTGGTCTTCCCGGAACATCTCCGGAGGCATGAATTTTGAAATCTTCCAATCCTATTTTCACTATTCCTGTTCTCTCTAGGTCTCTTTTGTGCTTTTTATAATAATCAGAAAGACGATTGGTAAGTTCGTTTTCTATTTTTAGTCTTTCATCATCGCTCAGAGAGCTGAAATATTTCTCAATAAGAACTTGAAATTCTATCATCTTTGCTGCTTTACTTATATCATATCCTGAAAGTTTCCTTAGATTTTCAATAAACCACTCAGGGATTATATCCTTACATTCCTGCTCAAAGAAATCAGCAAAAAACTCAATAAAATCACCCCAGTAAGAGTAAGTGACATAAATTCCATTGGTAGACATATAAACAATAGAGGAATCAGAAGAACCTACAAAGGAGATTCTTTTCTCAATTTCTCCAGAGCGAGGATCAACAATCATAGCAGTGTAGGTCACATCAACAGGAACTGGTCTTATTGGATGATAAATATCGGTGCATTTTATCTCCAGAGGCGCTCCCTTAACTACCAAAGGTTTGATTGGACAAGGCCGAAAAGTATTTATAGTTGTTTTGGCAATAAGATATAACTTTCCATTATAAAGACGCGCACCAGTTATAAAGTTTCTCTTCTCGAGCTCAATTGTCCATTTCTTTTCTGGTGATTCAGGATTAGAAACATCATATCCATAAATCTTATCTCCCGAGAAAATCATTAATATATTGTCTGATAAAAGCAAATTGCCTATTTTATCGATTTCTTTCTTGATTTCTAAATCAGCAGGAGGAAAGGCTTTTATTACTTTTGTTGTTCCTTTAATCCAATAAGGTATTCTCATTTCTTCTCCCCATCCCCATCTCCAGTATCCTCTTATAGAGGAGAAATAAATTTCTTTTCCATCCGTCTTAACAATATCTGGTTCATCAACTCCTGCCACCTGAACATTTGTTTCAGAAACACGCTCCGGTTGAGCACCTCCTTCTACTGGAGCGGTTAGAGGCAATGGCACGCTTTTTCTTGCACTTTCTTCAAACATTAAACCTGGTCCCAAACCCCCAACATATCCAAAATAAGAAGGAACAGTGCTCTCTGCTTCTTTAAGATATAATTTAAAATCTTGGAGAGAAGCAAATCTCTTGAGGTTGTCTAGTTCTGAGACTGGCGAAATTTTTGATTTTGAAGGAAGAGTTCGTTTCACTATGCAAGAGAAAAAAGAGTCTGGAAAATTTCTACATTCTATTACCATATAACCACCTACCAAGATAGCAGTAATTAGCACAATAGCTATGGCTAATTTTGAATTAATTTCTTTATTCATATGATTTGTTTATATTTTTATTGAACAACCTTGACCTTTAAAAATAAATTTAAAAAATAAATTTTAGACCAAAAAAACTGTTAATATATTTTAACTAGATCCAATTAAAAATGCAACGAATTATCCAACAAAAAACCTCTTGACAAGGAGATTTGGCTTTATATAATGAGCAAATTAGAATTAGATATTTATAAAGGATCTTTTATAAACAAAGGCCGAAACCCAAAATAAAAACTTTAATCTTTTGGGTGAAGGTTTATGACTTATAAGGATTTATACCTCTCATTTGACTATGATTACGGCTACGAGGATGAATTTGATGAAGAAATTCCAGAGGACGAATTTGTAGGAGAGGACCTGGAAGAAGAGTGGGAAGAAGACTATGAGGAAGAACCAGAAGATGAATTTAGTGAAGAATAAGCCTCTCAAGCAAGAGAAAATCAAAATCCCGAGCATATATAATCGGGATTTTGATTTTCAAGAATTGGAGATATGCTTGACTTTTATATAAATAAAAATATAATTAGTTTAGGTTGTAGGAAGAGTTTCCTTCAGCCAATGACTTTTTAAGTCGAGATCTTAGAGTAGGATTAGATACCAAACTAAGAAAAGCGACTTAAAAGTCAAAAAGGTCGCTTTTTTCTTTAGATTTAGATCTCAATTATGGCTTTTGAGTTCAACCAAAAAAGAAATTATCCTCGCCAAATGGTAAAAGGACATTGGAAATGCAGTGATTGTGGAAAAGAAATAACTGAACTTCCCTTTGAACCCGCACCTGATAGACCCGTGTATTGCAGAGAATGTTGGACTAAGAGGAGAAACAAGAAATTTCAACGACACTAGATTATCCCAAGAGTATCTCTGCTTCCTTTCTGAGTTTCTCTATTTTGTTTTGAGGAATCTTGGTTTTCTTTGAGAATTTCTTTGGATCAATCTTCAGAATATCTTGAGCAAGCATCATTTTTCTCTGAACAAAGATCTCGCTCCATGATTTTTTCCATGAAGGAAGAATAGTTATAGGATAGAGTTGATAGGTTTCTATCAAATATTCAAGTCCTTTATTTCTAGGATAATTCCATCCTAAAAGTTCAACCCCTACACATCTTGAATAATCAATTGCTTTGGTAGTGAATTTTGTATTTGTTACAAGAATGCTTTTTAGTATTCTGCCTCTCGTGCTATTTAGATAACCACTCTTTTTGATATCAAGGAAACGAGCATAATTTGAGAGGGCAACATCTGAATGAACTCTTCTTCCCGGGAGATGATGAAACTTACACTCTCCTACATAAACTAAATTTCCTTTCTGGGCAATAAAATCTATTTCATAAAAACGGCAACAATAACCAGGCACTTGTTGGTTTAATTTAACATTATACCCCATTCTTAAAAAAATCTCCCCGATATATTTCTCAAAAGCAAAACCAGTAGGACCCAGTTTTCTCATCCCTTCTTTTAGAGAAAACTTCAAAGCGGGTCTGGGTTCTTCTTTCAAAAGAAGTTGTCTCACTCTTTTAAAAATCTGATCTGTAGTCATCCCCGCAAAAGCCTCTCTCTTGATTTGAGAAGCAATCTTTTGAGCAATCTCTGGCGAACTTCCTGCTCGGCGAACACTTCTATAAACTTTCCAGAAAGAAAACGGCTTCTTTTTCTGTTCTGAATTTATAACGTATAATTTAGCCATTGTTTTTTAATCAAAGATATTGGTGATTAAATATTTATATCTCAAAAATGGCTTTTCTCTCCATGCTTTATAGAATTTCTGGCGCCATTGATTTTTCCATAAGGAAGGCTCAGGCAAAAATAAAAAGCCATCTTTATATCCAAGATAGCGAGTACGAAAATGGGAATGCAAATATGCCACAATAGCACATACTAACGCTGATTTCTGATTTTTCGTATTACAAGGAGGTTTCCTGCCAAAAAACAAAAAAACAAAATTTTTTCTGCAAATTTCTTCAACAAGTGTAGGAAAGGTCTCTATAAGATTTAGATCTAAAATAAAGCCTTGTTTTTGGAGCCAATCTACTATCTCGCTAGCAAAAGCACACAAAGAAGGCATCAAAGCTGGAGGAAGAGGTGTGATTCTTTCTTGACGAAAAATCTTTGTTGAAAGAAATTTCTCATATAAACGCATATCTCCCTTTCCTTTTCCTTTAGTAAGTGGAGCATCTATAGCAATTACTCTGGTTTCTTCTAAATAAGGTTTAATTACCTCAAAGACATATTCTCCTTTCAGATCCTTGCATTTAGAACAATAATCTTTCAAAAAACCAATTCTGCCATTTTTTTCTTCTAAAATACAAATTCCCGTTGTTTTCTTTTGCTTTCCTCCTAAATCAATTCCTATAAAAATCTTTTTTTGTTTTTTCATTTTATCAATCTTGACTTTCAATATTTAATCTCAAAACAATCAAACTCTCCTTTATATTCTTGATATTCTACTTCTAAATCATCCACTTTGGCTGAAGGAGGACCTTTTTGGGCCCACTCAATTAGCTTATCAATCTTTTCTCTCTTGCCTTCTGCTACAATCTCTACTCGTCCATCTGGCAGATTTCTCACCCATCCTTTTAATCCTAATTTATTAGCTACCTTCTGGGTCCAATATCTAAAAAACACACCCTGAACTATTCCGGAAACAAAGATGTGAACGCGAACTTTTTCCTCCATATTGTTCTAAAGACCAAGGAAATTCTTGATCTCCAACACAGGAATAGTGATTATTTTGCCTTCTTGGTCAATCATATTCAATCCTAATATATTACCCTGAATATCAAAAAGAGTGCTCCCTGCTAATGTTTTTTTCTCAAAAATATTGGTATGAATTCCTTGCTCATCCAAATACTTTATCACTCCTTCATTTATTGTTTTCTTTGGCGTTCCTTTCTTAAAAACGGTCCCTACAAGAAAAACCCTCTCTCCCGGTTTTAGTTTCTCATAATCAGCAAAAGCGAGAGTAGGAAGGTTTTCCTTGTCAATTTTCAATAATGCAAGACCATCTTTTATCTGGAGAAGTTGCGGAGAGATTTTCTCTTCTCCCAAAAAGAGAGTGATTTTAGACCCTTTGGGTAAGAGCTTTGCGAGTGTGACTATAAGCCCGTCTGAGGTAACTATCAAACCTGATCCTTCTTGTATTTTTGAAGGTGTAACCGCTCTTATACCTACTACTGCTTTCTCTACTTTCTCTACCGCATCTTTAAGAGCAGTGTTTTCTTGAATATATATCTCTTTAATTTGGACTCCATAAAGAGGAGTGCTCTCAAGGTGATATTTCAAAAAAAGAGGCCTTTCTACAAAATAAGGCCAAAAGATTTGGTCGGCAAAAATACCTCCCACCATACCTATCACAAATATCCCAATCACCTTAAAGATGTTTTTGATCATAATTTATTTTAAAGCTATCTAAGCGCAGACACTTTTTGTGCTCGTCGAGATTTTAGAAGTTCTCTTGGTCCAAGTAGAACAATTTTTTTATCTCTTACTTCAACATATATCTTGTCTCCCTCTTTTATTTTTCCCGAGACTATTTTAAGAGAGAGTGGATCTACAATCTCTCGTTGAATTACTCTCCTTAATGGTCTTGCACCTAAATTGGGATCAAAACCTTTCTTGGCCAATAACTCTTTGGCTTCTTTGGAAACTTTTATTTTAAGATTCTTTTTCGACAGTCTTTTCTCAACTTTTTCAAGCTCCAAATCAACTATCTTTTTAATCTCTTCTTTCCCTAAATAATTGAAGATAATGATTTCATCAATCCTGTTTAGAAACTCAGGACGGAAGTGCTTCTTTAGAGCCTCCATAATTTTTTCCTTTGCTTTTTGACTTCGCTGAGTTTCCTTTCTGGATACAAAACCAATAGGTGCCATCTCGCGAATCTCTTCAGAACCAATGTTTGAAGTCATAATCAAAATAGCATTTTTAAAAGAAGCTACTCTTCCCTTAGCATCAGTTAAGCGACCATCTTCCAATATCTGAAGCAATATATTAAAAACCTCTGGATGAGCCTTTTCTATTTCATCAAGCAATACCACCGAATAAGGTCTCCTTCTTATCTTTTCGGTCAACTGGCCTCCTTCATCATATCCAACATATCCAGGAGGAGAACCAATGATCTTGGAAACAGAGTGTTTCTCCATATACTCGGACATATCTAATCGAATAAGAGCAGATTCATCATTAAATAGAAATTCAGCCAATGCACGCGCTGTTTCTGTCTTTCCAACTCCCGTAGGACCAAGAAAAATAAAGGAGCCCAAAGGTCTGTTTTCCTCTGCTAATCCAGCTCTTGATCGACGAATAGCGGCAGAAACGGCTTTTATAGCCTCTTCTTGTCCAATTACTCGACGGCTTAAAATTTCTTCCATCTTCATTAACTTTTGAGCTTCTGTCTCTATAAGTTTTGTTACCGGAATTCCTGTCCAACGCGAGACTACAGCAGCGATGTCCTCTTCTGTAACTTCTTGTTTAAGAAGATGATGCTTTTTCTGGATCTTAGCTAATTTCTTTTCAGCCATTTTGAGCTCTTTTTCTAATTCCGGAATCCTTCCATATTTTATCTCTGCTATCTTTTGCAAATCCAGGGTTTGATCCATCTCCAGTTGAGAAGAAAGTTGATCAATTTCTTTCTTGAGATTTTTAATTCTGAATATCAAATCTTTCTCCACTTTCCATTGAGTCTCAATTGCTTTAGCTTTTTCTTTCAAATCAGCCAAACTCCTTGCAATTGCTTTTAATCTCTTCTTGGACTTCTGATCTTTCTCATTTTTTAGAGCTTCTCTTTCTATTTCCAATTTATTTATTTCCTGTCTCAAAACATCAAGCTCAGCTGGCTCAGATTCAATTTCAAGACGAAGGCTTGAGGCTGCCTCATCCATTAAATCAACTGCTTTATCAGGCAAGAATCTACCTGTGATGTAGCGATGAGAAAGTTCAGCAGCTGCTACCAAAGCCGAATCTTTAATCTTCACTCCGTGATGCACTTCATATTTTTCTTTTATTCCTCTTAGAATAGCTATTGTATCCTCAACAGAAGGTTCAGCTACATAAATCGGCTGAAACCTTCTCTCCAGAGCAGGATCTTTCTCTATATACTTTTGATATTCTTTTAGTGTAGTAGCACCGATTGCTCTCAATTCTCCCCGAGCCAATGCGGGTTTAAGGAGATTAGAAGCATCAATAGCACCTTCGGCTGCTCCTGCTCCTACCAGAGTATGAAGTTCATCAATAAACAAAAGATATTTTCCTTCTGCTCTTTTGAGCTCTCTCAAAAATGCTTTAATTCTGTTTTCAAATTCTCCTCTGTATTTTGTTCCTGCAACCAGTGCTCCAAGGTCCATGGCAATAATCTCTTTATCTTTTAAGCTTTCGGGAACTGCTCCTTTCACAATTCTCTGAGCTAACCCTTCAACAATGGCTGTTTTTCCTACTCCTGCCTCTCCAATTAAAACAGGGTTGTTTTTTGTTCGACGACAAAGAACCTCCATTAATCTTCTAATCTCTTGTTCTCTCCCAATTACTGGATCAAGTTTCCTTTGACGAGCTAGTTGAGTTAAATTACGAGAATATTTTTCAATTATCTGATATTTTGATTCTGGTTCAGGATCTGTCACTCTTTGTCCTCCTCTTACTTGAGCTAAGACTTTAAGAAGCGAGTCATAATCTAATTTTTTAAATTTAAGATCCTTATCCATAATTACTGTCTCGGTCAATATTTCTCTTGCTCTGTTTTCTGTGCTTATTAAACCAAGGAGTAAGTGTTCAACTGAAACAAATTCATCTCCCATTTTCATTGCTTCTTGTCTTGCTTTATCAAGAACTTTGGCCATATCCTGAGTTAAATAAAACTGTCCCACCATCTGAGGATTAATAATCATAGGAATTTTAGAAATAGCCCGCTCTGTTCTTTTCTTGAGATCCTCTATATCTGCTCCCAATTTTTGAAGCAAAATCAAAGCCAACCCTTCTTGTTGAGATAGAAGAGCAGCAAGTAGATGAAGAGCATCTACCTGTTGCTGACCATTTTTTTGAGCAATAGATCTTGCTCTGAGTATTGCTTCTTGAGCCTTATGAGTGAATTCTGAACCATTTATATTGCCATTCATATTATTTAAATCTAATTAAGTTTTATTTTTCCCTTTCTCCCAATACAACATTCACTTTTTTTGTTTCTTTATTTCTCAAAAACTCAATCTCCACATTATCCCCAGGATTATATTTTAAAATAACCTTTGATAAAGAATTATCCTGAGTAATCTTCTCGCCTCCAAATTTAAGAATTATATCATCCCTTCTTAGTCCTGCTCTCTCAGCGGATGAGTTAGGAAAGATAGCTTCCTTTGTAGGTTGGCCATCACTTCTTCTTCCTATCCACGCACCGTAATCTACTGGCAAGTTATATTTTTTCTGAAGCTCAGGTGTGATGATGGTATAATATACACCCAAAAAAGCATAGCTAATTTTGCCTTCTCTTTTAAACTGCTCAAGATCTCTTTTTGCTCTATTGATAGGAATAGCAAAACTGATATTTTGAGCTCCTATTACTGTTGCAGTATTTATCCCAATTACTTCTCCTTTCAAGTTTACCAAAGGCCCTCCAGAATTTCCTTTATTGATAGCAGCATCTGTTTGAATAACATCTTCGATAGTTTCCACAAACCCTTCTCCTCCTGCTGTAATTGTTCTACCCAATCCAGAAATTACCCCAACCGAGACAGTATTTCTGAATTCACCCAAAGCATTTCCAATAGCAATAACAGTTTGACCAATTTTTAAATTTGAAGAATCGCCAAGAGTGACTACCGGAAATTTTCTTCCTTCTTTATCAATAATTTTTATAAGAGCCAAATCCTGAACTGGATCTTTAGCTAAAACCTTGGCAGGATATTTTTTTCCATCATTGGTAAAAACCGTATATTGAGCATCTTCATCCAAAACTACATGTTTATTGGTAAGAATGATTCCGTCTTCTGAGACAATAAAGCCAGAGCCTCCTCCTACTTTCTTTCTTTCAGTACCCTTCTGGCGGTATTGAGGAATTCGAAAGCCAAAATCCTCGCCAAAGAATTCTTCAAAAGGATTAATATAGTATTCTTCTATAACAGGAACATCTTTGGTAATGATAATACTCACGACCGCAGGGGATATTTTATCCACCACTTGAATAACCGCTTCTTCCTGACTACTTTGAGGAAGGTAAAGAGAAGAAGAATGATTTTCCTTAATGAGAGTCTGCGGTTTTTCTCCAATATCAATATTAAGTTTGGAAAGAAACCCTCTCAGTTCAGAGTAATAATAACCTCCAGCTAATGTCCCACCCAAAAAGCCAAAAAAAGAAGAAAAGAAAATAATCAAAACCACAAACAAGAAAAACCTCTTTGCTTTTTGTTTAGCTTCGTCTCTGAGTTCCTTTAGCTCTTTTAAAGAATCAGAAAAATTAAATGATTCTTCGTTCATATTGGTATTTTTATACTAATACTTTTTATCTAAAAATCAAGGTTCGTCAAGTTCATCCACTATCAAAAACTTATTTTAAAAAACATTTCTTTGCTATCTGCCAAATTTCTGGCTGATTTTGTTTTACTTTTAACCAATACCACCACTCTGCCCCCCAAAGATAAAATTCTCTCAAGCCAGTTTTTCTTGCAAACTCAATATTCTCTCTCATCTGCTCTGGGTTCATTGTCCTTTCTTGTTCATTGAGAGGTAACTTGTCAAGCAAAACCGGTCCCCATGGTTCTGCCTGGAGTTCTGTACAGATCACTTCTTTCCCAAAAAATTTTTTGATAATCTGCGCTTTTTTGTAATAAAAAACTGGCGGGAAGGGATAGGTTATATAGGAATGAAATTCTCTAAACCAGGCTTTTCTATAAAGACTTATCCCTACTATATCTCCTAGTCTGGCGGTTTTTACCCAAAATCTGTTTGAACCTGAATCAGTAATTATCACTGGCCTTTTCCAATTATCTGTCTCTTTCACTATCTTTATTTCTTTTTCTAAAAACTCTTGAGTTATTTTAGGACATTCCCCAAAACGAAAAAATGGTTCATTTTCTATTTGCCAAGCTTTTATAGTCTCAACATTCCTATATCTCAGAACAACTATCTTAAGGAATTCAAGAAGTGCTTTCTCTTGCCTTTGTGAAGGAAGACCTTTTGCCCATTCAGGAATGTGACATTCGGGCCATCGAGGGACCTTTCTTCCTATTACCAGAATTGTCTTTATTTTTCTTTTTTGAGCTTCTCTTACCTGAAAATCTAAATCATCAAAAAAATATTCTCCTTCTCTGGGTTCAATTAAATCCCAATAAGAAACAATCCTTACTGTCTCGGGCTTCAGATCATCAAGTATTGCAAGATAAGTTTCTTTCCAGGAAAGGCCAAGGAGTTGTGCTTGTTTCTGAGAAAAAGAAACTCCCCAAACAATATCTTTCTGTAAAGGAGCATTACCCAACAACAACCAAAGAAAAAAGAAAAGAATAAAACATCCTATGAGGATCAAAAACAAGACTATTGTTCGTTTTATATTTATCTTTTCTTTCATTTTAGCTAAGAGAAAGCAAAAATAATCCAGCTACTATTAACCAAACAGCTATCGTTTTCTGGACAAGCACCTTTTTAGAAACTTCCTCTTTGAGGATCTCTGGAAATTTAAAGAAAAACAAGGTTGCTAAAATCATCAAAAATACATACTGAATACCTGAAAGAGCATTAATAATAGGCAAAAACACAAGAGGGGCTAAGAAGATCGCACCATTCTGTAATACTCCTCCTATTGCTCCTGAGGCTTTCGCAAAAAGAAAAGGTAAAGCTACTCTTTTAGCAAAACCTTTAGCTGGTTTTTTAATACTCCCCCTGACTTCAGGATAAACCAATAGAGAGAGAGCACCAAGAAAAACCCCAACTCTGATCCAAATAAATCCTGTCCAGAAAGGCAAAAAGCTATAGACTAGTTTGGTAAGCACAAAAGATAGCGAAAAAAGTAAAGAAGCAATTGCTGAGATTTTAATACTCTGAAAAGTCGCTAATTTTTCACGATGGATACTTAAGATAACACTACCTCCTACAAGAAAAACAAGAGCAAAATATTCACGAGCAATTAAAGCTCTATATTGAAATTCATTCAAAAAAGGAAAGAAAGTAAAAATCCAGACCAACAAAAGAGTGAATATGGGAACTCCCGCTCCTACTGCAGGGGCTATTCTGGAAACTTCAAATTTATATACCCCTTTGTAATAAATCAACAATCCGCTCAAAAAAGAAATACCAGCAAGAAAACTCAGTAGAATCAATTCAGGAGCGGGAATAAAAAACAGATCAAAACCATCAGGAAATATCTTAGACAAGGCCGGAAATGGGCCTAAAGAAAGCAAAACTCCCAGAGGAATAATTCCTAAAGCAGATACTGAAATAACTCCCGCAAAGAAACAATAAATCTTTGGAGACGGAAGCCCTCCTCCCAGAATATATTTATCAAAAAAAGCCGAAAGAGCGAGGAAAAAATAAGCCAAAATTGCTAAGATCAACCACATAGAATTAATATTCTACAATTAAAGCGTTTTCTTTTGAAATGTTAGCATAATAAAAAGCGCTTGGACGAGGCTTTCTCTCTAGGGTATTATAGTCAATTGCTATTAATCCAAATCTGGGTTCAAAACCTTTCTCCCACTCAAAATTATCCATCAAAGACCAGTGAAAATATCCTTCTACACTCACACCATCTTTTATGGCTCTATAGATCTGATAAAGATGTTGTTTTATAAAATCTTTCCTTAAAATATCATTTGCATCTGCAACGCCATTTTCTGTAATAAAAATAGTTTTCTTATATCTCTTTAAATCTTTCAAAACATGATAGATTCCTTCAGGAAAAACTTCCCACCCCAGATCACTAACAATTTTATTTTCGTTTTT
>Ga0190363_1002191_pt1 | contig 11254 bp, 8 predicted proteins | sample 48721867_MG_FD_161272 | JGI IMG/M metagenome (GOLD analysis project Ga0190363, IMG submission 161272) | Hydrothermal vent microbial mat bacterial communities from Southern Trench, Guaymas Basin, Mexico - 4872-18-6-7_MG | ecosystem: Environmental > Aquatic > Marine > Hydrothermal vents > Microbial...
GGCAAAACTTGCCCAAGAAAAAATAAAAGAATGCGAAGAAAGACTGGCTGAACATATTTATCAGATAGCTGAATTCTATTATAAAATCCATGCTTATAAAGCTGCTGTAAATAGATTTAAAGAAGTGATTGATAAGTACCCCAACTATTCAAAGATGGATAAAGTATACTATTATCTTGCACTATCCTATTATAAATGGAAAAAAATAGATGAAAGTATTCCTTTTTTTACAAAGGTTGTTTCAGATTATCCTAACAGTAAATACGCAAAAAAGGCTCAAAAAATCCTTAAAAGAATAGAGAAATCAAAGTAATTAAATTCTAATTTTCAAAAATGAATATTCCTTTTCACAGTTTAGAAACAAAGGAAGTAATAGAAAAATTAAATTCAAAGTTTTCTGGCTTGAGTTCTGAAGAAGCAAAAAAAAGACTTGAAAAATATGGATATAATGAAATTAAGAAATTTAAAAGACTGACTCCTTTTCAGCTTTTTCTCCGACAATTCACTTCTTTTTTAGTTTTAATTTTAATTGCTGCAATAATCATATCTCTCCTGATCGGAGAAAAATTAGATGCAATTGTAATCACATGTATTGTAATCTTGAATGGAATATTCGGGTTTGTTCAGGAATATAAAGCTGAAAAGGCAATTGAAGCGTTAAAAAAGCTAACAGCTCTTAAAGCAAGGGTTTTGAGAGATAACAAACTTTATGAAATAGATGCCCGGGAAATAGTTCCAGGAGATATAATTCTGCTTGAAACTGGAGATAAAGTTCCTGCAGATGCTCGCTTAATTTCTGTCTATGCTCTCCATATTAATGAAGCTTCTCTTACCGGAGAGTCCATTCCTTCAAAAAAACACAGCAGTCCTTTACCAGAGGAAACTCCGGTTGTTGACCAGGAAAATATGGCTTTTATGGGGACAATTGTTACAAGAGGAAGAGGAAAAGCTATCATAACTCGAACAGGTATGAAAACTGAGCTTGGAAAGATTGCTGAAATGGTTCAAGAAGTTGAAGAAAAATTAACCCCTTTACAGATAACCTTAAAAGAATTCAGCAAATGGCTTGGTATTGTAACAATAGGAATATGCGGGATTATTTTCCTCACAGGTATTGCTCGCCAGTTCTTTGTTTCAGGAGTCTTGCCAGCAGGTTATTTAAATATGATGTTTTTAGCTGCAGTGAGCCTGGCAGTTGCTGCAATTCCGGAAGGACTTCCCGCAATTGTAACAATTTCCTTAGCATTAGGAGTGCAAAGAATGGCAAGACGAAATGCATTAATCAGACAGCTTCCTGCGGTTGAAACCCTTGGTTGCACAAATATAATCTGCACTGATAAAACAGGAACATTAACAAAAAATGAAATGACTGTAAAAAAAGTATTTATTAATCATAGTTTAATTGAAGTTACAGGGGAAGGATATGCTCCTGAAGGAAAATTTATTTTTAAAGATAATAATATCAATACAAAGGATTTGGAATTATTATTAAAAATCGGGCTTCTTTGTAATAATGCAAATCTTGTCCATGAGGAAAAATGGCAAATCATAGGAGATCCAACCGAGGGAGCACTCATTGTATCTGCCTTAAAAATGGGACTGGATAAAAAGGAGCTTGAAAAGAAATTCCCAAGAATTGAAGAAATACCCTTTGAATCAGAGAGAAAACTTATGACAACAATACATGAGCATGACAATAAAAAAATTGCTTTTGTTAAGGGCGCTCCCGATATTATTTTAAAGAAATGCGTTTATATCCAAATTGGAGGAAAAATTAGAAAAATAACAGAGGAGGATAAGAAAATCATTTTAAAAGCTAACCAGGAAATGGCAAATAAAGCGCTTCGAGTACTGGGTTTCGCCTACCGGGAAATAGAAGAAAGCGAAAAATTAGAGGAAAAAAACATTGAAAGAAACCTTACTTTTGTGGGTTTGCAGGGAATGATTGACCCTCCAAGGGAAGAGGTAAAAGAAGCAATTAAAAAATGTAAATCAGCGGGCATAAAAATAATAGTTATTACAGGTGACCATAAATTTACTGCTATTGCAATTGCAAAGGAACTTGGATTAATTGAATCTGATGAAAAAGTTCTAACAGGTGAGGAACTTAACAAAATAGATGATGAACAACTATTTGAAATTGCTGATAAAATCGTTATTTATGCTCGTGTTAGCCCCCATCATAAAGTGAGAATTTTAAATGCACTGAAAAGAAAAGGCTATGTAGTTGCAATGACTGGAGATGGAATTAATGATGCTCCCGCATTAAAAAAAGCAGACATAGGAATTTCAATGGGAATTACAGGAACAGATGTAGCAAAAGAAGCATCAGACATGATTCTGGTCGATGATAATTTCGCCTCTATTGTTAATGCAGTTGAAGAAGGCAGAGGAATATATCAGAGTATTAAAGAGTTCGTTCAATATACCCTATCTTCTAATCTCGGAGAAATTCTTGTTATTTTTCTTGCAATTTTAATCGGATGGCCATTACCCTTAATTGCTATTCAGATTTTATGGGTCAATTTGCTTACAGATGGATTGCCCGGACTTGCTCTTGGTTTAGACCCTTTTGATAAAATTGTAATGAGAAAACCTCCGAGAAAAAAAGAAGAAAAAATTGTTAATAAAGAGGTAATCGAGAATATTTTAATTGTGGGAACAGTAATGTGTATAGGAACTCTCCTGCTTTTTAATTATTATGGACTCGGAAATGTTAAAGCTCGCTCAGTTGCTTTTACCACCCTCGTCATGTTTCAACTGTTTAATGTCTTGACTTATAGGGCTAAAAAATTCAAAATAGAACTTCATAGAAGCAAATTTTTAATAAGCTCAGTAATTATTTCATTAATTATGCAAATTGTAATTTTATATCCACCTCTAAATATTGCATTTAAAACGACCCCTCTTAATGGAGTAGACTGGATAAGAATAATGTTAATATCATTTACTCTATATATAATTCTTGAAATAAGAAAACTTTTTAGAAATAGAAAATTGAAAATATATAGCAATTATGCTAATTTTTCCAAATAAAGGAGGAATAATGAGAAAACTAAAAATTTTGTTAATTCTTTTGTTTTCAATAACAATTTTTCTTTTTCCTCAGGAAAAACCAACTTTTTATTATGAAAAAACAATATTGAAACCAGGGGTAAATTTCGAATATCTTTTGAGGAAACTTGACACCGATGAAGCTGTAAATCCTTCTTTAAAAGCATATTTGATTTCGTTCAAGGCTGATTCTGAGATAAGTGAAAGAATTACAATAAGTTTATGGATAGGAGGAATTCTTTCTAAATATGATAATATGATTTTTAAAGGTATTCCTATTTCCCTTAAAATCATGGAAAAAGAAAGTGGAACAGTTTATGGACTGTTAGCGGGTGGAGGAATGGATATTAAAATAGCTGAGTATGAGAATTTAAATTTTAATCTATTTGGAAAAATTGATTATTGTTTTGGCATTGAAAAAAACTGGGATATAACAGAACTCGCAGTTCCAGGAAAAGCAAAGGGTAGATCTAACTGGGGAAGAGTATGTACTGGCCCAAAAATTGTTTACTTAATTTCTGAATCAATAAAACCATATGCTGGACTTGTCTTTGACCATATTTTTGGAAAATTCAACATGGATGAGACAATTTCAAGTCTTGAAGGCTCAGAAAGTAAAAAATTTAATTCTAAAACCTCATTTGGCATATTATTGGGTGGAGAAATTGAAATCTATGAAGGATTTGAATTAAATGGAGGAGCAATTATTTATCCTGCGGGAGAAAACTTAAATGTATTTGGTGGTTTAAAATACTCATTTTAAAGGAGTAAAAAATGAGAAGAGAAAAAATATTGATTTTTATAATATCAATATTGGTGATAATTTTATTTTTAAATTTTAGGGATTTCAAAAGAGAAAAAAAAGTTTTTAAGAAGAATCCAAAATTTTTAAATCTTGTCTTTAATGTTAAACCAAAATCAAATTACTTGGAAGATGAAATCCTTGTGAAATTTAAGCCTTCTGTTTCTTTTGATCATGTTGAGGCGATTGTTTCATCCTATCAAACGAAAAAGGTAAAAAGGATACCAAGAATAAATGTTTATGTATTAAAAATATCTTCAGAGTATAGTGTGGAAGAAATGGTTAAGGCTTTTCAGGATAACCCCTATGTGGAATTTGCTGAACCAAATTATATTGCCCATATAACTATTACACCAAATGATGACTTCTTTGATTATCAGTACGCGCTTCACAACAAAGGTCAGGAAGTAAGTCCTGGTGGACCATCAGGTAAGGTGGATGCTGATATAAATGCTCCGGAAGCATGGGATGAAGAAAAAGGGAAAGAAGATGTTATTATAGCAATAATTGACACTGGAATTGATTTAAACCATCCAGATTTAAAAAACAAAATTTACTCAAGCGGTTATGACTTCGCAAATAATGACCCAATTGCACAGGATGACCACGGACATGGCACCCATTGTGCGGGTATAGTTTCAGCTGACACAAATAATAAAGAAGGAATTGCAGGAGTAGCATGGAATTGTAAACTTCTCCCCGTCAAGGTTATGGATAAAGAAGGATATGGAAAATATAGTTGGATTAGTGAAGGAATAATATGGGCATCTGCCCAGGGTGCTGATATTATAAATTTAAGTCTTGGTGGCGAATTCCCTTCAGATACATTAAGAGCTGCACTCCAATACGCTTATAATAAGGGGATAGTAATTGTAGCTGCAGCTGGAAATGAAGGAAAAGCAGTTCTCTATCCAGCTGCATACGATGAGTATTGTCTTGCAGTTGCAGCAACTGATTACAATGACTTAAGGGTTTCTTTCCTTACCTATTCATGGGAATCAAATTTCGGTCCAGAAATTGATGTTTCTGCACCAGGAGTAATGATTCTCAGCACTTATCCTGTTTCTCTTACTCCTTCTGGTTATTTACCTTATGCCTGGGGTTCTGGAACATCTATGGCTGCACCTCATGTAGCTGGACTCGCTGCCCTACTTAAATCATTAAAACCGTGGTTAACTGTTCAGCAAATAATGGATATTATACGATATACCTGTGATGATATAAATTCTGATAATTATTCAGGAAAGGATGATTACCTTGGTTATGGTAGAATAAATATGGAAAAAGCTATTGTTCCTATTATACTTAAATGATTACCTTCTTAAGGATTAGAAATTTAGCAATTATCCAAGACCTTGAAATAGAATTCAAGGAAGGTTTTAATATTTTAACAGGTGAAACAGGGGCTGGAAAATCGATTATTATTGATGGTATAAAGCTTGTTCTTGGAGAAAAAGCCTCTTCAGATTTAATAAGAACAGGAGAAAAAAAAGCAACCATTGAGGCTATATTTTCTTTTCCGGATTTAGGTTTTCTTAAAAACTCATTCCCAGAGTTCTCTCAGGAAAAAGAGATATATATACAGAGAGAAATATCAGTAACTGGAAAGGGAAAAGCCTATATAAATGGCACCCTTGTTCCTGCTTCTAAATTAAAAAAACTTGGTGAAAAGATAATTGATATTTATGGGCAGAATGACCATATTTTCCTCCTCTTTCCTGAAAATCATCTCGACTTTCTGGATTATTATGGAGAGAATTTAAATTTAAGGGAAGAAATTGCGAATTTAGCAAGAGAATTAAAATCTCTTTATGCGAGGAAAAAAGAGCTTGAGGAAAAAGAGAGAGAAAGAGAGCAAAAACTTGATTTTTATTACTTTCAGATAAATGAAATAGAAAAAGCTAATTTAAAAGAGGATGAAGAGGAAGAACTTTTAAAACAGAGAAAAAGATTGAGGAATGCTGAGAAAATCTTATCATTAGCAAAGGAAGCCCTTGAAATTTCGAGCGAAAGGGATGATTCTTTAATTTCTCTTTTGTCCCATTTGAAAAATAATATTTCCAGCTTAAGTGAATACGAAAATGAATTCAAATCATATTTAGAATCGCTGGACGAATCTTCAATAATAATAAATGAACTTATCCAATCCCTTATAAATTTAATTGAAAAAGTTGAGATAGACCCTGCCCAGCTTGAAAAAATTGAGGAAAGACTGGATTTAATTGATAAATTAAAAAGAAAGTATGGGAATTCAATAAAAGAAATACTTGATTATCTTAAAAAAATAAAAAAAGAAGTTAAAAATTTAAGGGGATTAAAGGAAAATCAGGAGGAATTAGAAAATTTAATTAAAGAAAAATTCTCTGAATATTGTAAAAAGGCAATTCTCCTTTCCAGTAAAAGAAAAGAAGATGCAAAAAAGCTTGAAAAAGAAATTGAGAGAGAAATTTCTCTTCTTGGGATGGAAAAAGCAAGATTCAAAGTTAATTTTAAAACAGAGGAATTAAAAGAGTTCGAGATTGATAAAATAAAGGAAAAAGGAATTGACGAGGTTGAATTCTATATAAGTCCAAATCCGGGAGAGGATTTGAGAGCCCTCAAGAAAATAGCCTCAGGAGGAGAACTTTCAAGAATAATGCTTGGACTTAAATCAATTGGAAAAGAAAAGGAATTTGGAAAAACTCTCATATTTGATGAAATTGATGCTGGAATAGGTGGAAAAACTGCAGAAACAGTTGCAAGGAAACTAAAAGGGTTAGCTAAGTTTCATCAGGTTATATGTATTACTCACCTTCCTCAGATTGCATCCTTTGCTACCTCACATTTTAAAATCGAAAAAGAAGTAAAAGGAGGAAGAACCTATGCTAATGTAAAGTTTCTTGATTTTAAAGAAAGAGCCGAGGAAATAGCAAGATTAATTTCTGGATTCAAAATCACTCCAACTTCCCTCAAAAATGCAGAAGAAATGCTTCGTCAAAATTTAAATTTAAAAGAATAAGACGATTTTTAATTTTTATTTTGATTTCGCCAATTTTTTCAATCTTTTCAGTTTTGCTTTGAGGTTTTTATCATCGGGTTTTAGCTTTACTGCCTTTTCAAGAATTTTCACTGCTTCTGGATAATTTTTCAATTTTTCATTTATCTTAGCAGTCAGCAAAAGAAGCGACAAATTTTCAGAATCAATTTTTAGCCCTTTTTCAGCATAAGAAAGGGCTTTATTTAAGTCCTTCCTGTAATTCAAATAAAAGTATGTAATTGAGAAATAAAGATATGATTTATCAGGTTTGTTCTTCAACTCATTTTTCAGTAGATTTTCCGCCTCATCAAGTCTATTTAAATCCCTATATGCACGAAGCATCCAAGAGAGAGCTCCCTGACCATAATCAGATTCTGGATATTTAAGAAAGAGTTCTTTCCAGTATTTCAAACCTTTTTCAGGATTTTCTTTTACGCGAGAATAATACCTTCCAAGAACAAACAGGGCATTGTCAGCATAATCCGACGAATTTTCAGGGTCCAATTTAACAATTCTGGTTAATAACTCAATTCCTTTTTTCTCATCTCCTCTTAAAAGAATTCTCTCACCTACCTGAAAAAGCAATTCTGGATTGTCAGGATTTTTCTCCAGTTTTTTCTGAAGCTCTGGTAACGGGTCTTTTCCTTTTGAATATTTCTTCAAAAGATTTACAAACCATTCTTTGCCTGCATATCCTATAATTCTGTCAATCTCCTTTCCTTCTGGATTAAGCAAAACAACTGTTGGCAAGCTGATAATTCGATATTTTCTTTTTATTTTTTGACCGTAGGAGGTATCAAAATCGACCTTAACGCAGATTAAGCTTTTAAAAAGTTCCTCTCCTGTATCAGATTTAAAGATTTCCTTTTCGAGTTTCTGGCAATAAGGACACCATTCAGCAGATACAGCAAGAACTATATTCTTATTTTCTTTTGACGCTAATGCCAAGGCTTCTTCTACATTATTAAAACATTTGACCTCTGAAAATAAATGAGTGCCTCCTATTAAAAAGAAAATAATTATAAATGCTAAATAAATCTTTCCCCTTCTCATTTCTTCCTCCTTCCAAAGGATTATATTAAATTTTTTAAACGAAAGTCAATTTTTACGATAAAAATAGTAATTTTTAATGTAAATTTCTTCAAAAATTTCACTTTTTCGGAAAAGTGAAAAATTCGTATTAAAATTCTCCGTAATTTTAGATTGGACATTTGAGGATCGAATATTTTTGCGAAATTTTAAAAAATTAAAAGTTATATGTTATATTTATTAGTAAAAATGAAATTTTTTATAAAGACATTTGGTTGTCAGATGAACGAGAATGATTCAGAAAGAATGGGGGGACTATTGTGCTCAGCAGGATGGGAAAAAACAGATGAAGAGAAAAAAGCAGATTTAATAGTTGTTAATACATGTGCTGTTAGAGAAAAATCAGAGGAAAAACTTTTTTCCTATCTTGGGAGGCTCAAAAATTATAAGAAAAAAAATAATACTATTATTGGTGTAACTGGTTGTGTTGCTCAACTTGAAAAGGACAAAATTTTTGAGCGAGCTCCTCATGTTGATTTTATTCTTGGACCCCATAATTATTTCAAAATAAATGAAATAGTTCAGAAAATTCTTAATAAAAATGAAAAATTAATTGAAACTAAATGGCATAAAGAATGGAGAGAGATTCCGGAAGATTGTATTTTAAGGAAAAGTCAGGCAATTGCCTATGTTACTATTATGGAAGGGTGCAATAATTTCTGCGCCTATTGCATTGTTCCATTTACAAGGGGAAGGGAAAAATATCGTCCTTTCTGGAGCATTATCAAAGAAGTTGAGCAGTTAGTTCAGCAGGGTTATAAGGAAGTTCAGTTGCTCGGACAGAATGTCAATTCTTACTTTGATATCCGGGAAGGAAAAAGTTTTGTTGATTTATTGACGGAAGTAAATAAAGTGGAAGGAATAGAATGGATAAGATTTATCACTTCTCATCCTAAAGATTTCACGAAAGATATAGCCAATACCATGAAGGATCTGGAGAAAGTCTGTCCACAGCTTCACCTTCCTGTTCAGGCAGGTTCAACATCTGTGCTTCAGAGAATGAGAAGAGGATACACAAGAGAAGATTACTTAGAAAAAATAAATTATTTAAAAAAAATAATTCCAGATATTAGCTTGAGCACTGACATAATTGTTGGATTCCCAAGTGAAACAAGAGAAGAATTTGAAGAAACATTAAGTCTTTTAAAAGAAGTTGAGTTTGATAACATCTTTTCATTCAGATATTCAGAAAGACCCTATACACTGGCTTCAAGAATGGACGACAATGTTCCATATGAGGAAAAAATCAACCGTTTAATAGAGCTTCAAACACTGCAAAAGGAAATTCAAATAAAAAATAATAAGAAGAAAATCGGTAAAACTTTTAAAGTTCTTGTCACAGGAAAAAGCAAAAAAGATAAAAACATGTGGACAGGAAGAAATATTTACAATCAGGTGGTTAATTTCAAAGGGAATGATTTAAAAATCGGCGAATTCGTAAATGTCTTAATAACCGATGTCGGACCTTACAGTTTAAGAGGAAAACAGGCGAAATAGTTTATTACTACCTATCTCTTTCGGGAACTATAAATTCAAGCTGGTCATAGAGTTTTAGTTTTTCTTTTATGACTTTTCCTGATTTGAGTTCAAGGACATACTGAGCTGGAAGACGAGAAATATAAGAAGGGCATGGCATTCTTTTACATGGAGGGACATTCTCTTCTATATGAACAATTCTCCTGTCCTTATCAAGCCAGATTATATCAATTGGAAAATTCATGTTTTTCATCCAGAAAGAATAAAATCCTTCAGCTTCAAAAATAAAAAGCATCCCCTCGTTGTCTTCTATTTTCTCACGAAACATCAAACCCCTTGCCCGCTCCTCATCTGTAATTGCAAGCTCAGCAACAATTGAATTTCCATTAGGAAAATAAATTTTTACAAATTTCTTTTTTTGATTCCCGCAGAATAATAATAAAGGAAAAAATATAAAAATAATTAAAAATTTCAATTTCTTTAACCTCCAGCTCCTCATTTCCCTTCTACTCTCCCGATTTCCGATTTTCGTTTTCCGATTTCCGATCTTAGTGTGTAGATACAAGAGGAACAAATCTCACAGGAATTAATTTTTTCTTTTTAAATTTATTCTTTTGACGGATAACAAGAACCAGCTCCTGAAAAAAAGAACCAACAGGAATTATCATTCTTCCTCCATCGTCAAGCTGATTCTGTAATGATTCCGGAATTTTAGATGGTGCTGCAGTAACTAAAATAGCATTATATGGAGAATGCTCCTTCCATCCATATGTTCCATCACCTATTTTAAAATATATATTTTCATATCCAAGTTCCTTTAAAACCTTCTGCGCCCTTTTGGAAAGTGATTCAATTATCTCAACCGTATAAACCTCCTTCACAATTTCAGCAAGAATAGCTGTTTGATAACCTGACCCGGTTCCGACCTCAAGAACCTTATCATCTTCTTTTAACTCAAGAATCTCTGTCATGTAAGCAACAATATAGGGCTGAGAAATTGTCTGTCCTTCACCAATTGGCAAAGGTTCATCTTCATAAGAATACTGTCTGTATTCCTCTGGAACAAAAAGATGACGGGGAACTTTCTTCATCACCTCAATAACTTTCTTATCCTTTACTCCCCTTGCAATAATCTGCTCTTCAACCATTCTCTCTCTTAAACTTGCGAATTCTTCCATTACAATTAATTTTGAATTTTGATTTTTGATTTTTGAGTCTTAACGGGTTTTTCTCTTACTCCCATTTTTTAATTTAAATTCAAAATTCATAATTCAAAACTCATAATTAATTTTTAGTATGCTTTTGCAAAATATACTAAATTTTCTGCCTTTTTACCACAATAAACACAATTTCCTTCCTTCTTTTCTTCCTTTTCCATGGAAATTACTCTGATACTTGCACCTGTTTCATCCTTTATTCTGTCTTCACAATCCTGATTTCCGCACCAGAAAGTTTTAATGAAACCTCTCTTATTTTCAATAATTTCCTTAAATTCGTCATAGTTATTAACAGTATGTGTATTTTTTCCGAGAAAATCGAGCGCCAGATCATAAAGAGATTTCTGAATTTCTTCAAGAAGGGGAGGTATTTTTTCAATCAGAACATCCTGAGAAACTGCAATTTTTTCCCTGTTATCCCTTCTTACAAGAACAACCTGTTTCTTTTCCATATCCTTTGGACCAACCTCAATTCTTAAAGGAACTCCTCTCATCTCCCAGTCAGAATATTTCCAGCCAGGAGTATATTCCTCTCTTGAATCAAAATGTGCCCTTACACCAATTTTCTTGAGTTCTTTTTCAATATGGTCAGCCTTTTTA
>Ga0190363_1002192_pt1 | contig 11248 bp, 12 predicted proteins | sample 48721867_MG_FD_161272 | JGI IMG/M metagenome (GOLD analysis project Ga0190363, IMG submission 161272) | Hydrothermal vent microbial mat bacterial communities from Southern Trench, Guaymas Basin, Mexico - 4872-18-6-7_MG | ecosystem: Environmental > Aquatic > Marine > Hydrothermal vents >...
GCTTTAATTATATTAAACCTGTAGCTGTAGTCAGGAAAATGTTTTTGTAGAGATGTAATTATCTTACCTAAATCAAGATCTTTGTAAAAGAACACTATTATTGGAATACCTAATTGTTGGTAAAGTTCTATAGGATTAACAACATTAAATCCTGCGTATGTAATGCCATCTAATAACATTAACTGTTGAAAATTATCTTCTTCTCTTTTGTTAATTTCTCTATATAAACGTGATATCTTCAATTCTACATAATCGTGGTCTACTAAAATTTTATCGATAATAACATCTAAGGGAAGTAATCTACTATTTTGTAACTCATATATGTACTTAACCATAGCTAGTAATGTATAGCATCTCCCTGATTTAGCTTTGTAAGGAAAATATCCGTCATCAATAGCGTAAATTATTAATGATCTCCGCAATACGTGGGTCACCAGCTAATGCATCAATTACTATATTGTAATTAACCGCTAGTGTAATAATTTTTGTTTTTCCATATCTACCTCTACTAACAACTCTTGCATTAATTATGCCCAACATATCCAGTTCATTAATTAAATCGCTAACTCTTCTCTGAGTAAGCTTTTCTATCCTAAGCATTTTCACCAATTCTAAGTAGGTATTATACGTATCACCTGTAGTAGTATACGAAGTACCTTTAGTCTGAAGAGCTATACTTAATAAAACCAATTTGCTGTGTAAGGGTAGAGTTATTATAATTTCCTTAACACGATTTCTCTCTAATTCTTCTCTTGCTTTATATACATGATCTATTGTAACCTTTACTGCTCCCTCGCGCTCAGCTATTTCACCAGCTATTCGTAGCAAATCTAGTGCTCGTCTTGCATCACCATGCTCCCTTGCAGCTAAAGCAGCGCATAATTCTATAACGCCTGTCTCAATTACATCAGGGTAAAAGGCGTCCTTAGCACGTTGGCGTAATATATCTTCAAGTTGATAGGAATCATAGGGTGTGAAAACGATTTCTTCCTCTCCTAAACTGCTTCTGATGCGTGGATCAAGAGTCTCGACGAAGTTTATATCATTAGTTATCCCAATTAATGTTATCTTAGATTTGGATAATATTTCGTTAGCTCTTACTAATTTGTACAGTACATCATCACCATGTTTTCTAACCAGGAAATCTATTTCGTCTAGAACAATTATGAACACTATGTTTAACTTATCTAATCCTCTAAGAAAGCGTCTGAAAACCTCAGATGTGGGTAAACCAGTGAATGGTACTTTAACGTTAACTGATTTAGCTAAGTCAGCAAATACTCTATACGGTGTATCGCTATGTCTACAATTAACATATGTATATGCAAATGTATCATAGCCTCTCTCTCTTGATTTAGAATACATATTCTTTAATACATACTTTGTTACAGCGGTCTTACCCGTTCCCGTTAAACCATAAATGAAAACGTTACTTGGTCTTTCACCTCTTATAGCAGGTATAAGTATCTGTGCTAACTTGCGTATTTCATTTTCACGATGTGGTAAAGTATCTGGTATATAGTCAGGTCTAAGGATTTCACGGTTACGAAATATCTTACTTCTAGTAACCCTATCTATCAATTCATCGATGATGCTCAGTATTAACCACCCTTAGAACCAGATGTTCCAGAGGAAACATAGCCTACTAAATAATTATTAAAAACTAGTGGTCAATGAGAATTGTTTCCTACAGTTCTCTAAGGCTTATTAACCCAATATTGAAACGATTAGGCTGGGCCGGTAGCTCAGCCTGGAAGAGCGCTCGGTTGGCATCCGAGAGGTCCCGGGTTCAAATCCCGGCCGGTCCACCAAAACCATTATATGCTATCTTGCTATCCTAATAGAGATATTCCATATCTTATCTCCTATTCTGTGCAAATTCTTGATGATCTTGCCTTTTCTACTATAACCTAACTCCTTAGAATCCTTAAGTGCTTCACCTACAGCTATAGGTACATTGCTTGATCCTGTGTTAGCAAATACTATCACTATGTCCCCTCTTAGGAACTCGTTGTTATCTATAATTCCAGGTGCCATGACGTCGGCTCCTCGCAATATAGGCTTCATGGCACCTTGATCCGTAAGAACGTACTTAAAACTACTAGCTAGTTTACTAAAACCATATTTATTGTATAATTCAAGTAGTACAATCATTAACGGTATAAGTTTAGAGTTCAATTCAATGATTAATGGCTTTCCTTTAACTATATATATAATGTATTCGTTATCATCGACATTTATCTTCGCCATTTCTACATCTCTATTCCTCATAACATACTCTTGGAATAATAGTGGATATTCATCCTCTATAATCTCAATTATTTTTCTGGCATCCCTCTTTGATAGGAAGTGCCTATGTACTCTCAATACCACCCCCTGGTCTTGTTATTAGGAAATTAACTTTTAATCCCTTACATTTTGAATATGCCCTGGGGTCAAACTGTGACGGAGACAGCTCGAAGAATATTGGTCGAATCAGTAGGCTCAATAGTATTAGTAAAGCTCAAGGGCAATAGAGAGGTTAGAGGAAAACTAAAGAGTTTTGATCAACACTTGAATATAGTGCTCGAAGATGCTGAAGAAATACGTGAAAACGGTTCATTGAGAAAGCTGGGAACAATAGTAATTAGAGGAGACAATGTAGTCTTAATATCACCTACACCTAGTACATAATACCTTACTTAAGTAAATGAGAAAGTATATTAACGTCTCAACATTAACTAGCTACGACTGAGGGTATGAGAAATGGTAAAAGGCACGCCTTCATTTGGTAAGATGAGTAAAGGCAAAACACATATTAGATGTAGAAGATGTGGTCGGCACTCATTTAATGTTGCTAAAGGCTATTGTGCAGCGTGTGGATTCGGTAGATCTAGTAGAATTAGGAAATATTCTTGGCAGAATAAGAAAGTGAATAGAGTAAGGATTAGATAACTGTAGCGACACCAGATGATGTTAGTTCATACTAGTCTTAACGACTCAAGCACTTTAGGCATATATACTTCTACATCTTCAGGTAAACCTAATCTTCTACGATGCTTAATTATTTGTGAATATAGAGCTTTGGTATTACTTGGTTCGCCATGATCTAGTATTATCCTCTTAGGCTTAGGTTCTATGTTTCTTAAGAAATCAAGCAATTGCCTTCTATCTGAATGTCCTGAAAAGCCTTCTATACTGTAAACCTCGAGATTAATTTTTAATATCTCAACGCGACCATCTTCAGATACTATGGGTATCTCTCTTGCTCCATCCTTTATTTTCCTTCCTAAGGTTCCTTCTACTTGATAGCTTACAAACACTAAACTATTACGAGGATCGGAGGCCAGCATCCTTAGATAATCAACTGCAGGACCTCCAGTCAACATACCTGATGTAGCCATTATTATACATGGTTCACCCTCAACAATATCCTTACGGGCTTCACGACCTTCAACGCGTTTAAAGAAGTCAGCCTCAAATGGGTTTTCATCATTATAGATGGATAACATAACTTCTCTGGATAATAGTTCAGGATATTGTATATGTATTGATGTCACCTCATCTATTAATCCCTCAATGAATATCGGTATTTCTGGTAGTATTTTCTTCTTAATAGCATTAGCCAAAACCAACATTATTTCTTGTCCTCTACCAACAGAAAGTACAGGTATGAGAACTTTTCCTCCTCGAGATATAGTTCTTGTAACAATTTCTATAAGTTGAGCCTCAGCTTCCTCTCTAGGAGGTTGATCTTGTCCTCCATACGTAGACTCCATTATTAATGTCTCAATTCTAGGGAATTTATCATTAGCTTTTTCTAGCAATCTGGTTTTTGCATACTTAAAGTCAGAGGTATATACTATGTTGTGTAGTCCTTCACCTATATGAAGGTGTACCATAGCAGAACCAAGTATATGACCAGCATTATAGAAGGTAAGTCTTATATCAGGAGTTATATCAGTTACTTCGTTATATTTCAGAGTTATCGTATGTAAGAGCATCTTCCTTATCTCTCTTTCTCCATAAGGAGGTGTTTTGCCTTCACGTTGCATTACGCCTAGGTAGTCTTGTAACATCAGTATAGTTAGATCACGAGTTGGTTTTGTCATGTATACAGGTCCTTCATAACCGTACTTAAATAATAGTGGCACAAGCCCCGTATGATCTAAGTGTGCATGTGATACTATTACCGCGTCGAGCTCCTCTATATTTAATTCATCGATATCTAGTCTGGGGTAAGCTAGTTGAGGTGAAGATGCACCTAGATTTATACCTAAATCCAGAAGCACTTTGCTTTCAGGTGTTTCAACTAATATGGCTGATCGTCCTACTTCAAGGAATCCTCCTAATGCTATTATTCTAACATAGGAGTCCTTATATACTAGGGCTCGATGTATTCGTTCGCCTACACGCCTAAGAAAGTTTAATCTATACTCGTTTTCAAGTAATAGTTGATTTAGTATGTTCTTTACTATTCTTGATTCCCTTTTGGGTGCACGCTCTATTACGGGTCTCCACCCAGTTTCTGCCAGTATTTTCCTTACATGTACTCTTCCTTTACCATAGGCTACGCCTGTTTTTTCAGCTCTAATAACAACTTCTCCTAGTACATCATCGAATTTAATCTCCTTTATGTTGGCTTCTTGTGGAATTATTTCATGTATAATTCTTGTGGTTTCTTCCTTACTTTTTCTATAGTTGGGATCCGTTCTAACTACAACTCTTTTCTTGATAGTTTTAGCTATATTTCTTATAATATCTGTTCTTTCCATTATTATTGCAGGATTTCTAACATATATAGCTATTTCAGGTCCTTCAAATTCTATCCTAGTTACACCAGCTTCTACTGGTATATTGCTTAGTATTGTTGTTCTAATGAACTCTATCGATGTACTCAATTCTATTACCTCGTTGGCTTGATTGTTATTTAGTTATTGAATTTTGCACTCTTAAGTTAATGCTGGAGAATTTCTCCGGAAAATATAGGTGTCATGGATTAACATTGTGTTATGGGGTTAATAAGGTTATGGGAGTTGATTACTATTACTATAAAATTATTTAATTGTTTTCTCTTGAATACCTTTATTTGTTATTATAGCTACGTCCACGGCCTCTCCGGTTGCAGTATCCCTTCTCATGGCCATTCTTACAGCCCTTACAGCAAGATCTATAGCTTCATCAATCTTCATATTTTCGTCATAACTTTCCTCTATTACTCCTATAGCAATGGGCGAGCCTGAACCTGTAGCAGCATACTTTTCCTCAGATATAGCACCAAATAATTCAAGCATGTACAATCTTGGTGCTGTATCGAACCCCCCTATGAGTAGTTGTACTATAAATGGAGACCATTTATAATCATGAAGTATATTCGAAAGAATTGAAGCTACAGTTTTTACGCTTACTTCACTATTGACAGTTAATTTATAATATTTTATCTCTTTTTTAACCATGTCAACTAATGCTTGTGCATCAGCTACTAGTCCAGCAGTCGTTATCGCTATTCTATCGTCTATTTTCAATATTTTCTTCACTCGTTTGTGAGCTATGTAGTAGCCTGCGACTGCTCTTTTATCAGCTGCTAAAATAACAGCATCTTTTAGCACTATTCCTACGGTTGTTGTGCCCTTCCTTACTAATAATTCAATTATATCTTTATGCATTATCTTCCCTCATGTAATTGTGATTGTTTTCTTGATTATCCCCACTACGAATTCTGTATATCAATATATTTATTGTGTTGTACTACTTTTTTGGATTTTAAATCTATCCATGAATACTACTTCATTTATGTTGTCTATATATTTTGCTATTTCGTTTGCTAATAGTTTCTTAACGTATTGTAGATTTTCGTTTAATAGCACTTTCTCCGGAAGCTCTATTGTCACTTTCCCCTCCTCGATGTTTACATTTACCTCACTAGGATCTACTGCCCGTAATCTTCGGTTTACTAGATATTTTATTTTTTCGATATTATCGGTTAATTCTTTTATTACTTTATATTTGTATATTAATGTTTTACCTGCTAACGGATGATTAAAATCTACGACTACTCTTCCACCAGTAACGTTCCTTATAATGGCTGGTACGCCATTAATTTCTACTATTTCACCTGGTCTAACATCAATTCCACGTCTTCGAAACTCCCTTAAGGATAAAATTTTGACTTTGTTTGGATCGCGTTCTCCATAAGCTTTTTCAGGTGGTACTTCAATTTCTTTTTCCTCGCCTTCTATAGCCTTTTCTAAGGCTTCTTCAAAGCCTTTTGTATGCACTCCTTCACCTGGCACTATCAGTATAGGTTTGTATATTTTTCCTTCTTCGTATACTCCATGTTGTTTAGCTATTTCAGCATTGGTTGTATCAAGGACTTTTCCCGTGTCTTTAACTATGACAGTATAATCAACTACAAGAAACCTGAGCGTTTTTTCCTGGTTATCAGATTTCAAGCATTTTCACCTTTATATGTACTAGTCTTTGCTTCTACTAATATATACGTCTATATAACCTTATTTCATGCTTAGGCTATCCACCTTTACGTAAGTACCATCCTAAATCTATATAGTTCTTTATTAAAACAAGTTCTGGGTCTGTTATTTTTAATTTATTTAAGTCATATAAGCTTAGGATATTCCTTAGAGCTATCCCTAAACCGACGTATTCGTTGTTTTTGTTAATTACTACTATATAGTGATTTCTAAGAAGAGGTAAACGGGCGTCAACTATAGACTTTGTAAAGAGATCACGTCCATATAGAAATAATTTTTCACCTTTATCTGCAACTTTCACCAGATTCCTTTTAGCATTTATGCTTACGATATGGCCAAGTTCTAATGAGGGTGTAAAGGAAATTCTCCTATATTTAGTTTTAATTCTGCCAATGAAGAGGCCTAGATATGCAAGATAACGTATCAGTTCTTTACTTTCGAGATCTCTTATCAATGGAATTGTTGAATTATCAACTGCATAAACATCTACGGAGTGAATATAGTTTAATACCACATATGCGTGATTACGTAATAGTTGGTCCAGATAAAGCCTCCAATTCTTATATATCTCGTCATTTATGATTTTCTTTTCCATGTTGTTGATAGTTCTTACTATAGGCATCATAAGTCATCCATTTCCAAGATTCTATGATTGAATTCTGTCTAGTCTAAGAGATTTTCTTTAAAAGTGCGATAAAGAATCCTTCAGTTCCGGTTAAGTATGGGTAAAGTCTTCGAGTATACTTGAACTCCTTTCCAAATTTTATATTCTTATACTCTTCTAGCCCATTTACACCAATGGGTAATTGTATTTTTAATATTTTTATATTCTCATTTTTCTCTAGTGCCTTAAATAGTACGTATTCGTTCTCTTCTGGCGCTATACTACAAGTACTATATACTATAAATCCTCCAGGTCTTGTTATTCTTATAGCTAAGTTAAGTAGTTCTACTTGAAGCATGTGCATTTTCTTTAAATCAAATATTGTTCTACTTGTTTTTCTTTCGGGTTTTAAAGGAATTAAGCCCTCGCCTGTACAAGGTGCATCTAGCAGTACTTTGTCGAAATAATTATTGAATTCTTTAATTTTTCGTGCATCCATATTTAATACTATCGTATTTTTGACCCCGAGTCTACGTATGTTAGATATGAGTGCTTTTATTCTTCTATTATTCTTTTCTATAGCTACTACTATACCAGTGTTTTTCATTAATTGAGCTATTTGTGTAGTCTTACCTCCTGGTGCTGCAGCTAGGTCGGCTACTACTTCTTTAGGGCGAGGTGCTAAGACGTATGGAGGTATCATTGATGCTGGTCCTTGTATGTAGTAGTATCCCCTTAGATATTCATGTAGAGCGCCTATGCTTGTATCGGAGTGTAAGATCCAGTATCCGTGAAGGGTCCATGGTATTTTTTCTAGTACCACATGCTTAGACCTTAGTATTCTTTCAAGTTCTTTACACTTTATTTTTAAATCGTTGCATCGTATGCTTTGTCTTATACCTTTCTCATTACCTTCTAGGAACAACCTAACTTCTTCCCAATCATGTAGAATTTCATAGTATCTTTGAACCATGTATGGTAAATATCCATATTTCTCGGCTAGCTTCTTGGCAGTACTCGTTATCTTTACATTGAATACTATATCATCGTATTGCATTGCCGTCGCCACATGCTTATATAATTTAATCTCCTTAGGTAAAGGCTATTTGTAAATCTCACATAAGTTTATAGTTATTTTTAATATAATTTTGTATGTGATTATGAGTTATTTTCGTTGGAGGATGGTATTTTGAGTACTATAATAGCTTTGATGACCGATTTCGGCTACAAGGATCCTTATGTATCCTTAATGAAGTCTATAATTTACAAGATTAACCCCAAAGTAAAAATAATTGATTTAACTCACGATATTCCTAGTTTCGATATACATTATGCATCATATATCTTACTAGTTTCCTATAAGTATTTCCCTAGAGGCACAATATTTGTTGTAGTAGTTGATCCTGGCGTAGGGGGTAGTCGTAGAGTCCTAATAATAAAAACTAGAAATTATTTATTTGTTGGTCCTGATAATGGTGTACTATATCCTGCAGCAAACGACGATGGTATTGTGGATATAATTAATGTAGTAAATGATAAATTCTTTATCAAACCTACATCTAATACTTTTCATGGTCGAGACATTTTTGCACCTGTCGCGGCCTATTTGTCTTTAGGAATTGATTATAAAATATTTGGTAATAGTGTAACCATAGAAGATATTACTAAGTACGAGATAAATATACACGAGTTTAACGAGTCAGACAGAACTATATGTGGTCGAGTAATCCACATAGATAAATTTGGTAATATTGTGTTAAACATTAGGTATCGTCAGTACAATCTTTATAAGCTTTTCACCGAAGCACGAATTAGTATTAATGATAGGAATTTCAAGGTTAAAGTGGGTAAATCATTTAGTAGTGTGGGTAGAGGGGAGCTTGTACTATATATTAACAGTTTTAATTTGATGGAACTGGGTATAAACATGAGTAATGCGGCTAAAACCCTAGGTGTAAAAGTAGGTGATAGTGTATGTATAGAGCTAAGTTCGTAAGAGCGTTGTTTCCAGGTAGGTTTCAACCGCCGCATAAGGGACATGGTCATGCTATTAAGTGGATACTAGAGGAGTTGAGTGATGAGGTTATAATAGTTATAGGAAGTGCTCAAGAGAGTCATACTTTCCAAAATCCTATGACTGCTGGAGAAAGAGTGTATGCTATTAAGCTAATGCTTAAGGATATGAATATAGATCTGAATAGAGTATACATAATTCCAGTTCCAGATATATTTATGAATAGGGTATGGCCGCGTTTTGTGGAGGTTTTTTCGCCAAGTTTTGATGTAGTAGTAACACGTAATCCTCTTGTAAGAGAATTATTTGAAGAACTTGGTTATAAGGTTGTACCTCAACCATTAGTGAATCGTGATACTTACGTTGGCACAAAAATACGCAGACTTATGGTTGAGGGTGGTAATTGGGAACAATATCTCACGTCCTCCGTAGCCTCGTATATTAAAGAAATTAGATTAGTAGATAGATTAAAGTTAACACTAGGTAGTGAGTAGGTGTATAACATAATGGATAGTAATTTAGTAGTAATAGATGGTAGTATTGGTGAAGGAGGAGGTCAAATACTTAGAACAGCTTTAGCTTTATCAGCTGTACTCATGAAGCCCATAAAAATATTCAATATAAGAGTAAAGCGCAAAAATCCTGGGTTACAGCCTCAACATTTAACAGCTGTGCGTGCAGTGGCAACTTTAGTTGACGCAGAAGTTAAGGGTGCATATAAGGGGTCAACAGAACTCTTATTCATACCTCGCTTACGTAGATCTGGTTATTTTAGGTTTAACATAGGTACTGCAGGAAGCATCACATTGGTTATGCAAGCAACATTACCGGTTATGGCCTTTGCACCAGAAAAAACTTGTATTGAAATAATTGGTGGTACAGATGTACCTTGGAGTCCTCCCATTGATTATGTAAGATTTGTCCTTAAATACTTTCTAGATAGAATGGGCTTAAGTTTGCATGTGAGTATAAGACGGCGAGGCCATTACCCACGTGGAGGAGGTATAGTAGAATATTGTGTGAAGCCTGTATTTCCATTAAAAAGCATAAATATAATCGAACGTGGGGCCATAAAAGCCATTAGAGGCCTTTCACATGCAGTAAGATTACCTAAACACGTTGCACTGAGGCAAGCAGATGCAGCATCTAAGTATTTAGTTGAGAAAGGCTATCCTAAGCCCTCAATAGATATAGAGTGGTATGAACCTCATAGAGATAAACATCTTGGTCCAGGTAGCGGAATAGTTGTTTGGGCTTTATGCGAACTCAGCATACTTGGAGGTGATAGCATAGGGGCACGGGGTAAGCCGGCGGAGAAAGTAGGCATTGAGGCAGCAGCAAAACTTGTAGAAGATCTAAGTACCGGGAAAGGCTTAGATAGGCATATGAGTGATATGTTAATACCATTTCTAGCACTAGCTAAGGGTACTTCCCATGTAGGAGGTGCTAAATATACTCTCCATGCACATACTAATGCGCTAATAGTTTCAAGAATTATAGGAGAAGATATAGTGGAAATCAATGGTGAATTAAATAAACCTTTCGAGATGAGAATAAAGGGTATAGGTTTCGAACCCACATAGGATTCTTAGAGATAATGTCGTACTTCATAACTATCACTAAGAAGATGTTGAGCAGCTTTTAGCACATATTGACGTTGTCGTATAGTGGCTAGTAATCTCTTTACATGAGTAACACTTAACGAAGTATTCTTTGCTATCTTATGTAAATTTAAATTACCATCGTTCTCTAAGAGCCCTAATATTATGTAAGCTAAAGCTATCTTTGCTCTTTCAGTTCTTGAAGCTAATACTGGATCATTGTCTATAATTTTCTTGATAATCTCTCTTATTTTCTCAGGAATATTCTTGGTTGATGTAATGTATTTATGACGGAATAACCTTACATGCCCTCTTTTCCCTTCTAAATACTCTCTGAAGGCCTCCTCATCAAGAATTATGCTCTTTTTCTTAAGTTTACGTGTAATTTTATAGTATTCCTTAGTTCTATAAACGAGTTTATGATACATTTTTATTCTTGATTTTATTATGTAAATTTCACTAATTCTGTATTTAGTTTTATTATACATTTTTGCATTAAGATTAAGAGTACAGTCTGTACTATATTTTTGTTTCGGCTCTTCATATATGTAATCAATTA
>Ga0190363_1002193_pt1 | contig 11247 bp, 10 predicted proteins | sample 48721867_MG_FD_161272 | JGI IMG/M metagenome (GOLD analysis project Ga0190363, IMG submission 161272) | Hydrothermal vent microbial mat bacterial communities from Southern Trench, Guaymas Basin, Mexico - 4872-18-6-7_MG | ecosystem: Environmental > Aquatic > Marine > Hydrothermal vents >...
ATTTAATTCACTTATCCTGCCAGATCCATTCGTAGTTCTATTTACAGATGGATCATGCATCACTATAATCCTTTTATCTCTAGTAAAATGCACATCCAGTTCAATAAAATCAACACCTAATTCGACAGCCTTAATAAAACTTGGTAAAGTATTTTCAGGAGCAAGAGAAGGCACTCCGCGATGGCCAACAACAAATATTTTCCTATACATGTATTCCACCAAAGTAAATTAAGATAAGAGATATATAAGTAAAGTCATTATCTTGGCAAATTAATTTAATAATTTCTAGATATGAAAATATTTGCAACTCGAATTTAATTACGTTATTTCTCTTTCATATGTTGTTATTCTTTTTGCTCCTTTATCTAGTACTTGTATTACGTCTTCTATTCTTATCCCGAAGTTTTTTCCATATAGTCCTGGTTCCACAGTGTGTGTCATGTTTTTCTTTAATATGTGAATAGAGTTCGGATGTATCGCTGGTGGTTCATGAAGTCTTACTCCTATTCCATGTCCAAGTCTATGTGGGAAATATTTTCCATATCCTCTTTTTTCAATAAACTGTCTGACAATTTTGTCCGCCTCATTAGCCGGTATTCCATCATATATATTTTTATAGTATTCATCTTGTGCCGCCCTCAACGTATCGTACATGTCTCTTATTTGTTGAGAAGGTGTTCCCACATACCATGTTCTTGTTATATCTGTCCAGTATCCGTCTCCAAATACATTTAGTTCAACAAGTACTGTTTCCCCCCTCTTTATAACTTTGTTTGTAGATATATTGTATGGATACCATGCTTTGGATCCATTTACTCCAGACATGACAAATGCATATGCCCTTATTCTTTTAAAACCTTCATATCCAACTTTTTCCCTAATTGCTTTTTCACATATTGCTGCAAGCTCTATCTCTGTTATACCCTCTCTTAAAGAATTTTTTAATTCACTTAGTCCGAATTCAGCTAGCCTATTTATTTTAATCATTTTCTCTATCTCATGTTTTGTTTTAATCATTCTTAGTTCATAGAGAATATCCAATGCATCTACTAAGACTGATTTCCATGCCCTTTTAATTATAGAGAATGTGGGGTTAGACGGATAATTTAGTTCTCCTCCAACATGATTTGCAGCCATCGTTTCAAATGATAGCTCTGCACCGATCAATGAACCCGATTTTACATTTATTTCTCTTAAAATATTTTCTATATGTTTATATGGATTCCATACCTCTTTTAACGATTCTATTGGATATGTTTTTATATTTTTTATCCAGCTCTCATTTTCAGCAAACTCTACTTCAGATTCAGGTACAATTAGTATTGGATCTCTATCTGGAAAAATTATTGTAAGAGACCATCCAGTTATAGGCCAATATCCAGTTAAATATAATATATTTTCTGGAAGCCTTACAACTAATGCATCCAAGCCATTTTTTATAATTATTTCCTTAACCCTATTAATTTTCTCCACATCCATTATTATCACATTTAAATATTTTACCTATATCATTATTAAGCTATTTGATTAGTATGTCTTAGAATCATGATACCAATATTTTTATAAAAATTATTTTTATTTTTAATCTAGGATGGTGGTTTAATGAAGCTTGAATTCGAGCTTGTAGCTACCGTTGAGAGATATCCTGCTGAAAAGATTCTCGAATATTCTAAGATTGCTGAGGAATCCGGTTTTGATGCTATAGGCATACCTGACCATTTTCATCCATGGAGCGATAAGTATGGCAAACAGGCTTTTTCATGGATTATGATAGCTGTAGTTGCTGAGAGAACTAAGAAAGTTCAGATAGGTAGCTGTGTAACTACACCTATTTTGAGATATCATCCAGGCATTGTTGCACAAGCATTTGCGACTCTAGGATACCTTTATTCTGGGAGAATATACTTGGGAATAGGTAGTGGTGAAGCTATGAATGAAGTTCCTCTAGGCTATGAGTGGCCTCCTCCATCGGTTAGAATAGATATGATTAATGAAGCACTTACAATTATAAAGAAACTTTGGAGTGAGAAACGTGTAACATTTAGAGGAAAGTATTGGAAGTTAAATAAAGCTACACTATACTCCAAACCTAAGAAAAGGATTCCAATATATATTGCAGGTACTGGTGTAAAAATTGCCAGAGTGGTTGGAAAACATGGTGATGGATTTATAACTGTACCTCATATTGAAGTAAGTTTTGAAAAAGTTTTTAGATCTCTTCGGAAAGGAGCTGAGGAGGTTGGTAGAGACCCGTCTAAAATAAAGAGGATAATGCATATGATGGTTTCATATGACGAAGACTATGATAGAGCTTTAGACGCCACCGAGCCCTGGAACGCTACAGTTATACCTGCATTATATAGGTATGCCGTATACGATCCTGTTGAGCTAGATGAGAATGGGAAGGTTGTCGGTAGAGATGTTAGGGCTAAAAAGTTTTTAATAATTACCGAGCCAGAACAATTGATTCATAGATTAGAGGAGTTTATAAAGCTTGGATTTACAAGATTTCAGTTTAATAATTCGAGTCCAGATCCAGCTAAATTTCTCAAGATGACTGGTAAAGAAGTTATACCTTATCTTAAAGATGTTTATAAAGATAAATAATAAGACTTAATTATCGTGACAAAGTATTGATAAAAGGTATTCAATATGATATCTGTAAACGATATATTTAGATTGATTAGTGAGACTAGGCCCAAACCATTATCCCATCCACCTAAAAGTATAGACTATATAGATCATGTTGTAAACACCGCTTTAAATGGGTATCCAGAGCTTGCAGCAGACAGCCTTCTAAATCCACTTTTAGTTGGAAGTATAAAAAATGTTATTGGAGGTATCATTAGACAGTTAAATCTCCTTTTTGAAAGAGACTTTTGGATAAAGACCACTATAAATGATGAAGCAATTTTAAAGAAAGCATATTCGTATAGTCTTTTACTTGAAATAGCTATAAACTTCTATGGAATGGAGAGAGAATGGGTTGGATTTACCGATGAAGAGGTAAATGAATGTATCAGTATCATCAAAAACGCATTGAATAAATGGGAGGAAAATGAGCGGAAAAAATATGGTGAGTCACGTATAGCTAAGGCTGTAGTAATGTATAAGATAAATGATATGAAGAAAGTTATGGCCGGAGATCCTCAGAGAACTGGAATGATATATTGGATGGGAGAAAATATTGAGAAAAAAATTGATGAAAGAGGTATAACAAATAGTTTTCTAGATGCTATCGAATATGAGATTAAATCAAACATATATTACGTTATGTCTAAGGAAGGTATATGTAGATTTGGAAATGATTATGCAATTGGATTAAGATGGCTTAGACATTTAGGATATGTACAGGTATCTACAAATCCACAGCTTGCTGCAATAGCTTATAGAGATGATCCAAGTCTATGGGATAAACTTAAACAATATTTTAGAGATCACCCTGAACTACTTGAAAATATTGAAGAGAAAAAGGATGAGCTTGCAATGACTGCAACAATGCTAGCTCTATGGCCAAATATGGAGGTCTTTAGACCGGTAGCATATCTATTAAACTTTACAGATGGGATGGTTAGTTATCAATTGAACCCAAATGTAGCTACAAGCTATGAGGGGAGTTTAGAAGACGCATTAAAAATTTATTCGAAGACATGGGAGTATTTTAGAAATTATGATGAACATCTTTTATGGGGATGGCCTGTAGATGTGGAGAAGGGTAGACCTAATATAGTTTTTAAGGTTGCTGGAAATAGTCCTGCCGCAATAGATATTACTAGAAAACTTGAAAGTCTAGGTATAGGTACAAATAATACTGTAACATACACTGTTTCACAGGAGGTTAAACTTATTTTAGCTAAAATGGAGGGGATGGCTGAAGCTGTTAAGAAAGGTATATTGACAACGAAAGTTTATGAAACAAATATGGGTGGAAGATTAGATGATCATTTAAGAGAAATTTTTGCTGCAAAACTGGTTAGAGACGCATTTAAAAATATTGATGATAAGCTTTCTGCAATATATGAATATGCTAGAAAAATTGGTATAAATATTGAAGATAAAGATGGAGTATGGATTGCTCCTACTGGATGGGGTTGGGATAAAGTTGCTAAAACTCTTGATGAGAAAATAGAATTAATATGTTCAAGACAATATTTGAAAAAACTTAATGATGAAAATTTTGCAGAGTTTCTAGCAAAATATAGTGGAAAAAATAAGGAGGATGTTTTGAAGTATCTTGATGAATGGGAGAAAACCATAGGTATGGCCGGTACACTTGTTGCACAAAGAGTTTGGTGGATATTTTTCAGTAAAGAAAATAAAGGTAAGTGGCTTGCCTACCTTATATCCAAATATGGCTTAAGTCCAGAGCAAGCTGAAGGAATATTAAATAATATTGATGTATTGCCGGCCTCTAAGAGAAAACCTTTAGACACATATCTAACATTAGCTAGAAACAATATGACTAACACAGAGTTTCCAAATCATCAATTAAATGTATTAATGTTTTCCAGAAAACCTGGATTCAATTTAAAGAAATATGATAACGCTATATTAATTAAACATGACCCTAAGATAATTGAAAAGTTATTGACAATAGAGGACTTTAGGAAAGCCTATGAAATAACCCCCGATCTGGCAGATATCTTGAGAAAAGTTGGAGTAAATATAGAGGGAATTGGATTAAACGGATTAAAATACGAAGAATGGGGATTATTTGGCTCTACAGTAAAAACCATGAATGGATTTACAGAAGCCTATAATAAGTTTAGGGACAAAGTAGTTGAAATAGCTAGGGAAATAAAAAATACCTTAAATTTTAAATAGTTTTTTATAATTATCCACAACTTTTTTAAACGCCTCAATAATCTGTTCTATCAAACCTTCTTCAGGCTCTATATAGGGAGGAATTGTAAATACTCTTGTAGCCAAATCTTCAGTTATAGGTAAATCTCCCTTCTTATAGGGTTTAAATGGAGGAAGACCCATAAAACTATGAAGAGTATCTAAAGGCCCACGGCCACGACCCCATAAATCAAACCCTCTTATAAATATAGTTCTAAGATGTTCACCTAGATGTCCGGAAGCCCACCCATGTCCACGTAATGGTACTCCCTCAGCTTTTAATGCTACCTTAAACTTCTCTGGAGATAAATTGTCAAGTTCTTCCGGATGATATATTATTTGCCATCCACCATAGAGTCCATGCCATTTAGCCTTGGGATAAGATTTTACGGGTTCTATGCCAGGTATATTTCTCAATCCATTGAAAAGTTTCCCTCTATTTTCTATAGCCTTCTTCATACGATAAGGTAAAGTCTTTAGCGAAACCAACGCTATAGCTAGAGCTATTGGATGAGCCCTATATTTTAGCCCCAAAACCTCGGAATCCAATCCCCTATACTCAGGTATAGTGATCTCACTAACTATATCAGCTCTATGTAAATGGCAATATATAAGAACTCTTTCATAAAGCCTACGATCATTTGTACATATTATTCCTCCCTCACCTCCGGCAACAGGTTTTCCGCTTGGATTTACCCCTTGAAGACTAAAACATGCTATATCCCCTACATTACCAATTTTCTTACCATCCCATTCACATCCAGCTGCATGAGCTGCATCCTCAACTATAGCTATACCATATCTATGACCTATATCCATAAGAGAATCCATATCGCAAACCTTGCCACTCATATGAATCGGATTTATAGCTCTAGTACGATATGTTATTTTTCTTTCAACATCTTCTGGGTCTATAAGAAGCGTATGAGGATCTATTTCACAAAAAACTGGCCTTGCACCCATATGTAATGCCCCAGCATAACTTCCAATATATCCTGCAGCTGGTGTAATAACCTCATCTCCAGGCCCCACTCCTACAGCATAATAGGCACTTGCAAGTGCCGTGGAACCATGGTCTACAGTTAAACAATACTCGCATCCTACATACTCCTTAAACTCCTCTTCAAATAGTTTAGGTAATCCTCTTCCAGCACCAGAAATTTCTCCGGATTCGAGTAGCTCCCATATAAGTTTTTTCTCCTCCTCTATGGGACGCCTCCATCTCTCTCTAGTATTAACAGTCACAGTTGAACTACCTCCAAGTATGGCTAGTTCTTCATTCATATTAATCGCCAATACTATGTATTTGACCCTAATCATTTATATATTTGACTATTAATCTATCCCACAAAATATCTCCAATATAGAAAATATTTTATATTACTCATCTTTATCTGATAATATGAGCAAAAAGATATTTATTTTAGGGGATCTTGAAGGAGTTAGCGGAGTTGTGAGATTTGATATAGATACTTCTCCTCAAGGTAAAAATTATGAAAGATCATTGAAACTTGCCACATGGGAATTAAATGCCCTTATTAGAGGTTTAAGAAAAGGTGGAGCTGACCATATTACTTTTTTAGATGGCCATGGATGGGGAGGTATAAATTTTGAACTTATCGAGGAAGATGTAGATGTAGTTCTTGGGAGGCCCCTTTACCCTCCCTTTGAAATTAGCGAAAAATATGATGGCTTAGTCTTATTTGCCCATCATGCTATGGCAGGTACTCCAGGAGCAAATCTATGCCATAGTTGGTCACATTCAACCATAATTGAGTGTAGGTTGAATGATAAACCTATAGGTGAGATAGGATGGTATATTTATCTTGCCACCTATTATAATATACCCGCCATACTCATTACTGGCGACGATAAAGCATGCCTAGAAGCAAGACAATACATACCTAATATAGAAACCGCTATTGTAAAAAGAGGTATAAATACTTCAGCGGCTATCTGTAAACCACCCAAAATAGCACAGAAAATCATCGAAAAGGCTGCTGAGAACGCTATGAAGAGAATAGGTGAAATAAAACCAGCTCGATTACCTAAATCACCATATAAAGCTTTCAGAAAATATATAGATCCATTGTATGTCGAAATTTTTTTAAAAAATAGACCATGGGCTAATAGAGTGGATGAGAGAACTATAATGGTTAGTTCAGATGATTATCTAGAACTTACAAAACTTTTTCTATAATATTTTCAGTGTTAATAATACTAATATATCTTTTATTTAACTTATATACTGGTGGTTTTTTGAAAGCAGCCATAATTTCTCGTAAAAATTTTGTTGAGGTAAAGGATATAGAGACCCCTAAACTAGGTCCAGATGAAGTTATATTAAAGGTACATTTCTGTGGTATATGTGGTACAGATATACATATATATAATGGAGAATTTCCCGTAAAATTTCCAGTGATTCCCGGACATGAATTTTCTGGAGAAATTGTTGAGATAGGTGAAAATATTAGTAGAGTGGATGTAGGAGATAAAGTTGCTGTAAATCCGAATATATATTGTAAAAAATGTTATTATTGTAAGAATGGTATGATACATTTCTGTAGAAACTGGGAGGCTATTGGAATACATCGCCCAGGAGCATATGCAGAATATGTTAAAGTACCGGAGGAAAACTTACATATAGTTCCAAAAAAGCTTTCATTAGATAAAGCAGCATTTGCAGAGCCGGTTGCATGTTGCTTACATGGAATAGACAAGTTAGGTATATCTTATGGGGATACTATAGTCATATTCGGTCTCGGTCCGATAGGATTAATACATCTACAACTTGCCATAAATAGTGGTGCTTCAAAAGTTATTGGAGTAGATTTAATTGAAACACGTATAAAGGTGGCTGAAAAACTTGGTGCAGACATAGTCCTAAACGCCTCCAAAGAAAATGTTAAAAAAACTATAATGGAGGAAACTAGTGGAAGAGGTGTAGATAAGATTATTGAGGCAACCGGAAACCCAAATGTATTTAAAATGGCTGTAGAACTACTAGACTATGGTGGTAAACTACTAGTATTCGGCGTATCTCCGATAGGAATTAAGACAGAAATAGAGCCATTTAAAATATATAGAAAAGAGCTAAACATTCTCGGATCATTTACAAATCCCTTCACAACACAGCGAGCTATAGAAATATTGGCTTCAGGTAAAATAAATGTGAAACCACTTATTACAAACATTATTAATTTAAATGAAGTAGATAAATACTTTATGAAAATAAAAAGTAGAGAAAAAGGAATTATAAAGGTTTTAGTTAACCCCAGATTAGACTAATATGGTGGAGGACGATATCTACGCCTATAAACTTCCTCAAAACTTTCATCTGTAATTACTTTTATTAATGACGCCATTGCACCAAAAGTTATAATAATCCATCCAATGATAAGTGAGATAACACTTACGATAAGTTTAACCATACTAAGTGCAGATAGAGATGCAAAGTCAAGTGTAATAAGATAATTGATAATATTTGGATCTCCAAACAATATTATTCCAATAGCAATTATTATTCCGCCCAAGATCATCCATAGAACTGTAAATATAGTTGCCTTTACCGCTAACCAGAAAGACCTACTCCATCCAACCAAATATTTCCCCGATCAAATATTTTATATTTATAAAATATAATAGGTATATAAATATTTGCATAAGCTTATAAAAATATATTAAAAAAATTCTTTTTTATAAAAAAGATTATTTAAATTTCTTTATAAAATTCATAACTTCCTCAAAGCTTATAGGTCCTTCCATTGGCCCAAACCTAGTTACCTTTATCGCTCCCGCAGCATTAGCAAATCTAAGTATCTCCTCAATATTCCAGCCTTTAAGATACGTTACAATAAAAGCAGCATCATATATATCCCCAGCTCCAGTTGGATCAACTTCCTTTACACTATATGCCGGTATATGGATAATTTTGTCATCTAGAAATCCTATCGAACCTTCCGAGCCAAGCTTTATCGCAACTATTTCCGCTCCAGTCTCTAAGAGCCTTTTCCCAGCACTTTTAGGATCTCTAAAACCTGTAAGTACTTCTGCCTCACCTCTACTTGGAAGAATAAAACTGCTTTTCTCTAAGACTGGTTTACATATCTCTCTAATCTTTTCTACAGATAGAAGCTCTGGTCTAAGATTTGGGTCAAAGGATATTTTTACATTATTTTCATATGCTATTCTAGCAGCCTTATATATGGCATTCATACTGGATCGACTTACAGCTATGGCTGAACCCATTATATGTAGGATTTTAGTATTAGCAATATATTCTTCATCAATATCTTTCTCTGAAAGCTGGCCAGCTGCAGCATGTCTTAAATGAAATATAAATCTACGTTCACCACTGCTATAGTACATTACGAATGCTGTTCCAGTAGTATATCCATCCAATATTTTTAGATATTTTATGTCTACACCATCATTCTTTAATCTTTCTATAAGCATTTTACCGAAATCATCATTTCCAACAACACCAATAAATCCTATAGGCTCGCCCAGTCTAGCAACAGTATCAGCAAATATTGCTGGGGCACCGCTTGGAAAAGGACCAAGGTATTCTCCAACAACATTATGAGGTACATCACGTTTTTTCCTCATTATTTCGACAAGAACCTCACCAAGCGTGATAATCTTCAGATACATAGGATTTCCCTATTATTCTATTCTACTAAAATATTGTTAAGCTTTACCTCATTCTAATCTAATAGTGTATAAATTATTTGGATTTAAACAATGGATTACCTAAAAGCTAAATATATAGTTTAAACAAATATATCAGTGAATAGTATGTAGAGGTAGAGTTAATTATGAACGCAAAGAAAACTTTCTTTAAAAAATTTTCTAAGGAAGAATTGCTTAAGAAAGCTGAACGCCCCGCTAAACTTTCTTTAATTTATCATAAATTTTATCATGGTAAGGTTCAGGTTATGCCCAGATGTCCCGTCAGATCTTTACAGGATTTCTCTATATGGTATACTCCTGGTGTTGCTGCTCCTTGTAAAGAGATAAAGAAGAATCCAGAGGATGTATATGAATATACTAGTAAGTGGAATTATGTAGCTGTTGTCTCAGATGGTACCAGAGTTCTTGGGCTTGGTAATATAGGTCCATTAGCCGGACTTCCTGTTATGGAGGGTAAGGCATTATTATTTAAATATCTTGGAGGTGTAGATGCCTTTCCACTTGTCCTAAATACAAAGGATCCGGATGAAATTATACATGTACTAGAGATAATTGAGCCGACATTTGGTGGAATAAATTTAGAGGATATATCTAAGCCTAAATGTTTTTATATATTGGAGAAAGCTAGGGAAAAGCTTTCTATACCAGTATGGCATGATGATAGCCAGGGAACGGCTTCTGTAGTATATGCTGGTTTAATAAATGCATTAAAAATTGTTGGTAAGAAGTTGGATGAAATCCAGGTAGCTATGATTGGGGCTGGAGCTGCAAATATAACCATATATAGGATACTTAAATTAGCTGGACTTCCTCCTAAAAATATTATAATGGTTGATTCTAAAGGTATACTTCATCCAGGTAGAAGGGATCTGGAGGAGAAGAAGGACGAAAACCCATATAAATGGCAGGTATGTTTAGAGTCTAATGGATTGAATAGAATAGGTGGGATTCCAGAGGCATTGAAAGACGCAGACGTATGTATTGCTGCATCTAGACCCGGTCCAAATACTATTAGAAAGGAATGGATATCCCATATGAATAACGATGCAATAGTGTTTGCTATGGCTAATCCTATACCTGAAATTTGGCCCTGGGATGCCGTTGAGGCAGGCGCACGTATAGTCGGTACTGGTAGAAGTGATTTTCCAAATCAGATAAATAATAGCCTGGGTTTTCCCGGGATATTCAGAGGCGTATTAGATGTTAGGGCTAAAACTATTACTGATAAAATGTGTATAGCCGCTGGAAATGCTTTAGCCAAGCATGCGGAAGAAAGAGGATTAAGTGAAGAATATATTATTCCAAGTATGAGTGAATGGGAAGTCTATCCTAAGGTTGCTGTTGCAGCTGCACTACAATCAATAAGAGAAGATGTTGCTAGAATAAAGTTGAGTAGAAAAGAATTAATAGAGAAAGCTGTTAAAATTATAGAGAATTCAAGAAAATCTGTTGAAACATTGTTTAAAAATGGGTTGATACCTCCCCCACCAAATAATCAAGCTTATTAATCATTACTTAAAAATTTATTTTGGTGGAATATTTGTTTTCGGTATGGGTAAGAAAAGCTGGTAAAGAAATATTAAGACCATTTCCATGGAAAGTTGGAATCGTGGGTTTTATGGCCTTCCCTGAAACAATCAAATATAAGAATATCGTAAACGCATTTAAAATACTCGCCTATGACCCATTTTTGATCTAATAGAATTTCATGAA
>Ga0190363_1002195_pt1 | contig 11240 bp, 9 predicted proteins | sample 48721867_MG_FD_161272 | JGI IMG/M metagenome (GOLD analysis project Ga0190363, IMG submission 161272) | Hydrothermal vent microbial mat bacterial communities from Southern Trench, Guaymas Basin, Mexico - 4872-18-6-7_MG | ecosystem: Environmental > Aquatic > Marine > Hydrothermal vents > Microbial...
TTCTGTTCTGATAGCCTCTACCATTGTATTTAAATTCATCATTCCATTATTGTTTTCTCAGTTATTGGTGAGATGGGGTATAGCAAGGAAGTAAGTCATTTATTTTCCATAATGAACAATTATTATAAATTATGGTGAATCTGAATTCTAAGGTAAGTAAACTCGGAAGGATTCTGAACATAGAATATATGGGGAAGTGGCTGTTCTATGGAGCACTGGTTGGGATAGCGACTGGTTTTGCTTCTGTGATCTTCTATTTTGGATTGAACTATTGTAGTTCATTCCTTTTGGGAGATATAGCCGGTTTTCATCCACCATTGCCCGGTGGTGAATCTCCTGAATATGAATCTTCCGTGAATGGCATGAATTACCTCCTCCTGATAATTCCGACAATAGGCGGGCTGATCTCTGGGATTATTGTCTATTCCCTGGCCCCAGAGGCGGAAGGGCACGGCACAGATGCCGTTATAAATGCGTTCCACAGACTTAGAGGCAGGATAAGGAAGAGAGTCCCCATTGTTAAAACCCTCGCATCCATGATAACCATAGGCTCTGGTGGATCGGCTGGAAGAGAGGGACCTATTGCCCAGATAGGAGCCGGTTTTGGTTCGCTTCTTGGGGATGTATTCAGGGTGGGGGAGGCAGATAGGAGGATCCTACTAATCTGTGGCGTTGCAGCTGGGATCGGGAGTATATTCAAGGCTCCCTTGGGTGGTGCATTATTTGCCATTGCCGTTCTCTATAAACATGACTATGAGGTTGATGCCATAATCCCATCGGTGATATCATCAATTATCGCTTATTCTATTTTCTGTTCTATAGTTGGCTGGGCCCCGGTTTTTACCACACCTGAATATAATTTTACCCATCCCGTAGAACTATTATGTTACGGAGTTATAGGTATCGTCTGCGGGTTAATTGGAATAATATATGTGAAGGTATTCTATGGATTAAGAGATAAGGTTTTCAGAAAGATTAAGGTTCCAAGATATTTTATTCCGGCTATAGGTGGGTTTATGCTGGGTTTATTGGCTCTATTCTTCCCAGAGATTCTCGGCACGGGTTATGGGTGGATTCAGGAGGCTATAAACGGAAATCTGGGATTAACTCTGATGATCATATTGATATTTGCCAAGATGCTGGCAACATCATTCACAGTAAGCTCTGGTGGTAGTGGCGGTGTTTTTGCCCCATCATTGGTTATTGGTGCAATGATCGGGGGTTCTATCGGAAATATCTCTCATTCTCTATTTCCAGGAGTTATTACACAGCCATCAGCCTGTGTTCTTGTTGGTATGGCCAGTTTCTTTGCCGGGGTTGCAAACGTTCCAATCGTAACCCTGATCATGGTGTGCGAGATGACAAACTCCTATTCTTTATTAGTTCCTTTAATGCTGGCCGAGGCAATCTCCTATGTCATTACAAGCAGGTGGGGAATCTACGAAAACCAAGTACCTACAAGGGCAGATTCCCCGGCTCATAGACACGAATTAAGTATTGATATTCTGGAAAAATTGAGGGTAAAGGATGCCATGAGGGGGGATGTTATAACCGTTTCACCAAAAGACAAGGTAAGCTATGTTTCATCTTTAATAGACAAATACAAGCATTTAGGATATCCCGTAATCAGTAAAGGGGATATTGTAGGAATTATAACTGCCAGAGATATAGCAAGTGTTCCGGTAAGTGAGAGGGATACAACAGAGATTGGAGATATATCATCCAATAATCTGGTTGTAGCTTATAGCGATGAAACCCTCTATGATGCCATGCACAAGATGGTTGAGGCTGACATTGGTAGATTGCCAGTAGTAGATAGGAAGAATCCGAAAAAATTGGTTGGAATTCTGACAAAATCTGATATAACTGTTGCGTATGTGAAAGAGGAGGAGAGGATAAGGTGTGCGAGAAGAGATTAGAACTCATTGATCCTTCTCTGCCTCAGGATCTCACTCCTCTTTATATATTCACCAATCGGGATATTCAATCTTGAACTGATATCGTTTAACGCCTCCTTTAGATTGTTGAATCTTCTCGGTTTCTTTTCCAATGCCCTTCTGACATTCTCCCTTACCTCCCATACCCCCACTGGAATTACATATCCCTCGTAGATCTCCCTGAATATTACAACGCGCGCCTGTCTTCTCATTTCATGCAGCTTTTCCGTAACAGCAATCCTTCCTGCGTAATAGCCACCGCCCTCCTTCATGGCATAGGCAGTTCTGCCCCTAAAGCCCTCGTATTCCTCCTGGATTACCGGTTTTTCATAAGCGAGAGTCCACAGCGTTTTTGGAGCCCACGCCTCAAACTGCTCGAACTCCCATCTCCCGGGCATCATTAAGATCTCGAAGTGATTTTCAAGATATGTATTCTCATAGACAAGGAACTCATTGATCTCTGGAAAATCTCTTATTTCCTTCATCAGCTCCCTGGCAATTATGTCATCTATGGCTGTGATGCTCCATCTCGTGGGGACTAATTTTTTCCGTCCCTCAAAACCAAGGGCGCCAGAAGAAAGCACCGTCGTCAGATAATAAACATCAAAATTTTTCCTGTATAACTGAAAGACGGCATCCACCGCCTTAATTTCATCCGAAACTACCGAATCTACTCTCTTCGGAATCTTGGGATTCTCGGTTATCCGGAAATCTTTTATTACCCCGGATGGGCCCATTGGCTGGCTTATTGGGGAGAACGAGATCTTATAGGTCGGCTTGCTCTTGAATAATACCTCGATGTCCGTGGGTTTTACGGAGAGTGCGAGCTCCCTTGACTGCTCCACATACCTCGTCCTCTCCTTAATACCCTGCCTCCTCTTGGATCTCACCAAGAGGGAGCGCATCCTGATTATCTCGTCAATGTTTGAGCCATACCATTGCGCGGGATTATCCTGGAGGGATGCGCTTTCGGGGTCAAGGGACGTCATCGGCCCAACAAAGACGTTAGGATAGCCTTGATGGCCTACAAAGATTGAGGGAGACGGACCGAAGAAATCCTCGGACAGCTTTTCCTTTATTGGAGCCTGTATGCTTATCTTCTGCAATAGAGGGCATGGAGAGACCCCGCAGAGGGCCCTGCCGCCCTTACAGATGAGACATAGCTCCTTAGACATCGGCCGCATTTTCTGCATTACCCTTTGGATCTCACAACCCGGTCTCTTTGGATAGAATGCCTGACGATGCATTTGAATTCAACTTTTTTTAGATAATCTATTCTCTCCTGCCCGAGCAGGGGAGCACCCAGAAGGGGCATCATGTCCTGGGCTATCAGTCCCGAGTATTTAAATACAGCCTATGAAACCCCGTATCTCCGTCTATCTTTCAGCTCTTGTTTCTTACCTTCGTTCCATCCAGAGATGTTCTGATAGTATCCGGTGATCCTTGACCACCACTCCATGTTCTTATTCCCACAGTTTGGGCATTTATCTAATAAACCACCAAAGACGCCATTGCAGGAATTACATATCGAGATATCCTTGGTAAACGCAAAGTACTGAATCTTGGTTTTGGAGATGATCCTCTTGGTTAATTCCAGGATTCCATCTGGATCGGGGTTGGCTTCACCTAACCAGACGTGACTCATCGCACCCCCCGTGGTTATAGGGTGGAAGGGGCCCTCTATGGATAACCTCTTCCATAAAGGAATATCTGCATTGGGTCTCACGTGGAAGGAGTTCGTGTAGTAGGCAGATTCATTCTCTCCATTATATACTGCCTGGGGATATCTGGAGATATCAATTCTTGCAAGCCTTCCGGCCGAGGATTCCGCCGGGGTCCTGGCCAAGCAGAAATTTAAACCCGTTTCTTCCTTGAATCTATCAGTAATCTCGCGCATCTTTCTGAATACCTTTAAAGCGAATTTCCATCCTTCTGGCTCGTGAATCTCTTCCCCAGTAAATGCCAGGGCCATTTCATTGGCCCCTATCATCCCGATATTATATTTCTGTCTCTTAGGTTCTAAATATCTTCTTCCATTAACCTCCTGTGATAGGAAGGGGAGGAGCCCATTCTTTAACTCTTTTTCTATTAAATCCCTCTTTAGGAGTAGGATCTCTTTCACCTTATTCATCCTTTCCTCCAATAATTCAAAGAATTCTATTTCATCTTTTGATTCGTAGGCTATCCGAGGTAGATTAATGCTTATTACCTGCATTCCCCCATTTCTTAACCCCCCGAGCTCTATATCTCCCTCTTTCAGGTCATAATCCAGATGCATCAGATAGGCACAGCACTGATAGGCGGAGAGCTTTGGCATGTGTGGTTGTTTTATAATATAATAAGGGGTACCATATTTGGCAGCCAATCTAGATATCTTCATCAATATCTCTTCATTTCCATTAAGCTCATTGGGCTCAATCTGAACCTCGAATTTGGGAAAGATAAATGCCTTGCCCTGATAATCCCCCTCCATGTATACATCGATCGTCGCAAGTAATAATTTCTTGGCTTCGTCCTCAAAATCCCCATAGGTAACCCTCTCTCTTATCTTACCCCCGGGGAGAACGGCCGGGATATCTCTAAAAACCTCGGGGATTGATAGGTCAAAATCGATAGACGAGAATACGGTTTGACCCCCTCGAGCGACGTACATCTGAGACATCTCGTAGATAAACATCTGCGCTAATTGTTTTATTTTATCATAGCTCAGACCCTCCACATATGGCGCCAAGAAGGTATTAAAATAGGAAAACCCCTGACCCCCGGCACAGTTGGTTTGGGAGGCAGCAAGAACCTTTGTTGCGTGTAAGAACGCCACCTCGGGCCTTTTTGCCGGCCCTGCTACCGCGGTATGATTACCCACCCCATCTGCCCTGAATCCATTTAATAGGAAGAACCTTATATCATGATTCTCACAAAATGGTCTCGTGAAATAGTCCAGGTCATGGATGTGTATCTCGCCGTTCATATGGGCATCGGCCAGATCTACCGGTAGGATGTTGATCAGGGCATACTCCTTGGAGATCTGGTCCGCCATTAGCTTATGTATCGTCTCTGGATTATACTGCAGGTTGGCGTTTTCCTTGGGTGGTTTTTCAATTAAATTTTTAACGTCATAGACAGGCATTCCAAGTCTCGTATAGCGGGCCCTGTGACCCTCCAATCCGTACTCCAGAAGTTTAACGTTCACGATCTCGCGTATGAGAGGGGCAGTTACATAATCTAAGCGCATCCTGCCGAGCTCCTTTTCGACATCCCTGGCTATCGTCTCCGCCAATCTACTATCTATTTCCGTCTCTTTGATTAATGAATCCACTATTCTCCGTCTGTCAAAACGATCCAGGGTCGTTTTCGATGTCCTAACCCTTAGCTTTGTCCTGTACCTGTATCGCTCTGCCAATTTCAGATTTCTCTTCCTTAATTGCGTATAGATCATTGCACGGATCTCTTTGGTTGTTATTTTATCATAAACCCTCCCAGAGACCTCAGAGGCAATCTCTGAGGCAATGGTCGAGGAGGCGCCGGCACTCATACAGCTCGAGATTATCTTATCGGCATCGAAACGCTCCGTAGAACCATCGCTCTTCAATACCCTTATCCCGGGACCCTTATGCAAGAAGGCTAAATCTACCATTTTACGATAAATTATTAGACTTTTGGGATAAATACTGTATTTCTAATTCTCTAAATATATTTAAATAAATCTAAAGATAAATAATTACATGTTAGAATTTCTTGCGCTCGGGATTTTGGGTTGCATGCTCGGGATTATTACTGGCTTAACGCCGGGGCTTCACGTTAATACCGTCGCTATACTTGGGCTCTCGATCTTTCCCTCGCTGTCCATCTCGCCCCTAGAGTTTGCCGTTGTCATGGTTGGGATGTCGGTAACCCATACCTTTCTGGACTTCATCCCCGCAATATTCCTCGGGGTCCCGGAGGAGGAAACAGCCCTGAGTGTTTTACCGACGCATCAATTGCTGCTCCAGGGAAGGGCCATAGAGGCCGTAAGATTAACGGCTCTCGGAAGTTTATTCGGTCTGGGTTTTGCCCTTCTATTGCTTTTACCCGTACTGATTCTAATTCCAATGATCTATTCTGAGCTTAGAGGTTTTATTGTATATGTCCTTATCATAGCGGTTATCTTCTTAATAATCAGAGAGAGAACAAAGAGGGGGATACTGTGGGCTATCTCCATATTTCTCATCTCTGGCTATCTGGGGGTCTTGATCCTCAATCTGGGGATTTTATCCACAACTCAGGTTCTTTTTCCCGTCTTTGTCGGTTTATTTGGCCTGAGCAATATCTTTTTCTCGTTAAGATCCGGGATAAGCAAGGTACCGCAGGATGAATTTATTCCGGTAAGGATAGAGACGAAATTTGTTTCATCCGGATTTTTGGGCGCTCTCGGGGGATTGTTTGTCGGTATTTTACCAGCTATGAGCCCCTCCCAGATCGGGATCTTGATGTACGAGATAATTGGATCCGACATCAGGAATTTCCTCATCTCCGTATCTGCGATAAATACATCCGATGCTATATTTTCATTCGTCTCCCTGTATACAATAAGAAACCCGAGAAGTGGTGTAGCAACGATGGTCGGGAAGGTTCTGGATCTGGACCTTAATACTTTTTTGTTATTGATAGGTGTTATTGCCTTTATTGCTCCATTTGCAACAATTCTGCATATAAAAATCGGGGGGTCGGCAATGAGATTTGTGGGCAGAATTAATTATAAGGATCTGTCTGTCGGCTCCCTTTTTCTGGTATTGATTTTAGTTTATCTTGTCACTGGCTGGTTCGGCGTTCTTCTAACTTTACTATCGACGTGTATAGGTCTGTTGCCTGTTTTAGCCGGAGTTTCGAGAACGCACGGGATGGGCGTTCTGCTGGTGCCGACGATTCTCTACTTTCTTGGATTCAACCTTTAATAAAGGTTGATCAAAGGTGCGACATGCGCTCCTTTCAGTCGCTTAGTCACACTGAGCAATTTCCTTATCTACGAAAACGGAAAGTTAGACACTATACCTGAAATCAACAGCATGCGTGGTTAGGCACTACAACAACCTTTTTCTTAGAAAGAAAAACGTAATTTGGGTGTCGAGTTTCTCCACCCAAATTATTGTTCTGAAAAAGTTAGGCACTACAATACAAAAATATTGAAATTATCCAAGTTATCTGTTAAGTGTGGGTAAGCGACTGAAAGGAGCGCATCCTGCACGAAGCGTGAACCGATTCGGCGGTTCGAAGTTAGGCACTACATGAAAAAGAGGTTCCATCTGAATTTATTTTAACAGCGACAAAAAATATTATGTGCAAGTATCTGTTATAATACCCGCTTATAATGAAGAAAAATTTATAGGCTCGGTTTTGGGGTCAGTTCCCAGAGGATATGAAACAATAGTTGTGAATGACGGCTCCACCGATAAAACAGAACAGATAGCTAAGAGATTTACAAATGTAAGGGTAATATCCCATCCAAAAAAACTTGGAAAGGGCGCTGCCTTGAAAACCGGGATAAAAAACTCAACCAGTGATGTGCTCGTTTTTATAGATGGCGACGGTCAGTTCGATTCTTCTGAAATTCCAAGATTAGTTGATCTTATTCAAAAAAAAGATGTGAGTCTTGTTCTCGGGTTTAGGGATTTCTCCATGATTCCTCTGACGAGGCGCATCACAAACGAGTTGTCAAGATTTGCGATCTGGTTGATTACAAACAAAAAATTTAGGGATCCGCTCATCGGATTCCGGGCGGTTTCTAAAAATTGTATCCGGCAGATAGAGCTAAAAAGAAATGACTTTGGAACAGAGACCGAAATGCTGATCAAATTTAAAAAAATTGGTTGCAGAATAGAGGAAATTCCGGTCTCGGTTAATTATAACTCGAACAAGAGTTATTTTGGTATACTAGATGGGGTAAAATTGGTATGTTTTTTATTCAGAATGTTTCTATCAAATCTTTTTGGGTGGTATTTCTTAAAAATCAAGAGCATGCGGAGTTAGGCACTACAATCAAATAAACAAGTGGTACCACAACCAGATGTGAACTGAGAGTGGCAGTTTAGGCGCGCCCGTAAAGTTTTTTTAATCCTGCATCAAATATAATTCTACAATGATTGACAGAAGTGTTATACTCGAAAAAATAGAGGATTATGACCTGGATAATGTTAAGATAGGTGTCCTCGCTTCCCACTCCGCTCTGGATGTGGCAGATGGTGCTGTGGAGGAGGGGTTTCGAACTGTGTTATATTGCCAGAGGGGCAGGGAGGAGACATATATCAAATACTTCAAGGCGAAAAGGGAGAATGGAAGGCTTATAAGGGGTGTTGTGGATGAATACATCGTCTATGATAAATTTGAGGAGATGATGAAAAGGGAAGAGCAGGAGAGAATGCTTTCTGACAATGTCCTGTTTGTTCCCAACAGGTCCTTTACCTCCTATATAAAACTGGATAGGATAGAGAATGACTTTGTGGTTCCGTTGGTGGGAAGCAGAAACCTTCTAAGGAGTGAGGAGAGGGGGGAAGAGAGGGACTACTACTGGCTGCTGGAAAAGGCGGGTCTTCCATACCCGGAGAGGATAGATAACCCAGAGGATATCGATGAGCTGGTTGTTGTCAAACTACATCACGCAAAGAAGAGGCTGGAGAGGGGTTTTTTTACTGCCGCTTCATATGAGGAATACATAGAAAGGTCCAGAATGCTTATAAAGCAGGGGGTTATCACAGAGGATTTATTGAAGAATGCGAGAATTGAGAGGTATATTATCGGGCCAGTTTTCAATTTGGATTTCTTCTATTCCCCATTGGAGGAGGAGATGAGTGGAATTGAATTATTGGGGATTGACTGGAGATTTGAAACCTCGCTGGATGGTCATGTTAGATTGCCGGCTCAGCAACAGCTGACCCTGAACGAAAAACAGAGGGTTCCAGAATATACAGTATGCGGCCATAGCTCTGCCACAATGAGGGAGAGTCTGCTCGAGAAGGCATTTGAGTTGGCCGAGAGGTATGTGAGGGCCACACAGAGATATTACGAGCCGGGGATCATAGGGCCCTTCTGTCTGCAGACCTGTGTGGATAAGGACAACAAGTTCTTTATCTATGATGTTGCTCCGCGGATCGGTGGGGGCACCAATGCTCATATGTCTGTGGGGCATCCATATGGTAATACGCTCTGGAGAAAGAACGTCTCAACTGGCAGGAGATTGGCCATGGAGATAAAGAGGGCCATAGAGGAGGACAGGCTAGAGGAGATCGTTACCTAAAAATGATTTCTAAGGATGAGATAGACGATACCCTCAGAGGATATAATCTGGATAGATTGGAGATCTGTACCCTTGGCACCCATACGGCACTGCAGATTGCAAAGGGTGCAAGGGATGAGGGGTTCAGAAATCTGCTCCTCTGTACGGAGAAGGGCGCAGGATTTTACGGGAGATTGCCCGTGGTAGATGACATAATCGAGATCGATTCATATAGTGATATACTTCTGGATGAGGTTCAGGATGAATTGATAGACCGGAATGTAATCCTGATTCCTCACGGTTCATTTGTGGAGTATGTTGGCTCAAAAAACATAACAGAAAGGCTCAGGGTTCCGATGCTCGGTAACAGGTTGGTTCTGGAGTGGGAATCCAACAGGAAGATGGAGAGAAGATGGTTTGAGGAGGCCAATTTGAGAGTACCGCGAGAATTTAAGGCTGCTGATGAGATTGACCGTCTGGTTATGGTAAAATTCCCGGGTGCGAGGGGTGGTGCCGGTTATTTTCTCGCCAAAAGCGTGGATGAATTTTACAAAAAATTGAAGGAGGTTGATCTCCCCGAACATATTAAAAAAGAGTACACAATACAGGAGTATGTCATAGGGACCAGGTTCTATCCCCATTTCTTTTATTCGCCCTTGAATGATGAGCTGGAATTACTGGGTATGGATATAAGATACGAATCTAACGTTGATGGGTTGGTAAGAATTCCAAATATTATTCAGAAGGAGATCAAAGAAGGGCCCAGTTACGTTATTACGGGGAATATCCCCGTCGTATTGAGGGAGTCTCTTCTTCCCGATCTAATGGAGATCGGTAGAAACCTCGTGGAGGGATCGAAGAGATTATTTAAACCGGGCGTGATAGGGCCCTTTTGTGTGGAGATGATCTGCACCCCCGAACTTGAGTTTGTCTGTTTTGAGATATCTGGCAGGATCGTCGCCGGGACCAATCTCTTTATTCGAGGCTCCACATATTCTGATATCCTATACAATGAACCCATGAGCTGTGGAAGGAGGATCTGCCGTGAGATCAGGATCGCAAGAGAAAGAAATAAAATGGAGGAGATAATATATTAATAAAATGGAGGAGATCGATAAGGAGAGAGTCGGCATAAGAATGGATGTCCTTTACAATATCATCGAGGACCTGAATAATGATCCAGAGCTACAGAGGATATTTGGATCGCCGGTTTCTAAATCGCTGGTGGCGGTCGCAGAGGATAATGACATTAGAATCGAGGAGGGAGGCGCCGTTGACCTGACCGAGGAAGAGACCGAGAAGTTCCTCGAAATCTTAAACAGGATTATAAAGGCGAACACCATCTGAAAGTGCTGAAGTGCATCAGATCCCGTAAAGACGGTGTAGTGATTGATATACTGGTTACTCCAGATTCGAAGAGAGAGGGCTTCAGGTACGATGAGGGGAGTGGTAGGCTCAGGGTCTGGGTCTCAGAACCGGCCTCGAAGGGAAAGGCAAATAAAGCGATCTTGAAAAAATTCTCCAAAATCTTTGGAAACTGCGAGATCATATCCGGAAAATCGTCGAGAAGGAAGACGATCTTGATAAAAGGGGCGTGTATCGAGGAGGTTGTGCGTATATTTAGAAGGTTAGAATAGTGTTTTTTATTGATTAAATCTAAGATTATAGTTGATATGAGGATTATATCAAATTCATCATGTCAAGAGATTTGGCAGTGCCCATTATCATATTACCGATCGGATTAGGTTAGTATGTTAGTTCGTATTAACTCATTCTTGACGTGGGATATAATCTGATTTGTGGGATTCGTTGTTATGGGTGATCTAAATGGCGAAGGCACCTACAGGCACCCTTTCTTTAGAAAAGAAAGCGTGCACGGAAAGAAACCATATAATTGATTCGATCTTGACTGATTTTGGGCCCACTATGAGGTGATCTAAATGGCGAAGGCACCTACAGGCACCCTTTCTTTAGAAAAGAAAGCGTGCACGGAAAGAAACCATATAATTGATTCGATCTTGACTGATTTTGGGCCCACTATGAGGTGATCTAAATGG
>Ga0190363_1002196_pt1 | contig 11240 bp, 14 predicted proteins | sample 48721867_MG_FD_161272 | JGI IMG/M metagenome (GOLD analysis project Ga0190363, IMG submission 161272) | Hydrothermal vent microbial mat bacterial communities from Southern Trench, Guaymas Basin, Mexico - 4872-18-6-7_MG | ecosystem: Environmental > Aquatic > Marine > Hydrothermal vents >...
AAGAGCGCTTAGCAAATCTTGGAAACTTCTTCGACGCCTACATTATAACTTCATGTCCAAGAATACCGATAGACAATATTGTAAAGTTCAAAAAACCCGTGCTAACACCTGGTGAAGCACATATGGCTTTAACGGGAAAACTAGAGAAATATAGGTTTCCATGGTGAAAACAATTAGAATAAGAAAGATTGATATTGAAAAAATAGTTGAAAAAATACCTAGGCATCCAAAACCTAACATAAAATTAGAACAATATGTAACCCCAAGCAGTATAGTAGCTGAAATACTATGGGAAGCTCTGCTCACAGGAAACATTGTAGGAAGAAAAATACTTGACCTAGGTTGCGGAACAGGTAGATTTGCTTTAATTGCTGCTCTTTTAGGAGCAAAACACGTTACATGCTTAGATGTAGACGTTTCATCTTTAAATATAGCAAAAACATACGCTAGAAAGTTAAGGGTTGATAATAGGGTAGATTTTGTTCAAGTATGGATTCCTCAAGTACATGTTATGAAAGTAGATACTATTATCCAGAATCCTCCTTTCGGTGTTTGGAGAAGACATGCAGACCTAATATTTTTAAGTAAGGCTTTTAACTTAAAACCCCAAACCATATATTCCATACATAAGGCTAATCCTGAAAGCAGAAAAATAATATTTAATGAAGCCCGGAAAAACGGCTACACCGTAAAAACACTGTCAAGGAAACGTTTTGCAATACCTCCTTTCATGAAGCATCATTATAAGAAAAAACACTATGTACTTATTGAAATTTTTAAGTTTGAGCGAGAAACAGAAATATAGTGGAAACAAGCATCATGTGAAACTAAGGAGCAGATACTGAGAGACCTATGGTGAAACCAGGGTGGTTAACAATGGTTCTTCAGGCAAAGTTTTATTCAGGTAAAATAGTGTTCCCCGGAGAGAAGTTATGTGTTCTCGAAGAGTTTATGCCTGGAGATGGAGCATTTGAAATAAACGGTAATGTATATTCTAAATTTGTGGGAAGAGTTCTTTATGATTTTGTTTCCAGAAAAGTAACTGTTGTTCCATTAAAAAAAGTAGCTAATATACCTAAGCAGGGTATGGTTATTTATGCTGTTATTTCTACAACAAAAGATGATGTAGCCTTTACCAAGATTTTTGGGGCGGAAAAAGGAGTTTCATTTTCAGGAACCTTTACCGGAATACTTCATGTTTCACAAATAAGCAGTAACTACATTAAAGTAGTAACGGATGCCGTAAAGGTAGGGGATATTGTTAAGGCAAAAGTTCTAACATCATGGAATCCTTTTCAGCTAACAACTAAAGGTACAAAATTAGGTGTAATATATGCTTTATGCTCAAAGTGTGGAACACCCTTAATAAAGAAGAGAACAAAGCTACAGTGTCCTAAGTGTGGAAATGTAGAGTCAAGAAAAATTTCAAGCGACTACATGCTTAGCGGTGGAAAAAGATCTTGAAGAAGAGAGAATTAAGAATAACAATAGAGAATGACGAAATAAGAGAAGAATTCATTAACAAATTACTTGAAGAACTAAAAATAGATCATGCCAAGATAGATATTAAAGGAAAGTCTATAACCATAACACTTTATGGTACAAAGGATATGGTTAACTACAATTGGAATATAATTAAGAGGCTGAGAAAGGAAATAAAATATATACATGCGTTAAAAACCCCATCAACAATTAAAAAATATCCTCACAGGCTTTTACAAAAAATAGCTAAAATAACATTTCCATTAGATGTATTAGAAATAATATTAAAAGCCAAAGGCTACCATGCTAGAATAGTGAACAAAGAGTTTTTAGAAACAAACGCTACAATAGATGAAATAACTAAACTAATTAAGGAAATTGAAGAGAAAATACGAGAATCAAAAATAGTAACTAAAAGTTCCTCAGCTAAGAAGTTCTTAGTAGCAGCCTCAATAATTCTCCAAGTTAGTATAAATGAAGTAAGGGATCTAGGTCTGAGACTTGATATATTTGAAGAAGATGAGCTAGGTTTTGTAAAAATGGCTAGGGAATGGAGAGAAGCATTACAGGAGCTACAAGATATTAGCAAAGAAAAAGAAATAAAAGGGTAATAGTTAATCTCTAAGTACGTAATACGGGTGTAATTGTTGAAGCTGAAAATACTAAAATTAACAAATAAACGTTTAGAATTGGAAGTTGAAGGCGAGGATCATTCCTTATTGAATTTACTTACGAAAACAATGCTAAAAATGGAGCATGTAAAATATGCAGCATATAGAATAGACCATCCATTAACGGGTAAACCGGTGGTTATTATTGAAACAGATGAGAAAACTAAACCTACAGAAGCACTTAAAGGCGCTTTAAGAGAAATAAAAGAGTTAAGTAAAGAATTTATGGAGAAATTCGAAAGTGCTTTAAGATCGACTAGCGGATAGGTTTACGATGATTTTAAAAAAAGAAACTAGAATAGGACTCGTAATAGTTCAAGCATTAGATGGAAAAAATGTAGCACTAACGCTTATTCTTAGAGGTAAAATCATTGAAGGAGTAATAGTAACAACGTTCAAAAACACATTTGAGCTAGCTTCCTCGATAATATCATCTAAATACTATGGGGAATTAAGATACATAATAATGATGTTATTAAATATCCATATTAGCGAAGTAGATAATTTATTTTTAAGAATTCTAAAACCAATAATAGTAATTAATAAGGATTTTAGCTTGGAGAATTATCTTGGTCTAAACCCTGATGAATGTCAAAGCTTACTAAATTACTTTATAAAAAATTTAAACCATGACATATTAGACTTTTCCCTTAAACTAATTAACCAAATAGTTACCTTACTAAAGACTTCTGGTGTTAAATAATGCTTCAAGAGGAAATAAAGCTTCGTATAGAAGCTTCACTGAAGCTTTTAGAGAAAATAGAAAAAGACCTCGTAGAAGCTTATGAAAGAACACCAGCGTATTTTACAGTAAAACCGTATGTTCAGAGAGCATTACGGAACCTAAAAAATTTGAAGAAAATAGTTGAAGAACTCGATAGCTTTATTAGTTCACATGAGTTTTAAGATTAATAATGGAGGGTTAATTCTGTGAGTAGAATAGTGTTTTCAGATGCTAGAGCATGGAGATACTTAATGACGGCTATAGGGAAAATCATAGAAGAAGGTGTATTAAGATTCACAGAGAAAGGAGTCACCTTAAGAGCTATGGACCCATCACACATAGTTATGGTTGATTTAAGCATGCCAAGAGCAGTGTTTGAGGAATACGAAATATCAGGCGTAAAGAATGTGGGAATAAACTTTAACGACTTAGTGAAAATACTGAGGAGAGCGACTAAGAACGACAGACTGGGTTTAGAGCTAAGAGAAGAAAAGATAGCTGTAATGTTTTTGGGTTCATCGGAAAGAATGTTTGTGCTGCCAACACTTAGCATAAGCGAAGAAAAACTCCCAGAACCCCGAATTCCATTTAAAGTTTCAGCTAGAATAACAAGTTCCACATTTAGAGATGTTTTGAAAGACGTAGACCCTGTTGCAGAGACTTTAAGATTTGTATGCGAGAAGGGAGTGTTCAAAGTTATAGGTAAAGGAAGCCGTGGTGAAGCAGAAGTAGTCTTAACCGAAGAAAGCGGTGCACTAATAGACTTAAGTGTTGAAGAAAAAGCTGAAGCATCATACAGTATAGAGTATTTCAAAAATATAGTGCCAGCATCTCAAGCCTCAGATACAACAACTATAAAGTTTGCAACAAATATGCCATGTAGGCTGGACTTTGAACTAGTAGGTGAAGGAAGATTAACATTCTATATTGCTCCAAGAGTTGACTAAAATAATGGATGATCGGACAGTAAAGATTATTGAGTCCCTCTTCAAAACATACTATGTTAAGCATAAGCATGAAATATATGAACCCCCGCAGCTGAAGAACAGAGAATTTGCCTTCCAAATGTTTAGAAGTCAAGGTATGGTTAGGCATTTAGCCTTTGAAACACCTGATGAACTAAGAAAATATATTGTGAACAATATACCCAGGCATTCTTTTTACTCGACAGCAGTATATATTCTGCCTTCAGCGCATGATATGGATGAAAAAGGGTGGATTAATGCTGAAATAGTTTTTGACATCGACGCAGACCACTTAGACACAGAATGTCGCAATGAACATGATTTCTGGCAATGTTTAAACTGTGGACATAAAGTCAAGGGTAAAGCACCGGAGGTATGTCCTAAATGCGGTTCTAAAAACATAAAGATTTTCACATGGGTATGTGCTAAATGCCTCGATAGAGCTAAAAATGAAACTCTAAAACTAATAGAAGATTTCTTAGTACCGGATTTTGGAATAAATCCTAAGAACATTATGGTAGCTTTTTCCGGACATAGAGGATTCCACATTCATGTCATGGACGAAGAATATATGAAACTGTCATCAGAGGAAAGAAGAGAGCTCATAGACTACATTAAAGCATTAGGACTAAAACTAGAAATACTTATACCTAAGCGTAGGAAAGGCAAAGAATTTCCCGGATTCGACGTAAACGACCCAGGATGGAGAGGGAAAATAGCTAGGAAACTTTACGATCTCCTTATAGAATTTGAGGAGAGAAAGAGTGAAGTGGAAGGAATCATAGGTAAGAAAAATGCGGAGAAACTTTTAGAAAACTTAGATCGAATAATAGTTGAAATCATGGATAAGCCGCCAAAATGGACAACACTGTACAGAGTTATAGGTAGGAAGAACCTTATAGAATTGCTTAAAATCTTGGTCAAGGATGAAAAATGTGAAGTTGATGAGAAAGTTACCATAGATACTAAAAGGCTTATAAGACTACCTGGAACATTACATGGAAAAACAGGGTTACCAGTGATAATACTAGGTTTAGAAGACCTTGAAGATTTCACGCTAAACATTAGCCTATCACCATTTAAAGGCAAGGCCAAAATAATATTACTAGAGGAGATACCTCAAAACTTAACAATATTCGGCGAAAATGTTGGAGGAAAAATGAAGGATAAAAAAGAAGTTCGTTTACCAACAGCAATTTATCTTTCATGCAAAGGATTAGCTGAGATAGAGGAGATAATATGAATGAAATAATATTGCTTCTCACGAGAGAGCAGGGAGGTCAGGAAATAGTTAAGATAGCATATAAAGACTATGTGAACATATTATCTAATATAGCCAAGACATTGCCCATAGATGAAGAATCTAAGAAAGTATTTGAAGATAAAATTAAAAAATATGTTAGAGAGGTTATAACTTTAAGAATATTTAAGATCTTAAAGAATGAAAAAATACCTAAAAACACCTTAGACTTTGAAATACTTGAGCTTATAGATAAAATTATTAAAATATATGAGGATATACTCTGCGGTAAAATAGTTCTAGACGGTAAAAGTAGAGTTTCTGTTAAAGTATTAAGAGACTACAATTTAGATTCAGCTCTTGCTAGGGAGTTTAAAATACCTCAAAAGTTAAAAAAGGAAGAAATCCTAATTATGCCTTTAAGAATAGCTATACCATTAATCGCACTAAACATCGTAGAAGTAAGGTTCTAGTCTACAATAAAATATATTTACTAGACTAAAACTCTTAAAGTATAGCCTAGAACACTATAGGCGAGGAGAATTAGAGTTGAAAGTTCCTAAGGAGATAAGAACGTACTGTCCACGATGCAACACTCACACGCCTCATGCTGTAACAATATATAAGCATGGAAGAAGGAGGGCTTTAGCAGAAGGGGAGAGAAGGTATCGTAGAAAACAGGAAGGCTATGGTAGTAAAAGAAAACCTGAACAAAAAAGATTTGCTAAGGTAACTAAGAAAATAGTGTTAAGACTAAAGTGTAAAAAATGCGGATATATAAGCCATAGAGAAGGAATCAGGTTAAAGAAAGCAGAATTAACTGAAGTACTAAGAGGTAGATAGCTATGGTTAAAAAGCATAAAATCCTAATACCAGAACCTAAAAGTAGATTTGTAAAGGTTAAATGCCCAGATTGTGGAAACGAACAAGTAATTTTTGATCACGCCTCATTTCCTGTAAGATGTCTATGTGGTAGACTTTTAGCAAAACCCACAGGTGGAAAAGCAATCATTTATGGTAAAATAGTTAAAGTCTATGGTTAATAAGGAGGATTTTGAATTTTGAGTTTAGAAGAAAAAGAACTGCCTGAAAGAGGAGAATTAGTCATAGGTACTGTTAGGGAAATTTTTGAACATGGAGCTTATATTACGCTCGACGAATATGGCGACCTTATAGCATATCTTCCAAGAACAGAAGCTTCAACGAAATGGGTTAGAAGTATAAGAGAAGTGCTTAAGGAAGGACAGAAAGCGGTATTTAAGGTAATAAGAGTTAATAGGTTTAAAAAACATGTAGACATTTCTCTCAAAAGAGTATCGGAAAGTGAACGGAGAAGAAAGCTTTTAGAATGGAAAAAACTTCAGAAATCTTTGAAAATAATGGAAATTATAGCTTCTAGACTTGGCAGAAGCCCTCATGAAGCACTTGCAACTATAGGTAGGAAATTGGTAAATAAATATGGAAACCTATATGTTGCACTAGAAGAGGTGGCTAAAAAAGGAAAAGACGCCATTGAAGACCTTGACTTATCAGAAGAAGAAAAGTCTGTTTTAGAAGAAGAAGCTAAAAGGCATATAGAAATAAAGAAGGTTAAGATTTCTGGCACATTATATTTACTTTCAATAAAAGGCGATGGAGTTAAGGCAGTAAAGGACACGTTATTAGCTATAAGAAACATAAAGAAGCCTGAAGAAGTAACAATAAGAGTATACACTATAGGTGCTCCAAGATATAAAATAGAACTTATAGGACTAAATTATAAAGACTTAGAAAAAATGCTATCACAGATTCTTAGACTAGTTAAAGAAAAGACTAAGCAACTAAATCTTAGAACAAGGTTTGTACGTGATAGAAAATGAAAGGAATACTTAGAAAATGCATTAATTGCGGCCAGTACACGTTAAAACAAGATAAATGTCCGTACTGCGGGGGAAAAGTTGTTACCCCGCACCCACCTAAATTCTCATCCGAAGACAAATACAGAAAATACAGATATCTAGCAAAGAAAATAGCAGGAATAATACCCGAATAAAACCCCAAACAGGATCAACTTCTAAAACTGTTTCTTCAAAAACCCAATTTTACTACATCACTTAAAGTTAAAACAACACTGAGCCACGAAATTTTAATAGAAGCACAATGATAGGTAGAAACGGGAAATTCTAATGGTTAAGCCAATAGAATACACTTATGACGAAAAAGGTAACAAGGTAATTAAGAAAGTAAAAATAAATAATACTATCTACGTATGCGAACCCCCAGGAGTGGTAAGAGTTGACAACCACCCTGACATCATACAGAAAATTCTAAAACTAAAGTTCTCAGAAATACCAAAAGGCCTAGTCTTCTTAAGCATAGATCGCGCTACAATAGGGACCATAGTTAGAGAGAGCGTCGAATACATATACGGAGACCTATACTTAAACATATACAATAGCAGAACACTATTTTCCATAGTAATACCCAATACAAAATACGATCTCCAAGAAAAACCATACAGTAGAAAACGGTACCTTGAAGATCTAGCCAAAATAGCAAAAATACTTAACATCAAATACAGCATCAACTACGACACAACTGGTTACGAAAGCGACGCAATAACATTCCTTATACCTCCCCAAGAAACTGTAGAGAGATCTCTAATGACTTTAAAAGAACTAATAAACGCAGTAAAGAACTTAGGTATAAAGGTAAAAGGAGAGAAAACCGCTGAAATCAAAAACATCATAGACGCTAAACTCAGACCATGGGCTACCCCCCAAAGAATAGAACCACCTAGAGCTACCGTAAGAGTGTTAAAAAAGAGAATAGATAATTACGGAGAAGTTATTGTTGATGAAATTGAGATTAACGGTAAAAAATACGAAGGCTACTATGGAAACTACACTATACCTTACGAGGAAATAGCAAACCTGCATTTAGCAGACATACCAGGCTCATTAACGGAAATATATATTGAAAACCTGGAATCCATAATACCTATTCTCAATAAGCTATGGGGAGGACTATTTGTGTACGCGGTGAGGAACGGGATAATAGTAGAATACAGATTAAAATACATTGTCCCCTCGGCTGCAGGGCCATATACAATAGATGACCACTGTTCACTAATTGAGGGATGTATAGCCCCTAAGCTAGGCTTCGAACCAGAAGATGTAGGCGGCGAATGCTCCTGTGGATTCTCAATAGAAATTTCAGACTACCTATGTAATGTAATAGAACATGTGAAAGCATTTGCCAAAGCTATACACTACTGTGAAGAGGAGTTGGAGAGAGCTATAGAAGAAGCAAGAACGATGTTTTTTAAGGAGCTTAAGTCGTGGAGGAAAAAAGTTTCTTCAAAAACCTCTTAAGATTCATTATAATTTCTTCAGGATACGGATAGCTCTTGAAAGGATATCTATGAAGCGCATAGTCAACAGCGGTATCGAAGTCTACACCATACCACAAGTCAATGAGCATATCGGATAAAACTTTTCGAACATGTTTTAAAACTAAAAGAGGGTTCTTTAAATTCCATGGGTTAAGCAACGTATAGTAATATAGTCCTGAACAAAGCATTAACCTATTTACTAGCTTACTACGATACATACCTAAAACCCAGTCAACTCCTTGCTCCATTGCAAGCTTCCCAACCATATCACTAGGTATTCCAGGCATGTAATGCTGCTTCTTCGCGGTCTCAAAATATCTCCAACTAAACTTAATCTGTACTTTAAATTTACATGCATTAGAAATTTTCCTCTTGATCTTCTTCTCCATTCTTTTAACCCATGCACGTTCATCAGTACCACTTACAAGCTCATTTTTGTAAAGCGTAAGCGTTTTCTCAATATTCTCTCTAACTCTATCATAATTTAGTAGAAAACCGTCCTTAGGTTCAGGCATGGAAACCGATATTGTTTGAAATATTAAGTCAAGATAGTTTAGAGCTGAACCTATTAGTTCTTCAACCTTCTTAACACAACCAAAAATATTGTTCAGGGGGATCAAGGTGTTAAGAAGGACATCTAAGATATGATGCATATAGAAAGCTCTTCTTAAACACTCATTCTCTCTAAGCTTATGATTTATTGTTGTTAATTCAATCTTCTTTTCAAGAGCCTTCTCTATTTCATTAAACTTCATGAGGAAACCGTGTGAATCCCCATGAACAACCTTTCTGACTATAAGATCACTGTTTACAACTCTCCTCCTACCCAAATCATGAACTAACATAGAATCAGTAATATAGTTTGCCTCCCTGCATACCTCAGCTCTGCATCCAAGCCTGCTACACCATTTATCATGAATGCTCCATGGAGGCATAAGCCGATCCAAAGTAAGGCTTAAAGGCGGCGAGAATTAAACATTTCTTCTCAACTTCAATTTGCCTACCCCTTTAAACCTTCACATCCCCGCCTTAGGAGATGCTATCTCTATTTCTAACCCTTCTTTCTCATGCAAGGAAATAATAGCATTATACGTTATTTCCCTAGAGACCCTCACACCGTTCTCATCAACTACAACGAGCTCCACGGCACCAGTATGAAGTAGCTTAAAGCTTCACCCCCAATAGTATCAGGTGCCTACAGAGACACGTTTCCAAAGAAGACCATAAACCAAGTTCCCCAGCTAAACCGCGGGGAACATGTATGTTAAACCCATCAGAAGTAAACCCCCGTAAGCAGTGCGGCTCCTTAACCTCACCCTTATAAGCAACCTCCTCGCCCCCACCGAAACTCTATACCCTATTTCTTCAATCCACGCATTCTACCAAGCCTTTCCTCGACCCCCTTAAAACACATCGCTCACCCTACTAGCCTCCTATCACCAACTTAGATAAAATACTATATGTAATGTTTCCAACACCATACACCCATATAGACGCACAAAGTACTAGGAGAAACAAGCAAAACTACATTAACCATAAATTACGATAAGCTAACAAGCTAGTTACATCATAGAATATTTACCGCAAATAAATATCTTACTCTGACATAGCCTTCAAATACTTCTGGTAATTTAACTTAGCTAAAACCACAATAACCACTAAGTCTACTCCAGCATAGCTCGTTACATCATAGAACACTTTTTCTATTTTAAATATTTTAAGAGGCTCCATAGGTATAGCTTCGAAAGGGTACCCGCCTAAGAACAGTGGTGCACCCAGTTCCAAACTAACATTGTAAGCTCCCCAAGCTAAAAGTTTAAACAGTAATGCGCTTCTCGTCTTATTACTGAACCAGTTTAACGCTCCAGTTCGTGGATCATAGTATTCTGTAGTGTTTAACCTTCCAACGTTGATTATAGCAACAGCTTTAGAGATGTCACCACCCCTGCCAGGGCTTAAAACGTATTGGCCTATTTCTCTAGCCCAGGATCTGGTGAAAACCTCAAAAACAAGCACATAAGAGGCATTAGGAGGCATCTTAAACTTCTTAAGAAATATATCTGCAGCATAAGTTTCATTACCCATTAAAGCCCAAGCCATTAACCTAATTTGAGTAGAATTCAAAGTAGCATTATCACAAATACTAGTTCTTTTACCCACAACTGCTGTGTAATATCCATAATCCCACCAGGAGGCTATTACAGCGTTTTCGGGTGTATGTTCTTTAATGTATTCTAACGCTTGTATCCATGCCATGTTCTTTCCTCTTGAAACCATCTGCGGGCTAACTATTGTTGGAGCTACATTCCCTGCTCTTATCCCTACAGGAACAGTTATCGCTATAATTAGCATGAGAAGAACCGTTACCGCTATTATAGGTACAGGGTCTATTTTAACAAAAACCCTTACCTTTTTCTTCCTAGGAGGCTTCTTTGTAAGCTCCGTTAAGAAAGTATCTAATAGCTTAGTTAACCCATAGGCTCCAACAAGAGCGGCCAGAGCGCCTGTTAGATGAGCTAAATATGCTGCTGAAGCAAATCCATATATTGATGTTATAGCTGTTATAAATACCAGGTACCTGGCTTTAGACCTATCAAGTACAAGATATATTAAACCTAAAGGAATAAGGAAAAATATGGGTGAAAGATGGTAAAATATGAAATCCCATGATAAAGCAGCATGCTCTGCAACCGATGCGAAAAGAACATATTGCCTTCTAAGCCATGGGAACATTATTGAAATCATCCTGCCAGGCAGTGTTTTTACAACACCTTGAAATACTAAT
>Ga0190363_1002197_pt1 | contig 11239 bp, 12 predicted proteins | sample 48721867_MG_FD_161272 | JGI IMG/M metagenome (GOLD analysis project Ga0190363, IMG submission 161272) | Hydrothermal vent microbial mat bacterial communities from Southern Trench, Guaymas Basin, Mexico - 4872-18-6-7_MG | ecosystem: Environmental > Aquatic > Marine > Hydrothermal vents >...
GACATTTTCCGTATTTTCGCTGCTCTTTCACGGTCATACATTAACCCGACGACGCGACCTTCCTTCACTATTATGGTTTTCTGCGTCCTCACCCCTTCATCATCATACTTGAAGCTTCCGAACCCGTTCTTGATGGTTCCATCATCGCATATGGTGACTAAAGGTGAAGCCACTTTGTCCCCGAGCTTGGATAATAACAGTCCTCCAGCAAGCGTCAAGTCTGCCTCGGCTAAATGTCCAAAGGCTTCATGGGCCAGTACACCCGTGACGTTAGGCCCAAGAACCACAGGAAAAGCTCCTCCTTTCGGAGGGGCGGCGCCCAACTGCTCCAACAGGTAGCCAGCCATTTTTTCTCCTAACTCTTGTGGAGGTGTCTCCTGCCATAGCTTGAATCCAGCTGTGGAACCTAACTCCTCCCTGTAGGAGACGTAAATGTCTCCTTCTCTAGCTGTGGCTAAGGCTCTACCCCAAACGTAGAGGACGTCTTGGGTAAGTTCTGCCCCGTCACTGTTAAAGTACCATTTTTTTCCGTAGATATCGGCGTAGTCGAATGTGAAGCTCTTAACCCTGCTGTCTGTTTTAAAGGCGGATTCACTAGCTTCCAGAAACAGGCGTATTTTCTCGTCCACTCCTATGTCCGCAGGATTCACGTCGGGTTTAACCATGACTCTGTCATGGTACGTCCTTACCTCAGCTAATTCTACCTTCTCTCTGACGCTACTGCTTACAGCTGAAGCCATCTTAACCGCACTCTTACATGCATCCTGTAGGCGGTCTGAGCTGTTAGTTGAGGCGAACCCCCACGCCCCACGTGCTAGCACGCGAATAGAAAAACCTCGGTCAACTCCCTGCCTTACCGATTCAACCCGTTCGTCTTCAATGTGCATCGTTGTTTCAAATAGTTCTTCGCATCGAACTTCCACGTACTCCGCTCCAAGCTTAAGTCCATAATCGACCAGTTTGGTGAGGGTGTCTTCCACGATCCGCCGCCTCCACTGCCTTAGAGTAACGGATATAATCAATGATTAAAAAAGTAAAATGTATTTTGCCTTTCTGATGGAGGAGATAAACGTTGAGGAAAGAGGTTCTTGTTGCAGCCATTCAGCTTGCAAAAGCTGAAACTAAGGAGGAGAACATCAGGCGGGTTTCAGAAATAGTTGACGGCTTACTTAAAAGGACGGAGGTGGACGTGATATGCCTCCCTGAAAAGTGGAACCTCAAGGAGGGAAACCCGCCTGATGATGCCGAGAAGCCTGATGGGCCGAGCGTGAAGGCTTTGGAGAGGATCGCTGAGGAGTACGGGGTCTACGTGCTTGGCGGCTCCTTGTGGGAGAGGGAGGGGGGAGAAATCTACAATGTGTCGCGTCTCTTTGACAGGTCGGGGGAATGCATAGGAGTCCACAGGAAAATTCATCTTTACAGTATTGAGAAGTACTTCTTCAAGCCTGGTTCACGCTTAGAACCCTGCAGGACGGAGTTTGGAATGGTTGGGATGACTGTTTGCTTTGACCTAGCATTCCCTGAGGTCGCCAGGATACTAACACTTAAGGGGGCAGACATAATATTCAATCCTGCATTCATACCATCAGCAGGGATAGAGAACTGGCACATATACGTTAAGGCGAGAGCCCTCGAGAACAGGATCCCCATAGTTGGAGTAAACTCGGTTAGTTTTGAAAGAGGATTGGAATGGCCTGGAGAGAGCATACTTGTAGGCTTTCAGGAAGGGTTTGAGAGCCCTGCAAGATTAAAGGTCACTATCGGAAAGAGAGGGCAGGAGGATGTGCTGGTTAAGCGCATAAACTTGGAGTACCCTCGTCGTATAAGGGCGGTACGCATGTCGGAGAGAGCAAACTTGGATAAACTGCTGCTCAACGCTTAAACGAATGGTTGGTGGGGCCATTAACGGGGTTGCCCTCCTTTCAATCAGGGATTGTGAAGGTAACGCTTTAAATTGGAGAGAAAAATTTAACTATTCCGGTTGAGGAGTGGCTGTAAAGGCTAGGTTGAACTCTTATTTGCTCGCGTTTAAACGATTTTGGAGGTTAATTATGGGAAAGAAGATGAAGAAAGCTCAGGAGAAGGTTGTGGAGAAAGAGGTGCGCAACATACTAATCGACGAGACAATCCTTGAGACCATGGAAAAGGAGATCCCAAGGATGAAGGTTATAACACCTAGCGAGGTGTCAGACAAGTACGGATTAAGGGTCAGTGTAGTTAAGAGCATCCTGCGAGACCTTGAGAGAAAGGGATTAATAAAGCTGGTGGCAGGGAACAAAAGAATAAAAATTTGGATGGGAATGCAGGCTAAGGAAGCCAAGGCTGCAGGTTAACGCTGAACGTTAAGAGACGTTAAGGCTTCGTCAAACGCCTTTACCTGAGACTCGCTTATGTCGCACAGGAACACTTTTTTCAGTTTTGTTCCGGAGTGTGCATGCTCAATCAGTGCTTTAACCATTCTCTTAGCTGCCTCATCCTTGGGGACGCCGCCAACTCCTGTCCCTAATGCGGGTACTGCTAGGCTTCCAACGTTTAGGCTTTCTGCGCATTTAAGGGCGGCTCTCATCGCTTTCTCGACCTTTTCGGGGGTAGTCCTCATGGCGGGCTTCTCCATGGTCGGCGCATGAATTACATACTTCGCCTTAAGCCGCCCTGCAGTTGAGGCGATTGCTTCACCAACGGGGACGAACGGTTTACCCTTCTCGTTTTTCGGAGCCTTCTTTCTAGCGTCCTCTTCGATCTCGGCTCCGCCTACCCTTTTAAGCGCCCCTGCCACGCCGCCTCCCATCCAGAGGTGACTATTGGCCGCGTTAACTATGGCATCCACTTCAAGCTTGGTTATGTCTCCTGTTAGAGTTATAATTTCTAATCCTCCATACTTGTAATTCATTCTTCACCACCTCTCCTTCTCTCCTCTTCTCCTTTCGCTTCCACAAAGAGTTTCCTTAACTCTGCACTCTGAAAGAAAATTATAGTGAGAAGTAAGCTTGTAAGAATGAGAAATGCAGCGACGGTGTTGGGCATGATGAGGAGGGCGAAAAGAATTACCGTAAGAGAGCGAGTTAAAACTCCTTGATAGGCGTGCTCCCAGAACATGAGGATCCACCGAATAAATAGAACGTTGAAAACTGCAAGGGAAGTGAGAAAAGCGATTCTTAGGGTTAACATCAGTGAAAAACTGCATGCTGAGGTGTACATGAACGTTGCCAGACCGAGATCGCTTATAGATTTAGATAATGGGAGCACCGCTATTATGGCAGTCTTCAACCCTTCAGTCGACGCGTATAAGATAAGGGAAGACATAGCGATTAAAACTGCATAAGCTGCTTCAACTAGAAGAATAATTAAAACGGTAGGTAAACTGGGAGGTGTACGCTTACCCATTTCGCCTAACCTCAACCGGCAGTGTTCAACTCTTTTCCTCACCCAAGCTAGTATATTAAAATTATCATTTTTATATGTGAATTTTTATATGTGATGATTGAATGGTGAAAAAGGAATTTTAAGAGTTTTCACTTTGGAAGCGGAAACTGATTTTCAATGTTTAAATTTCTTCTCATGTATTACATGCCAACGTACTAAATGGTATGCAGTGCTCTAGCTCCCATTCTAAGGAGTATGGTGTGGCTTGTAGGAAAGTTTAAAAGTTTTTATGAGACAGTTTTATTCAAAAATAAAGGCTACGGTTTTTAAACAGTGGAAGGGAGGGCGGTTAAATGTCCGGTTCGAAAAAGGGCTCCACAACTGAGAATATGGTTTTCGTAGGGAAAAAACCGACAAAGTAGGGTAGGCTTCATGATAAGCTCTACCTTACGTCGAGTGAGCTATGTCCTTGCGTGTGTCATGCAATTAAGTCAAGGAGCAGATGAAGTTAGGGTTGTAGCCCGAGGAAGAGCGATTTCTAAGGCTGTTGACGTGGTGGAGATTGTGAGGCAGAGATTCATGCCGGACTCCGTTAAACTTGGAGAGATAAAGATAGGCACTGAAACCATTGGAAGTGGGGAGGATCAGCGTAACGTCTCCACGATAGAGATACAGCTCGTCAGGGTTTAAGGCGGAGAGAAGATACTAGGAGAGTGCGGATTTGATAGTCATTGAAAAAGTTAAAAGAGAGGATGTTAAGTGTGGTATATGTGGTGAGCCGCTAACCTTCACTCTTTTCTGGGAGAATGGAAAGTATGCTTGGTCTTATGAATGCGAGAAATGCTCTGCTAAGAAAAAGTTTAGGAGAGATCAAGGAGAGGAGGTTAGGGAAGAACTTGTTGATAGGCTTGTGAGGTCATGGTAAAACTTGCGGTTTAAATGCGTGAAGTGTGCGAGCTGCTGCAAGGATAAAAATGTGATCGTCACGTTAACACACCTAGACATTATTCGGCTTGCGGACTTTCTAAATTGTGATGGCAGGGAGCTCCTGAGGAACTACCTAAGCTTCTATCAGGCCAACCACCAATTAATAGAGAAACTAGTTTTCCCCGCCCTAGAAACTTACAGGGGGAAAGCGATCCTAGGACTACGGAAAAGAAATGATGGAACATGTGTTTTCCTTGAAGGAAACCTCTGCTCAATTTACCCTGCGAGACCGATGATATGTAGAACGTTCCCCTTCACGTTTTCGATAGAAAACGGATTGTTAAGGTATGGCTTAACCATTAAGGCGAAGAAAGACTGTAAGGGACTAGGAAAAGGAAGGGAAGTTAAAAAGCATGAACTAGCATTAATAGGGGAGAAAGCGGTGAGGGAACTGGAAAGTTACCGGAAAATAGTCGCTGTCTGGAATAAGATGGTTAAAGAGGGGTTCCCGGCTATCCCAGATCTATTTATAGAAGCAATTCTTAAGGGGGCATTCAGCACCCGAGGCGAAAGCATACAAGTAACACCATAATGTATGATTCCCTCGGAAGAGCCGCCGAATACACCCATCAACCTTAACCTTAAATGTTCTCTTTTTCATTAAAAAATTAAAAGAAATAAAATAATTTTGTTTGAATGCGTCGAATTCAGTTAGATACGTCCGACGCGTATCTTGGTACCTTGCCTTACTTGGCTGAAGAGTTCAAGGCCTTTTATTATTTTCCCAACGGGGTTAACTTCGGAGTAGGGTTCAATCTTTCCGAAAAAAATGCATAATGCGTCGCCTAGAGGCCAGTAGGCTATGTCCCCTACCTCGATTTCTTTCACCGGGTTTTCTAATCCTTTCTTGATTCCAACCGTGAAGTATACTTCTTTCCCTTGCCACACGCTTGCCACCCCTGAAATCGGAAGAGCGCTCAGCAACGCCTCAACGGTTAAGGGAGCCTTAAGCCGGTTAAGCTCGCCCTCGGCTTCACCTATGCCTTCCATTACAAAGCGAACCTTAAACCTACTTAGCTCAGTCCCCAAGCGCTGACCCCCCTTCTCCGGCAAAACCGCTCTTCCCTTAAATGAGAGAGGCAAACTACTTTAAACTTTTCATCAAGGGATGGAGAAACGTGCCAGGAAAACGGATAGGAACATTTGGCTTACTGATTAACCTCCTTAGATGGAGGGAAACCTGATGATTTAGTTTCCCCCTTGAGGGCGTGCTTTGGGTTTTTCGATGAGATGAGGCTTCGTTGGGAGTTCATGTCTATTTCTTGGGGAGAAGCCGGGTTGACGGCAAAGTATAATAGCGTTCATTTTTATGTTGGATGGTTGAAGGGGGTATGGAAAGTGTTTCGCAAGATTCTAGTTGCTGTTGACGGCTCAGAATATTCAGAGAAGGCCGCCAGCTACGCTCTTGCAATAGCTGAAAAGTTTGGTTCTGAAGTAGTGGTCCTCCACGTCGTAACCACGCCTTTCTTCTTCGTTGGAATCGGGAACGCTGGAGTCGCGATAGCAGAGTACGGGACAGCCAAGCTTCTCGCTGAAGAACTAGAGAATGCCGGTAAAAAACTTCTCGAGGAGTATGAAGTAAAGTTTAAAGAGGTGGGAGTAAAGGCGCATCTGGTCTTGAAAAGGGGGAACCCGCCAACTGCGATTATAGAAACGGCAAAAGAGGAAGAATGTGACCTAGTAATTGTAGGAAGTAGAGGTTTAGGAGACGTTAAACGGTTCCTCCTTGGAAGCGTGTCGGATAAGGTGAGCCGCCATGCCCACTGTCCTGTCCTAATAGTAAGATAAACTAGAAAGAGGCAGAAAGAGCTAAGGAGAAGGTTTAAGGCAAAGGCAGTAAAAAAGTAGACGGAAAGGTGGATTTTAAGAGTTCCTTGCCGCTTAGTTACTTTTTCAGTTCTTCAACCAGTTTCTCGCATGGAACTACGGTTACGTCCCATCCAGTAGCTTTCTCGATTTCTTCTTTGATCGGTTCGGCTTCTTCAGGTATGATAAGCTTCTTATGGCTTACTTGCTTACCGACATCCTCCCTTTCCATCATGGACTTGACGGCGTCTCCCGTAAGCTTCCTTTCTTTTATTGCTTCACTAACCGGTAGACCATCCGTGTTTACTACGAGAAGCCAAGCGTCGATCTTTCCTTCAAGAAGAGGCGTTTTAACCCTGTAGAAATCCCTTATATTGTTTACTGTCACTATGACGGGCGAGTCGGCGCCGGGATCGCCGACATACCTTAGGCCATCGCGAGGCCTGTACTTGGTCTTCAAGAAGCTAGGTATTCCACTTGAGTCCTTTGGTCCAACGTAAACATCCCATCCACTTGCGTCTTCTAGCTCCCCTGCAAACCTTGCAGCCAGCCCGGGAATTATAACCGACCTATGCCTAACTTTCTCAGCAAGCTTATACTCACTTAGGGCTTCAGCCATCTTGGAGGCGTTAAGCTGTCCTCCGGCGGCGGCGGACTCGACTCCTATTCCCTCCGTGTCGATAATCACCAGCCACGCGTCTATTTTGGATTGTTCCAAGTCTGACCTGACAACGAACGCGGTTGACGCGTAGTTGGTCGTTATCAGTACGGGGCTGTCTTCGTTAGGATTACCTATGGCTATGAGACCTGGCTCAACTGAAGGGTGGATCCGAGGGTCAGTATAGAGGTTTTGCCTTAGTGTGACTAGTGCAAGGAACGTCCATAGTTCCTTAGAATTGATTATTAAGAGGTCAGCGTACCTGCATATCAAAGCTGCCGCCAGGAGGGTTTCGACGAAGGCTGTTTCAAGGCGCTCACCCTCGGAAGCCTCTTCCTTTCCGATCCATAGAGTTGCAGGCACACCAACCAGAGGCCATCCTACACCCTTATCGCCACGTTCTATAGCGGCTCTCCTTAGCATGGTGAAGCTGTCTATTGTGTCTGCGAGGACGCCTTCCCCCCAAGCCGTACCTGGATCGAGCGCCACATCTATCCCCGCGCTTGAAAGAGTGACGGCAAGAGATTTAAGAGTGTCTAAGTCGCCTGGAGAAGACACAACGACAGGGCACCCCGCGTTTAACGCTATCTCGGCGACTTCACGCCAGTTATCCCTGGTGGCCGCGTACAGCAGAGGACGCCTGTCCTTTATAACATCCACACCGGCTTTAAGACATGCGGGGTCCAAGGAGCAAAGCACAATCGGGTAATTCGTGTTCTCGGCTACCAGCTTAACGGCTTTAGAGAACCTTTCCGGATCCCTCGAAACAGATTTTACCGCTACGGCGTCAAGGTAGAGGTTAACTCCCACACGGAACACATACCAGTTACTTATGAACTGAACTGTTTTCACCAGTTCGTCCTCGGGCATCTCGTCATGGACGCATACGGCGATCACCGTCGGGTTAAAGTACGTTAGCTCATGCCTGTACATCACCTCTTCTCCGCCGATTACAGCCTCTTTCCCGTCTCCGCCAAACTTCACAGGCCTAACAGGAGGGGTTACGAGTTCCTTAAGTTCCTCAAATGCCTTCTTAAACTTGGGATCAGTCGCCAGCGGCTTACAGGCTTCAACGTCAATCTCATGTTCAATCAACTTGTAAGCGAACGCCATACAACTATCCAGCCCACATTCACCGCAGTTCGTCTTGGGAAGGTAATTGTAAATGTCCAGCGGCTTTAAACGTGGCATCGCATACACCCCAACTAAACTCTGGCGGTTACCCAGTTGAGGAGGGGTGGAACCTCCGCCCTCTTAGGAGAAGACAGGTACTCTACGAACGTCTTAAAGATCTGTACGCTCGCCGGGTGGAGCATCATGAACACGTCGCATCCAACCAGCGCTAGGGAAACAGCCGTTATGGCCTCCCAGATGGGGCCTCTAAGCCTCTGTGGACCCCACTCGGCACCCCTCTTCTTATCGCTCATGAACGCTTCCCTAGCACCCCACGCATTGGTTGTGCCGGAGGAGAGGGGCATCTGCAGGTCGGGGTCTCCTCTCAGGGCAGACAGCCTAATCCTCTCATAAATGCTGAAAGAGTACTCTAGCCCGTATCCTAAAGAAGCCGTGGTAGCATCCTGCACAACCCTGTTCCTCGGCATCCCCTCATCCAGAATAAGCTTGTTAAGCTTCTTCTGGTTGTTCACGTCGAGCTGGGTCCACGAAAGAACGTTATGACCATACTTTTTAGCCGCGTCGGCAACCCTTTTCCAGTCAAGGTTAAGAGATGCGGAGTTAAGCATCAGCCGTTCTCCCTCTGAAACCTCGGCTGCGGCCTCCAAGACCTCAGGGTCTTTATCCGGGTTCCCGGATCCACCGATCAAGATAGGCGTGTCAACAGCCTGTAGCACGTCCTCGACGACCTTAGCAGCCTCTTTGGCAGGGGTATCCTTAATGTAAGGGTCGGTGCTTATAAGGTGGACAGTAACCATGTCCGCACCGAACTCGTTAATAGCCTTCTTAGCCCAGGCAGCAGGGTCCTCCATGACGTCCTGGAAGTGCTCGGTGATAGGCTTCGGAAGCTTGATGGGAATGTCAAAGACGTCAAACGTCACCACCGGCCTATTAGGATTATTAAACTCGAACCTGTAGAAGGCAGGCGCCTTCTCGCCGCCAACCTTAACAACCTTCTTGCGGCTTCCACCCTCAGCCCTAGTGGCGCCAAACTGAACCTCAACGATCTCTCCCGGATACGTCTCCACAGGCGGCTCGAAGCGCTCCTCGACAAGGGCGGACGGTAGCCTAGCCCTAGCAGCCGGAGGCAAGGCCGCAGCAAACATGGCCGGAATAGTCTTAAGCACAAGCTCCTCCGCTTCAAACGTAACGTTCTCCAGCTCCAACTCCCCATGCTTTTCTAAGATCTCGAGGATCCGCTTACCCAATGAAATCTCGTCACTAACCATCTACGTTCCCTTCTTACCTTTTTCAACCCTTCTAATGATCAACCGGTCAGCACGGATCTTAACGTTCTTGAACACCAGCTGGATCCCGCCGCCCACGGCTGGGACACCCTCAACCGGAACTGCAAGCTCAGGCACAGCAGCATCGGCCTCGGCCTCCACCTCAGCCTCGGCCGCAGGCACCTCCATAGCCTTCCACCGCTCAACCACCGGGTGCCCTCGCTCCCTCAGAAACTCCATGAGCTCGGCTGTGTTTGAAACGTCCTTCTCTGTCGCTATCTTATCCCTCAACTCCTCAGGAATAGCGTCGAGAACCCTCTCCTTAATGTACGAGGGAAGCCATACAACCCTGTTCCATCCGCCATCAGCCTGCAGAAACTTCGGGCTCCTCATGTACTCGATAGCAATCCCAAGGAAGCCCTCAACCTGCTTGCCGCCACCAGTCTGGTTAGCCATCGTCGAAAATGGTAACCCATTAACAGCGGGGCCCTGATAGTTCCTGTCAACGATCCCCACACCGTCAACCTCGGGAATATAGAACGCAATAGCCTCAAAGCATCCACAGCTGGTATGCGGGTAACCAAACATGCTGTAAAGGTAAACCCGCTCGACCTCCCCTAAAGAGCGCTCCTTAACCGCCTCGTTAGCACCACTATACTCGCCCCTCACAGGGTCCAACAGCTCCCCTTTCTCAACCTTGAAGTTAGGCCCCTTAGGGTCAACCCTAGCAGCAGCCCTAGCGTCAAACCAGCTAATAGATCCGCAAAGCGAAATCCTATTAGGTGTAATAATGCACACATGCGTAGGAGCAAAGCTCTGGCAGAGCACGCAGCCGTAAAACTCCTCAACATCCTCATCCATTAACCCTCTAGCCCTAGCATCCCTAGCCTCATAGATCTCAATCGCCTTCTCATACATCTCCCTGACCTTCTCAGGGTCAGTAATATAAGTCACCTGGATCTTCTCGATGATCGGAAACTCAGCCTTATAAAGCCTAACCAAAACAGCCCCAACCTGCTTGAAGCTGTTCAACCCTTTCTTAAAAGAAGACTTAGAAAGCCGCAGCCAGATGTCATACCTCTGATTCAAGTGCATCATGCCTTCAATGTAGTTAGTGAACTCGTGGATTCGCCGCTCCAAGACGCCCTCCAAGTCCTTCTCCACCTGTGGCCCCGCCACTTCAACCAGTATTCCCAGAGGATAGGATTTGCCCTCTTCCATGTCCTTAATGTCCGGCCCGATCACCTCAACCTTCTCGTCCTCTATTTCACCAGGGTCTCGCACCTGCACCAGCTCGAACTTATGTTCAACCTTAGGACCGCCGAACTCGACGTACATCTCCTTACCACGAATCCTTTCACCCTCATACACTGGGCCAACGTCAACGGGACACACGTCCTTAAATGACGACGCCATCAGACAACACCCCTTCTTGAATCCCATGAGACATTTCAATGAAACATCGAGATAATCTATTTTTTAACTTTTTGCTGTCCACACTTACATGGTAACCGCCGGGAACATTCAAACTTTTCGGAAGGCGGAGACCCGCGAACCCATCACTTAGCTGCTGCACCCGGCTTCCTCAGCGTTCCCGAAGTGTTAACCTTGCCCAGCTTGGAAGCGAAGCCGAGTCACCGTTTCCACTTGCCACTTAAACACGGATCATGACTCGGCAGCTGGAGACTCCTTCTACCTTCCATCATCACCATTAACAGCTCACCCATCAGTCGACGGCTTAGCTGCTGTAGCGGACATCAAACACTCCGAAGCTCTAGCCACGACCGAGAGGCTACCACCCAACTAGTCACCCGCCTCAGTTAACACCACCCGTAATTCAGCGAACCCGGAGAGTCGCTGGAAGACCAGTTGAGCCTTGCTTGCTGCCTGAAACGTGAACCAGGCGTTTAAACGCCGAATAAACCATCCGTTACCCGGATGCAAAACGGAGAGTTACAACCAAGCTCAGCCACCCGAAAGCAAAAACCAGCCAACAGCCACCAGACAGCACACCCACCTACAAACA
>Ga0190363_1002198_pt1 | contig 11236 bp, 10 predicted proteins | sample 48721867_MG_FD_161272 | JGI IMG/M metagenome (GOLD analysis project Ga0190363, IMG submission 161272) | Hydrothermal vent microbial mat bacterial communities from Southern Trench, Guaymas Basin, Mexico - 4872-18-6-7_MG | ecosystem: Environmental > Aquatic > Marine > Hydrothermal vents >...
ATGATATCTGGGTCGCCCATTGGATTCTTCCCGATTTACTATATTTAACAATAGTCGTTTTTGGTGCTGTAACCATGAAATCTGAATTGATAACAATAGCGCAACCAGTATCCTGAGTAGGGCAAATGGGAATAATTGCTGTGTCAAGATTCATTATGTCCAGCGCTTTTATCCAAATTATTGAATCATTTTGGTCGAACTTAATCAAATATGGAGAGAAGCCCATTTCTGATGGATTATCGAGTATTCCCACAAGGATATATCCACCGTCTGGTGTTTGGGCAATCTCGCGGACAATATCGAGATATGACAATTCAATTTTTCTGGAAAAGTTTGAGCCGTGCACAATGTTAATCAATATTAGAATTAAAATCATAGATCTTAAACACTTCATATTTTCCCCCTTTCTTATTTTTTGGCTATAATTTTTGCTCTCCTCGCTTGATTCTTAGTAATTTTTCATATAATCCTCCTTTTGCTGTGTTTTCCGAAAATTTTTCAATAATTAACCCCTTATTTCCACACCCCGGGAACGCAGCAGCTTTTCCCGTAGCAACCATTGCTATCGAGCTTATAGTCGACTATCCAGTATCCCTCTCTGTCGATAAGCTTTTTGCCGTCGGTGGGGCAATATGTGTCCTCTCCAGCATCACCGGGAACATTGCCAATATAGACATATTTTATACCTTCCTCGAGCGCTATTTGCCTTGCCATATGGAGGGTTTTGACGGGAGTGGGGGGTCTGTCGTTTAGTTTATAGTTTGGATAGAACCTCGAAAAATGAAGGGGAACATCGGGACCGAGATTCTTTACCAGCCAACGGCACATTTCGCGAATAGTGTCGGGGTCATCATTGGCGCCCGGTATGATTAAGTTGGTTACCTCTATCCAGACGCCCTCTTGGCGAAGTATCTTGAGCGTATTGAGAACCGTTTTACGCGAGGATTTCGTGTATTTTATGTAGAAGCTTTCCGGGCCTTTAAGGTCGACATTTGCGCCATCGATAACTTTCGCAAGTTGCCTTAAAGGTTTTTCGTTAATATAACCGCATGTTATCCATACATTTTTAAGTCCGGCTTTGTGGGCAAGCACGCCAGTATCATACATATATTCGTAGAACACAGATGGTTCGGAGTAAGTGTATGCGATCGATTTGCAGCCCGTTTCCAGTGCCTTTCTGACTACATCTTGAGGTGTCATAACGACAAAGGGTGTTTCCTCGGGCAGTGCCTGTGAAATAGTCCAGTTCTGGCAGAAAATGCATGATAGGTTGCACCCCACTGTAGCAATTGAGAAAGACTTGGTGCCCGGCAAAAAGTGGAAAAGGGGCTTTTTCTCTATAGGGTCGATATGGACCGCTACTGGTCTTGAGTAAACCAGCGTTCTAAGTTTACCATCGATATTGGCACGAACACCGCAGATTCCTCGCTCGCCCTCCTTTATTATGCATCTAAACGGGCAAAGTTCACATTGAACGGAACCATCAGCAAGTTTTCTGTACCACATCGCTTCGTGAAGAGAAAGACCATACTTGCGAATTTTTTGAGCCGTAAGAATAGCTGCTTTTTTAACTCTGTTGAGAATTGAGCTGTTTGAGGCTGTAAAAAGTCCTATCAACAGAATTAATAAGATTATTTTCAAACTGTTTTTGCTCATTTCTTCCCGTAAAATTCGTGCTTCTTCTAGTTATTTTACGGTTTTGGGGAGAACTTTCAACACAAAAGTTTTTGGCTCTTCCTTTGTATAAAATACCACTCTTAATCGTAATTTTATATCGGTGTAGGGTACTGCATATTCAACATCTGGAATTTGTGTTTTAAGTATTTCCGCCATTTTAACCACTCGCTCCAGCTGCCAAGGCATGAAAATGTATTCAGAAGAGAGAGTCATTCGATCTATTAATACATAATCTACGCCAAGTGAATCAACTAATTTAACAATTTCCTTGGGATACCAAGGGTATTCTACACTTTTCCTTTCAGAAAAATACCAAGTTAATCGGGGTTTTCTACTAAGAATTATAGCTTCCTTAGGCGTGTTATATTTTATCCAATCACAAGCTTCCAAAAATGTTTTATAGTAATTTGCGTATCCTGCCGTTTTATCCCCTTTAATATATTTTATTAAATTTGGTAGATTATTTTTTACTGCTTTTGAATAATCGATCCCAGCATTCGCCATCATTGCGATTAAAATAACTAGTAAAATAGTTTGGTATACATTTTTTCTTTTTCCTGACAGGATTTTTAGACCGTTAATAGTAAGTAAAGATATTAGAAAATATATAGGGACAATATATCTTACTATTGCAGCATCTTCCCTGAACATGAATAACATCGTGAAATATAATAACAAAAACAAAAATATATGTTTAAATTCAGATATTTTTTTGAATAATACAGATATTAGCGGTATTAATACAACGGCAGATGTTATTATATTTAAAATGCCAAATCTAGCAAGTTTTGCTTTTAATGCGGGGAAGAACAGGATAGGTATATTATATAAGAAGTATGTTAGCATGTTTCTTATCATCTTTGTAATAAAAGCAGATGTTGACAATGGCTTGTGTGTTATAGGATCCATGAAGAACTGCGATGTATATGCTCCACCAGCAAGTTGACCACTTAGAATCATATTTCTTATAAGCCAGGGAGCCAGAATAATGGCATTCGCAAGGGAAAACCAGATAAGTTCTCGCCATCGCTTTTTTATTAATAATGTGATAAAAATCGCTATGGATATAGTTGCACCTGTTGCGCGAACAAAGTATGCTAATACAGTTATTAAGCCAAGTATAAACCAATGTTTCGGTGCGTTGCTCTTTTGTATTTTGTCGTACCACCAGAAAGAAAGTGCACATATAAGAATGAATAATGACTCCGTTATTTCCCAGTGCGAATATTCGGAGATGACCGGGTTAAGAGCAGCAAAAAGTAAAATTGCATATATTATTTTCTCGTTTAGTTTTCTATCTTTGTAAAATTTAAACCACAAATATATCGCTAATATGAAAAATATAAATGAAAGTATTTTTGCAGGAAGAAATGATTTACCAAAAATGGCTCTTGTGATAGCAAGAATAGCAGGGTAAAGCGGCGGTACCCCTGTCTCGGGTTTGGGGTTGGGCTGAAAAATTGGTTGATACTTTCCGTGAAGCATTGATTCAGCCAAACTCATATAATATGCGTTATCGCCGCCCATGAATACTTTCGGGTCGAAAGTGAGAAGGAGGAGGATTGAGCATATTAATAAGAAAATAAATTTTACTTTTTTATGTTTCATGATTATTGTCTTGTTATAATGATTACACCTATAATTATGACTATAACTCCTAATATTCGGGTTAATCCTACTGGTTCATCAAAAGCATATTTTCCTATTATGAGGGCCAGTATATAACCCATACAGTTCAGAGGATGCACAAGACTGAAGTCAAATTTTGATAAAATGTATATCCACATAATCGTGGCGAAAATATAAGCGAATGCACCAATCCAAAAGGTATATGTTTTGCCAATAATTACATATTTTTTGAAAATCGATATATCACTATTCTCAAGCTTTTTAAGTTGATATTTCCATAACGACTGTCCTGAAACGACCATCATTACAGTTATAAAAACCAATAAAACTGCCATTAAATTGTTCGAATTATTCATTTTCTATACACTCCTTTTTGAAATTTTCAATTAATACTTTTAGGGGACAGAAATTGAAATCCTCAAGTAATTTTGAAAACTTTCTTAAAGTACTTTTGATACCGTATTTATAAATTATTTTTTCTTTTATGTGTATTTTTGGAACAGGTGCATCAGGGTCTATTTCTCTCGGATGAAGATAAAAAATAACAGGTTTAGAAAGTTTTTCATACTTTTTGAAAAATAATTTAGTTAAGTCATAAGGAAAAGCGCGAAAATAAAATCCGCCACTGAAAGGTATGTTGAAATTTAATAGTTTTATACAAGACGGTGGTAATTCCCAAACTCCATTAATTTTATGAATAAATAGCTCGCCCTCAGGATCACCATATAAATAATTTTTTGTGGGGAATCTACTTGAGCTATATAATAAGCCCACTTCAGCAAGAATTTCCCAGAACCACGGCGTTTTGCGTTTGGATATCGACCATGATGGTGCGCGTATTCCATAAACTTTATCGCCAATTAGGTTTTCGACATATTCCTTTGCTTGTATAAGTTCTTTTCTGAATATGTCCGGAGTTTTGTTATAAATCAAATCATGTCGCCAGTGATGAAGTGCTATTTCATGACCTCTATTATAGATTTCTTGGACCAGTTTGGGATGGTCTTCCGCTACAGATCCCAGAATGAAAAATGTAGCTTTGTAGCCTTTTTTGTCGAGTAAATCCAATAATAGATGAGTTTCTGGGACAACTCTATCGTCCACTTTTCCTCGATAGTGGTTTGGGTCGTGCCCAATGTAGTTTCCGTCGAACCAAGCCTCTATGTCAAAACTGAGTCCGTGTTTCATCGAAAAACTATTTTACGCATTTCAGGGTTAAACATGAATTTTATCATGTTAAAAATCCTGATAAATATAGGTATTGGGTCTCTAAAGTCAATAATATCGTATGTCAAGTTTTTGCCAAAAAATTTAAAAAACGAAGGTTTAAGTGAAAATCTTTCGGGGTTACTTAAAAAGTGAAGTATGTCTCCCGGCAACAACCATCTCGCGATAATTCCCTCCTTGTAATCAGTTACTTCCTCTACATCTCCATCTAAGGCTAATTTTACTAAATACAAAGGAAAATTCACGCCAGATGCAATAGCGAGTTGTAGTGAGCCCCATAGTCTTGGATTTATTTCCATAAGTTTTGGTGTGTTGTCTCGCGGATCCATCTTAAATTCAACCATGGCTGCCCCTTGAAAACCAATGTATTTCAGCAGTTTGACGCCTAACTTAGCTAATTCTGGGTATTTTACACTTATTCTTAATGTGCTTGGTCCACCACGAACTGGATATTCCCGCAACCTTTTGTGGACGAAAATTGCTCTAACTTCACTTTTCCAATTCAGCAATGCTGATACACCGTAACCAGCACCCTCCATAGGAATTTTCTCTTGCACAAGGGCTATCATTCCTTTTCTGGTTATCTCTTGAACAGCATTAAACAGTTGTTCCTCGTCGTTAACAACGAACATTCCCCTCGAACCTGAGCCGAGATTTGGTTTTACGATTAAAGGGAAATTTGATGGAATATCAATAGATTCTACATCGTTAACAATTGATGTTTTAGGTATTGGAATGCCTATTTTCTTCGCGATTTGTATTATTTCGGCTTTGTTATTTGCTAATTCTATTGTTTCATAGTTCGCGACTGGAATTTTGGTATATTCTTGTAAAATATCTTTGTTTTTTGAAAAGAATTTTACTGTTTCGTCATCCGCAGGAATTGTGACATCAGGCCTCTCTGAGCTAATAAAATCCAACATGAATTGTCTAAATTTTTCATGATATTTTACAGGGTCAGGATAGACAACCTTTCGTTTGCAATATTTGGAAAAAAAAGATGTTGAAAGTTTCCATTTGTCCCCAACCCAAACTATAAAACCTTCTCTGCCGAGCGCTCTTACGGCGGCTAATGTTTTTCTCCATTGTCCATCTGTGATAAAAACAGTTTCTTTCATTTCTTTGGTTCATATTTTTTGCTGTAATTCATGCGTTCCTCAAGCTTCCTCAGCCTTTCCCTCAGTCCCTCTACCATCTCGCCGATGAAACCGCCTATAAATAGTATGACTCCTATATTCGCAAGCATCGCAACCAGCGTAAGGAGTGGGCGGTAGCCCTTGTTAAATCCGAACCTGAGCACTATGGCGACAATGCCTATAAGAACTGCAAGTCCGAATGTGACAAGCCCTGCTGTGCCAAAAAATAGCATGGGTCTTCGCGCAAATTTTGTCTGAAACCAGACCGCTACCATGTCGAAAAGTCCTATAAGAACTCTACCCAGCCCGCGATATTTTGACACTCCCCGTTGGCGAGGTCGCAGAGTTACTGGCTGCTCAACTATTTTGTAGCCGTTCTGATGTGCCCAGATAACTATGTAACGATGCCAATCAGGTCTAAAAGGGGTATTCTCGAGAACCTCACGGCGCATCGCTTTCAATGCATTCATGTCCCGAACAGGAACCTTGAAAAGAACTCTCCCAAGCCAGTTATAAATTTTTGAAACAACAGGTTTCTGATATTTCCCAACCTTGTATCCAGCGACTAAATCTGCGCCATTATCAAGTTTCTCTAGCATTGGCGGAATGTCTTCGGGCAAAAATTGCAGATCCGCATCGAAAATAACAATGTAATCTCCATCTGTAGCCTCAAGCCCCGCTTTTACTGCATATGTTTTGCCGCGATTTTTTGGATATGATACAACCTTAACGAAATCGTATTCTGAGGCCATTTTCTCCGCTACTTCTTTGGTGGAATCAGTCGAACCATCATCAACAATTATCAACTCGAATTGCGACGGAAGTTTCTCGCGAATTTTTGCGAATGCCTCAACAAGTGGAATAATGTTTTCTTCCTCGTTGTATGCGGGCGCAATAACCGAAAGCTTTTTTCCCTCACCAATCATTTTAAGCTAAATAACCAATAAAACGCCAAATCACAAGCGAAATCAATGAAAGCGATAAGGTTTTGACATAAGCTACTCTTCATGCTCCTTAGCTTCATCCCAGAATTTGTCCATCAACTCAAGAGTGGGATTTTCTACTCCAAGCTCGCGCAACTTCTTCTCTATATGTCTGAATCGTGAGGAAAATTTCTCATTTGTTTTCCTTAGGGCCATTTCAGCATTTATGCCAAGAAATCGCGCAAGATTTGTTATAGCAAAAATAAGGTCTCCAAGTTCACTTTCAATTCGTGAGTTTCTCTCATTATTAGCTATTGATTCCTCAAGTTCAGCGAGTTCTTCATGCACCTTTTTCAAGACATCCTTTATGTCTTCCCAGTCGAAGCCTATTCTTGCAGCTTTTTCCTGCATTCTTTGCGCCACAAGAAGTGCTGGCATACTTTTTGGTATGCCGTCAAGGAGCGATGCATGGGATGAATTTTCTCTGCGCTCCCTAAGTTTTATTTGTTCCCAGTTGTGTAGTATTTCCTCGGTGTCTTTCACTTTTGTTTCGCCAAATACATGTGGATGCCGTCTTATAAGCTTGCTGGTTATTCCAACTATAACATCATTAATATCGAATCGCCCTGCTTCTCGTTCTATGTCAGCGTGGAAAAGAACATGCAACAGTATGTCGCCGAGTTCTTCTTTCATTGCATCATAGTCTTTGGAGTCTATGGCTTCAACAAGCTCATACACTTCCTCAATTATATTTGGTCGCAGTGACTCGTGCGTTTGTTCGCGATCCCATGGACAGCCGCCAGGAGCTCTTAGCTTTTTCACGATTTCTACAAGCTTTTCGAAAAGTTCACCCGTTTCTCCGTCCATTCTCGCCTCCAATCAGGTTAACACCCGCTTGTATTTATATCCTTCGTCCGTTTTTTCGGCAATAGCAATTATTTCCCCGTCCGAGTCTTCGATAGCGAATATCTCGCCTGAAGCCACATCATAAGCGAGATGTGGAATTATTTGCCCATGTTTTACCTTCCATGCTTCCATAGGGTCGGCGGAAACCCTTTTTAAATGGGGGAGAAGCTCGTTAACACTGAGAAGGTATTTTTGAGGTTCGCCTTCCCGTATAGATTTCACTATCTCCTCGAGCGGGATGCCGTCTTCTATTCTATGAGGTCCTACTCGTGTTCTCTCAAGCCAGCTAAGGTGCGCGCCACAGCCAAGCTTGAAACCTATGTCTCTTGCCAGTGCTCTCATGTAGGTTCCAGTGCTGCAAACCACATTAAATCTTACTCTTGGCAATTTGATGTCTATGTCCTCTATGGAAAATATTTTAACCTTGCGAGGTTCAAGTTTTATTTCTACTCCTTTTCTTGCGAGTTTGTAGAGAGGAACACCGTAGTATTTTTTTGCACTGTATCGCGGTGGAACTTGTTCTATTTCGCCGATAAACCCTTCTATCACGGTCTTTATTGTTTTTTCGTCGACTTCGATTGGCTTTTCATCTATCACCTCACCAGTCGAGTCATCAGTATCAGTGGTTACTCCGAGAACTATTTCGACGCTGTAACCTTTTACGCCGCTATCTATGAAAGATGCTACTTTTGTGGCTTTGCCTATTAGTACGGGCAAAAGTCCTGTCGCTGATGGGTCGAGAGTGCCGACATGTCCCACACGGCGGGTGCCTAATAATTTCCCTATTATGTTGTCGACACCTCGTGATGTGACCCCTTTGGGTTTTATTACAAGATAACCACCGTTGATGATGTCGTTTTTCGGCATATTACTTTATTCTGACCGGTTTGCCCTCAACGAATTTTACTATGAATGCCTTTGTGTTTGCGCCATTCTGGTCGAAGCTTACTGGTCCTGCGGCACCGTTGTAGTCATAAACGCCCGAAAGGAAGTCGCGCATAAGTTCTTGCGTTAGTGCGCCGCTGTTTATCCCATTTATAACAAGCATTGCCGCATCGTATCCCAGCGCAGCTACCCTCGAGGGATACCGACCATAAGCAGATTTGTATTCCCGTGCGAATTTTCGCCATTTATCGTAACTCGGGTCGATGTAGAAGTCATCAGGAATCAAAGTAGCGCCATCAAGGTATTTCGCCAGTTTGCGATTTTTGCTCAAATCATCAACCACCCAGCCATTAGCACCGAATATGGTGGTGTTTATGTACATAAATGGGACCTGCGGAAGGATAATTTCTATTTCGTCGTAGTAAGCGGGAAGGAACAATCCATCTATGTGGACACTCCAATCCTTGCGTTCCTTAAGCGGACAATCCTCAACTGGTTGGTCGGGTTTGCAATCATAGAATCTTGGGTCTCCCTTGGGAAATCTCGTTATGTACCTGTCGTAAAATTTCAGTATTGGTTCCTTTATCTGAGCCAAAAATGGCGAAAAGTCGAAAGTATTGGTTGGGTAAAATTTGTAGGCAATAATCTTTTTCCCTGCCTCAATTATTGCTTTTGAGAATGCTTCTGCACAGTTGTGTCCGAGTTCATCATCTGGGGCAAGGATAGCGAATGTGTCGTTTTCAGGTTGTGAAGCTGCGAATTTCCCGATGTAGTAAGAGCTTTTTACTGGGCTTGCGAGAAGCTGAAAGACATACGGCGAAAGCTCAGCTATGCCATCTTTTGAGGCTGTAGGAGTTATTAGCGGGACTTTATATGTACCTGCTATAACGCCCGTGGCTGCTGTCTCGTCACTCGTTATAGGACCTATGATACATAGCGGTGTAGTAGTTTTTAATAAGTCGTTTATGGCTATGGCGGCTCTAAGCGGTTCACCGCCTGAATCGATTACTTTAAGCTCAACGCTGGTTATTCCTTGCTTGCTGAATGCAAGCTTAGCGCCGTTTATCACCTGACGACCATAGCTTTGGTAGTCCCCGCTTTGAGGAACGAGAAGTGCCACGACGAGATGTTTTTTCAGATAGTTTTCAACCTTGGTTAGTTCTTCTTGAAGCATACTTTTGTCTTCGGGGGTATAAAGTCTTTGCAAGAGTTTTCTACCCTCGCGAAGTGCCCTTGCGTGTTCGCCATCGTGCTGAAGTCGTCTGAGCCACCAGACCCCAACCATCCCTTCCAGTGAATGGTCAACGACATCAAGCAATGCAGGGAAACTCTCAGTGGGAAGGTAGCCCCAAAGTAAGTCGTTGAATGATTTTGCTGCTTGGTGCCTTTCACGAGCATCGCGAGAAAGAAGTGCAATCCCATACGCCTGCGCACTTTTGAGGTAGCTACCTAATTTATAATAGCAGTTGCCAAGATAAAGCGCTGCCCTGAAGTATAGCGGATGGTCAGGGAACATTTTCATGAAGTCGGAGAAATCGACGGCTGCAGGGGAGTAGTCGCCCAGTTTATACTCGCATAGAGCCTTCATGTAAATCGCCTTAGCCCGCAAATCCTTGTCGGATGATTGGATGAAAACCTGGGAAAAAAGAGGTAGTGCATCTTTGTAAGAGCCTTGCGAGTAATATTTTTCAGCAAGCCTGTATGTATCCTTAAGTACGCTATACTGCGCATGTGAGCAAGTTATGATTATCAGAACAAAAACAACCCAAAGAAATCTTTTCCCGGTCATGTTAATTTTCATCCTTGCTGTATGTTTTTGCGTATTTGGAGTATTTTTCTGCGTGTTCCTTGAGGGCTTCGAGGACACTTTCGTCGAGTTTTTTCTTGGGTTGTGCTGGAACTCCTGCCACAAGGGTTAAAGGTGGCACTACCTGCCCCTCTTTGACTACAGCGCCAGCAGCTACGATAGCTCCATCCCCTATTTCTGCTCCGTCCAAAATAACAGCTCCCATGCCAACAAGAACCTTGTTTCCTATCTTGCAGCCGTGAAGAATAACGCCATGTCCCACTGTAACATCGTTGCCAACCACTACTGGTTTGTCTTCATCGACATGAACGACGCAATTGTCCTGAATACTTGTTCGTTCACCGATGGTTATAGAGTTTATGTCTCCTCTTAGAACAGCACCATACCATATACTTGAATCCTTGCCAATGGTTACATCTCCTATCACAACGGCTGTTTCAGCTACAAAAGCGTCAGAATGAATTTTGGGTTTCTTGCCGTGGTGTTCTATAACCATGGTCCCTCCCACTCTATCAAAATTAACTTAAGAAGATATAATTCATTACCTACGCTGTGCAAAGTCAACAGATAAATTCATAGGCGCATCAAAATAAAAATTAGTCCATTCCTCTTTTACAAAGAGTATCTCATCTCCTACGATTCGTTCAGAAACCTATTAGTTCGTCTGGGCTTAGTCTTGAGAGTATTTGCGACAGCTCTTGCTCCAATGGTGTCTTGGGGTTATCGAGGTCAAAGTATTGCATGTCTTCAGAAAGTAATATGGGGCAACCAGTTCTTACCGCCAGTGCTATCGAGTCGCTTGGGCGGGCGTCGATAACATAGGTCTCTGTTTCTCCGCGATCTATGTGCAGCAGTGCGTAGAAAGTCTCGTTTTTGAGTCCCGTTATTACTACTCTCGACAGTTTTGCATTTATCGCAGACAGAATGTCGACTATAAGGTCGTGGGTCATTGGTCTTGGCGGCTTAATGCCAGCAAGTGCCATAGCTATCGAATAGGCTTCAGGGTTTCCTATCCATATAGGCAGCAGTAGATTGTTGTCGCGACG
>Ga0190363_1002199_pt1 | contig 11236 bp, 13 predicted proteins | sample 48721867_MG_FD_161272 | JGI IMG/M metagenome (GOLD analysis project Ga0190363, IMG submission 161272) | Hydrothermal vent microbial mat bacterial communities from Southern Trench, Guaymas Basin, Mexico - 4872-18-6-7_MG | ecosystem: Environmental > Aquatic > Marine > Hydrothermal vents >...
CTTAAGTAAGGCTATTACACTTAACCTCTTAATTATGGTACTCCTTAAGCTTGATAGATCTACTACAATGATCTTACCTTTCTTAATCAACTGATTTATGGTGTTTGAACTACCTATGTTTATAAATGATGCTGATGCTAGAGGACGTAATTTACGTAGTAATGCATACTTAGACTCAACTACCCATCTAGCCTCAGTTTCAGATGACTCAACTAAAGCTAATAACTCCTTCAAGCTTGTTACGTTAACAGACTCCTCCAAGATTCTCTGAAGTATGTATGTTTGAGGTGGGGTTAATTGAAGTACTTCCTCGAGTATTGAAACTAAGTTATCAATGTCATTAGGTAACGATATGGTTATATTACCAGGTCTTAGAGTGACAGCGTATCTACGTAATAGTGCACCATACTCACCGTACCAGTCAAGAATGATGACTCTATAGCCCTTAAAAGCTATCTTTAAGGCTAGTGAGGCAGCTGTTGTGGTCTTACCTGAACCCGTAGCACCAACTATCAACACATGCTTCTCTAGCTCCCTCAAAGGTATGGAAATACTCTGCGCGGATCTTACATCATAACCTATCAATACACCTGATTCATCATAAGTAATATTATCTAATTTTAATCTATAGGTAACATTATTATTCTTATTACTGCCTATTATCCCATGGAATCGAAAGGGTTTTTGCAGGATACGTTCTTAAATACTACATCAGCATCTGATAAGGTAACTATTAAGGTTTTTACTAGGTTGACACACTCCTCCCTATTCGTTAAAACCCTTACTAGAACACCTATTCTTCCCCTATATGTACCCTTAATGAACTCCAACACTGAGTCTCTACAGAGCCTATTGAAACCCCTTAGAACTTGATCTACATCTATAACTACATCAGCTTCAGAGTTACTACGTATTGAGAGGCAATACTCCTTCATTTAGATCCCAAAGGATATAACTAAGTTTTTAAAGCGTTCTACACTCTTTACTACTAGGGTTTTAATAGCATGAAGCTAAGTGAGGGATACATTGAGGTAGAGGGGCTTGTAAAAAGTATTGAGAAGTCATCTATACCTACTGTCGTCATTATACAGATAGATTGCGGTGATGTTAAGATAAAGATGGACTTAGTGAGGAAGTTATTAGTGTTTGATGAAGGTGATAAAGTAAAGGTTGTAATTAGTAAGAGTAGACCTGATTATCGTGAAGGTGAAGACTTCGTTGCTTGGGGGTATGTCATGAGTAAAAAGAAGGAAAGAAAAGTCATTAATGGTATGAGGAAGGATATCTATAAGCTATTAATATCGCTTTGGGGCTATTTAGTCGTATTAGAATCTGAGAGTGATGAGTTACTTAACGCTTTTAATTATATGGATAAGGTTTATATGAAGATCAGTAAGGAATAGAGAGGACCATCGCTTAAAAATACTTAAAACTTCTTACTACAAGAATTTTTAGGTATGAGTAATGAGCGTGCAAAGAGCAATTAGGAATTTAATAACTGAGTTGGCTAACTTAATCGACACAACAGTTCTTGTAAAGCTTGTTAATGGTTATACGTATGAGGGTAAGCTCGTAGGTATAGATCTTGGCGATAGACTAACGCTACATCTACTTCTTGAGGATGCTAGAGGAAGCGATGGTAAGACATACTATAAAGTATTTATTCATGGATCTAGGATATCCGAAATAATAAGTGTTGAAAAGCCTCTCTTCAACCCTGAGGAGTTCGCTCAATACATACAACAGAAGTTAAGTTTACCTCCTGGTAGTGTTAGGGTCATAAAGGAAGCTAAGACAGTTTATGTATACGATAGGTACAAAATAACTGAGAACGGTGTTGAAGGAGCTGGGGGTCTAGCTAATAAGCTCTATAGTTTATGGCAGGAGTATATGGAGAGGAAGAAGAGTAGTAAATAATGTCTAGGTTAAGTAGATATGGTGTTTGAGGTAAAGGATAAGGAGTTAGCTGGTAGGATAGGTAAGTTAATAACAAAGACTAAAACCATAGAAACACCAGCATTTTTCCCTGTCATAAACATCTTAAGGCAAGAAAGGGATGTCCCTATAGCTAAGATAAGGGAGATAGGTTTTGACCAGGTAATAACTAATGCATACATAATAAAGAAGAACCTGGGTTCAAGAGCTTTAGAAATCGGCGTACATAAACTACTAAATTTCGATGGCGTGGTAATGACTGATTCAGGTGCTTACCAGCTACTACTATACGGTGCTGAGAAGGTTAAGATAGATCCTATAGAAATTGTTGAATATCAGGAGAGGTTAGGATCAGATATTGCGGTAATAGCTGATGTACCTACAAGGGATGATGCACCATACAGTGAAGCTCTAAGGAGTGTTGAGGAGACCTTAGAAAGAGCTAGACTAGTATTAGATGTAATAGCTAATAGTAAAACAGTATGGGTTCTACCAATACAGGGAGGTATTCACATAGATTTAGTTAGAAGGTCAGCGTTAGAAGCATTAAAAATACCTGGCTATTCCATGTATGCTATAGGTAGTCCAGTTTTAGTACTTGAGAAGTACGAGTTCTGGAAGATAATAGATATGGTAGCAACTGCAAAGATTATCTTACCACCAGATAAGCCTGTACACTTATTCGGTGGTGGTCACCCATTAGTAATACCGTTCATGATAGCGCTAGGTATCGACTCATTTGACTCAGCATCATATATACTCTACGCTAGGGAGAATAGGTACATGACTGAACACGGTACTTATAGACTTGAAGATATGGACTACTTTCCATGCGAGTGTGAAGTATGTAGTAAGTATACACCAAGGGATCTATTAGAAATGAGTACTAGTGAGAGGACTAAGTTACTAGCTGTACATAACTTACACGTAATTAATAAGGAGATTAAACGAACTAAGATGGCCATAAGGGAAGGAAGACTCTGGGAATTACTTGAAGAGAGGGCTAGAACACACCCAGCTTTAAGGGAGGCTCTATACTACCTAATTAAATATATAGAATGGATCGAGAAATTAGATCCCAGAGTTAAAGGTGATGTTCACGGCATATTCCTATACGATTCAACATCAATACATAGACCCGAAATTATAAGACATTATAGAGTACTGGACAGGTACATAAGTAACACTCGTGGTGTTAACAAAGTAGTATTAATACCTGGATCACCTATAGATAAACCATTCAGGGAATCCATAAGCGTTAAGGAAGCATTGAGTAAGTTGGGTATTAGTCTTAAGGATATAGATCGATATAAGGTATTCGTATATTTACCGTTCTTCAATCTAGTACCGTTAGATATCGATCAGACATACCCATACTCACAATTTGAGGCACCAATACATGTTGATGATTCATTACTTAAGAAATTAAGGGATGAACTAATAAACCTGATGAGTAGATTAAGTGAGGCTGAAGTGGTCATAGCTACGTGTGATGAACTACCCTGGGGTACTGAAAGATTCATTAAGAGTGTTATGAGGAATATAGAGGTTAAATCTCTAAGGATTATTAAAGTTAGGTGTAAGGGAGCATAGCTCACATGTAAGGTTTCGGACCTCTCTCCTCAGTAGCACGCATGGCCTCTCTAATGGCTTCTTCAGTCTCTTCAATCATCTTAGAGTACTTTAATAGATCATCAATACTTATGTTTAGACCTAATACCTTACTAACCTTACTAACAAAGACAGCTGCAGCTCTTGGGTCATACTTACTGGGCTGAGTGTATGGTAGTAGAACTAACGTTGGAACATTTCTTAGTTTTAGTATTGTGAAGAGTACTGCTAAAGGACCTATTATGTATAGACCTTTACTGAGCTTAGGCTCCTTAAAGCTCCATTCACATTCACCACAACAAAGCCATCTAAACTCTTCATTACCTTCTTTAAATCTCGAATTAAGTCCTCCAGCTAAAATAGCTCTTCTCCCTCCAATCTTTATGAACCATTCAACAAGCTTCTTAGCGAATAAGACCCTCTCGGGTGGTTGCGGTAATGCATTATTCACTACGATTATTAATGATTTAGCTTCATGAGCAAATATTTCGTAGGGCGTCATTAACCCGTAATCTTCTAGAGCAATAAAGTCAGGCATGTACTTGGTAATTATATCACCAACTTTTATAGCCTTAAGTTTCTCAACCATATACTTAGTTGCTATCGTTCCAACGTACCCAAAGCCTGGAAACCCTGTTATTAATGTCCAATTACGCTTATCTTTGAATAAGTGCCTATACTCATCATAAATGACTATCTCCACATTAGCCATGGCTAACGCACCCCCTAACCCTTGCTGCAATACCTCTAGTGAAGAACATTACTTCGTAAGGGCTTAAAAGCATTCTACCTACACAGAGTAAGTTATCGTCTTCATCAACTATTAACACTTCATCACCACTCCTTAACTCTTCATCAACATCTAGGACATGCTTAGAGAAGACATTTGTTGAGAACTTAATAATATCCTCGGCAATCTCATTAACAACCACTAACCTTAATCTAATAGGCTTAACTAAATCCTTAATAATCCTAGCTGCATGAATCGTTAAGTTAAAAGTGTACGATGAAGCTCTTATTGAGGCGATCTTTAACCCATTAGGTAAAAATACCTCCCTTATCCTTCCCGTCCTCGGTGAAACCTTAACTAGTATATCGCTAGGTATCACCTTATCAGCTACATCAACACCTAATTGATGGTTCAATATCGATCTAAGATATGTTACTTCCTCCCTACTAGCTTTACGTAAGTATTCAGTCCTCATAGTTATACCACTAAGTCCCTACCTCTACTTCCAGTAGCGTATGGTCTCCCAATACGCTTCCTCAATACCTTATCTATAGCTTTCATGAAGTCCTCCATGGTTACGTAGCTTCTACCAGCTCTTATAGCGAAGTATCCAGCTTCAGTACATATTACTTTAATATCGGCACCAGAAGCTCCTTCAGTTATTTTAGCTAACTTCTCATAATCTATATCCTTAATCCTCATCTTTCTTGTGTGGATCTTGAATATCTCAATCCTACCCTTGAGGTCTGGTAATGGCACCTCAATTATTCTATCGAATCTACCAGGCCTTAAGAGTGCTGGGTCTATAACGTCAATCCTGTTAGTTGCGGCAATAACCTTGACTCTATCTAGCGAGTTAAATCCATCTAGCTCAGCTAATAATTGTGTTAATGTTCTATGAATCTCCCTCTCACCACTAGTTCCTATGTCAAGTCTCTTAGCAGCTATTGCATCAATTTCATCAATAAATATTATTGCTGGCGCCTTCCTCCGTGCTAGTCTAAAGAGCTCCCTAACTATCCTAGCACCCTCACCTACGAATTTCTGAGCTAGCTCTGAAGCAACTAAGCTAATGAATGTAGCATTAGACTCCCCGGCAACAGCTTTAGCTAGTAAGGTCTTACCACAACCGGGAGGGCCGTAGAGTAGGATACCCTTAGGTGGCTCAATACCTAGTTCCTTAAATATTTCAGGATGCTTCAACGGTAGTTCAACAACCTCTCTTAACTCCTTAATCTGCTCCTCAAGACCACCTATATCACTATACCTAACACTAGGTCTTTCAATAACTTCCATAGCCCTAACATATGGATCCTCCCTAGCAGGAAGTACCTCAACTATGGTTGAACCCCTTTGATTCAGAGCTACATGAACTCCTGGCCTTAACTTATTTACATCAACCTTAGCGCTTATATTAACTATTAGATTAGGGCCCGTAGAGCTCTTAACTATGGCTCTACCATCTTCTAATACTTCTAAAACAACACCTTCAATGAGTGGTGGTGAGAGGAGCTTATCTATTTCCTGTTTATAGTAATCTATTTCCTTCCTTAAGTAGGATATCTCAGCCTCTAATTCTTGAATTCTCATCTCAAGGTATCTGATGTAGTCTGTTAAACCGTCTTTACGCTTATCACTAAGGTCTATCCCAGACATGCATATTCACCTCCACACCTGAGTACTATACCTTAGGAAAGCCTATATAGTCTGAACCTCTATAAGTTCATAGGTATTGGTGTTGTCATCAGGGATTGTGTATTGTGAGATGTGTGGGAGACCTATTGAGAGGAGGAGAGCTAAGATAGTCTACATTGAAGGTGCTAGATTAACGTTATGCTCTGAATGCTATACTAAGGTCTCTAGAAGAATAGTAACTACGGAGGTAAGAGCAATCACTCAGGAAGCTACTAAACGTCCTAAGACTCAAGTACATACTAAGACTTATACTAGGGAGTATGGAAAGAGGAGGAGAAGACTACTAGAGGAGTATGAGGTTGTCCCTGATTACGCTGAGAGAGTGAGAAAGGCTAGGGAGAAACTTGGGTGGACCCAAAGGATGCTTGCTGAAGCTGTTAAGGAGAGTGAGAATGTTATTAAGAGGGTAGAGTCTGGTAGGTTAGTTCCATCTATAGATTTAGCTGAGAGACTGGAGAGGGTTCTCGGTATTAAGCTTCTTGAACCTATAGTTGAGGAGGTACCACAAACATATCAGCCAAGGCAGGCAAGTAATATTAAGGAATTAACGTTAGGAGACATAGTGACTATTAGGAAGAAGGAGGGAAAGAAGCATTAGCATGTATGGAGACGTAGTACTGGTAACTAAGGGTAGTGTATTAGAGGAGGCTGTATCGTTAGCTAGATGTCTATATCCTCACTCACTCAAGGTAATAAAGGTTAGTAGATGGTTTAGACCTAGTACAAAGTATTACTTAACTAGGCCCTTACTTGATGAAGTTAAGAATTATTTCAACGGCTGTAACGGTGTTAGAAAACTATTAATAATATATGATGAGTTAAAACCAAGACATAAGGTAAACTTAACGAAGGAGTTAGGTGTTGAAGTCATTGATAAGATAGAGTTAATACTGCAGATATTTGCCCTACATGCTGGTTCTAAAGAGGCTAAATTACAGATTGAAATGGCTAGAATAACGCATCAATTACCCTTAATAAAGGAGTGGATTAGGAGAGCTAAGCTTGGTGAACTTCCAGGCTTCCTAGGACCTGGAGCGTATGCGGTAGATACTTACTACAAGCACATGAAGAGGAGACTAGCTAGGATTAGAAGGGAGTTAATGGAGTTAAGGAATAGGAGGTCTAAGGAAAGGGATGCTAGGAGGAGGTATGGATGGCCTCAAGTAGCTATAACAGGTTACGCTAATGCCGGTAAGACAACATTATTCAATAGATTAACTAATGAGTGTAAGCCCGTAGGACCTGAAATGTTTACAACGTTAACACCTAAGGCTAAGGGCGTATACCTGGATGGCTTAAAGGTCATATTTGTTGATACTGTAGGCTTCATTAGGGATATACCTACTGAAGTTATTGAAGCATTCTACGCGACATTAGAGGAGGTGAGTTCATCAGACTTAGCAATACTTGTTGTTGATTCCTCAGAGCCTGATTTTATTGTTAGGAATAAGGTTAGAGCATCACTAAACACTTTATTCAGAATAGGCTATATGGGTAAGCCATTAATCATTGCATTAAATAAGATAGACAAAGTTACTATTGAGGAATCAAGTTCTATAAAGAACTTAGTTGACGATATTGTTGGCAGTATGTATCCATGGAGCTACAGCATAGTCCCCATCTCAGCCATGAAGGGCCATAACTTGGAATTACTAAAGAGTGAGGTGATTAAGTATATTAGGAAAGAGGAAACCCGTGATATACGTACTACGCTTAGGTCATAGACCATCAAGAGATAAACGAATAACAACACATGTGGGTTTAGTTGCTAGAGCCTTCGGCGCGGATGGCTTCATACTTGCTGATATTAATGATGAAAACATTGTAAACTCGTTAAGAAAGGTATGTGAGAAGTGGGGACGTAGAGACTTCAAGGTAATATCGGGTGTGGACTCCATTAAGTATATTAAAGAGTGGAAACGTAGGGGAGGTATTGTTGTCCATTTAACGATGTACGGGCTACACATAGATGATGTCATAGATAGGATAAGGTCTATGGGTAAGGACTTATTAGTGATTGTCGGTGCTGAGAAGGTACCTAGAATTTATTACGAATTAGCTGATTACAACGTAGCTATAGGTCATCAACCGCATTCTGAGGTCTCAGCTCTAGCTATATTCCTTGATAGATACTATGAAGGTAGTGAGCTACGCTTTATTTACTCTGATGCAGAGTTATGTATTGAACCCTCCCCTAAAGGTAAGAGAGTGGTGAAATGTCGTGAGGGAGGATAGTGGCGGTATTGGAGACCTACTTGAATTCATTAAGAGATTTGTTGGCGATTACGGTGTAAGGGTATTTAAAGTACTAATGGAGAGTAGTAAGGAATTACTTGATACTGAAATAACTAAGCTTACAAGGCTAGGTGAGCAGGAGGTTAGGAGGGTTCTATACGAGTTACATAACTTAGGGTTAGTAACGTATAGGAAGAGTAGGAATCCTGATGATAGTAGGTACATCTATCATTGGAAGATAGATGAGGTAAGGATTAATCAGGTACTATTACAGAGGAAGAAGGCAGTACTTAAGAAGTTAAGGGAGAGGCTTGAGTATGAAGAGAGCAATACGTTTTACATATGTCCTGTTGATGGTGTTAGGTTAAGCTTTGAGGAAGCTCTCGAGAACGACTTTAAGTGTCCTAGATGTGGTAATATGTTGGTTTATGAGGATAATGATGGTGTTAGGAGAGCGTTAAGAGAACTTGTCAAGAGGCTTGAAGAGGAAGTAAGGAATGAGGAGAGGGCCATTACTCGTTGATCTATTCTCAGGTGCTGGTGGTTTTGCTAGGGGTTTTGAGGAGGTAGGATTTACTGCCTTACTAGCCATAGATAATGATAAGGCTGCTTCTAGATCATTTATGGCGAACTTCCCAAGCGCTACCGTACTTGTTGAGGACATACGTGATGTTAGTTGTGATGATGTTAGGTACTTATTAAGGGGAAGGAACGTCGATGTAGTTATAGGTAGCCCTCCCTGTGAGCCATATACTGGAGCTAATCCAAGGAGGAGGGAGAGACCCCTTGATAGATTGTACTCAGATCCTGAAGGTGCTTTAGTATTAGAGTTCGTTAGATTTATTTCATGTCTAAAGCCTAAGGTATTCATCATGGAGAACGTACCGGCAATAATGGAGGGTGAGTTAAGGAGTGCATTGATTAAGGAGTTTAAGAAGTGTGGTTATGAACGTATATTCTTCAATGTTTTAAGAGCTCATGAGTATGGGACACCATCTAGAAGGACTAGGGTCTTCATCTCTAATATACCCTTAAAACCTAAACGATTGAGGAAGGTAATTACTGTTTGGGAAGCTATAGGTGACTTACCTGAACCAAGTCATGACCCAATAATACCGAATCATGAACCTCCACCACTATTTAGCGGTAAGAAGTTGAAGAGGGTTATGAGGTTGCGTTGGGGTTCATCACTCATTAAGTATGAGGGAGCTAGGGGTAGGGTGTTACCTAACTTAATAAAGTTACACCCTAAGAAGTTAGCTCCAACGGTTCTAGGTTCGTCAAGATTCATACATCCGTATGAATATAGATTGTTAACTGTTAGGGAGCAAGCCAGATTAATGGGCTTTCCAGACTATCACGTATTTCTCGGTGGCCGTGATGAACAATATAATCAAGTCGGTGAGGCCGTACCCCCACCACTAGCTAAAGCTATAGCTCTGGAGGTTCTTAGGTATTTGGGTCTAAGTGATGGTTGAGGTGTTCGTAGTACTAAATAATGTTTCCTCACCTCAAAGACTAATTGATACAGCTAAGGTTACCTACTCAGCTAATATGGACTTCGTTAAGGGCTTCATAGCTGTAAAGGTAACAGGGATGGCTGCACAAACAGGTGTTCCTGAGGTTAGTAGGGTTGCGTACAAGCTAAGTAAGACATTCATGGTGCTACCAACCATTAAGGATGCCGTGGAAATACTCAAGCCAACTAAAATCGTGATGTTAGTGGATAGTGAAGTAAGTGAGGACCTAAGTAGTTTAAGAATTAATGATGAGGACAGAATACTACTCATAGTTAGTGGTATAGAGAATGGCTTCACAAAGGCCGAGCTAGGATTAGGGATACCAGTAACAATAAGGGAGTTCACTCAACTACCACCAGCACCAGCAACAGCACTAGCACTATACGTACTTAAGAACAAGATAGAAAAACAAACAAAACCTAAAAACCCCCAAAACAAACCATAAAACGAAGCCGGGTCGTCTAGCGGCCAAGGATGCGGGGCAGATACGGGGGCCTCCCTGCCTTCTTACCTCTTTTATACTTCCCTTAGTGTTTGGGTATGAGAGGGAGTAACGATATAACTATATATGAGGTAAGTAATGAAACCAACTCTGCCATATTCAACAAGCTTTTATACGAAAATCTAAGGGCTCATAAAATTTTATTTAAAAGATGCACCGTGGGTAAAGAAGAGCATATTAGATTATTCTCTATAAAGAGTAATGTTAACGTAAAATTTATTATTTTATGTCATTCAGATCCTAAATTATTATTAAAGTTCTTTAATGCTTTAAGTGACGCAATAACTAACTATGGAAGTGTTATAGCTAAACAATACGGCATCTCATTAGGTAACGTAAGTAAAGTGTATGCAAAGGGGTTAAGCAGGGTGGATGATAACTTAGCACTTAAGGTTAAAATGTTAATGAACGAGATCAGATCAAGCATCAATAACATGGTCATAATTTCGAGTAATGATTTTTCTACATTAAATGCTTGGTTAAATGATATTAAGTGGAAGATAGTAGGTCTACTCTTTACTGATGCTAAATTACATGACTGGATTAAAGGCTTACGCATAACATTTGGAACCACAGATCCTTATGGAGCAGCAACATTTCTATCTCAAGTAAGAGTTTCTACAATGTATGTGGACTACTATAGATATACTTCTCAGGGACCAAAGCCAGCAATGATATTTACACTTAGTAGTAAACTACTTGAAACCATATGTAGTGATTGTGTCCCAAGGTTTAAGGAGATTGTTTCACACTCAAGAGTAATATTTAACACTGTGCGTAAGGAGTTTGAGGGTAATACGAAAGTTAAAGGACATAAAATTATGGAGTCTCTTAATAAGATTCTTGAAATCGCAGATAGAGCCTCTGACGTTTTAATTCATGATAGTCTTATACCTGCTGATTATAGATCTATAGCTATGTTTATTGGTAGCCTCATATCTTATGATGGCTATATACATGGGAATGTTCTCGTACTGACTCGGAACTTACAGACTCTAAAAGGAGTTA
>Ga0190363_1002200_pt1 | contig 11233 bp, 7 predicted proteins | sample 48721867_MG_FD_161272 | JGI IMG/M metagenome (GOLD analysis project Ga0190363, IMG submission 161272) | Hydrothermal vent microbial mat bacterial communities from Southern Trench, Guaymas Basin, Mexico - 4872-18-6-7_MG | ecosystem: Environmental > Aquatic > Marine > Hydrothermal vents > Microbial...
GGTTAATGAAGAATCCGTTTATCCAGTCGCGTTCATAGTGCCTTCCTACCGGAATATCGATTGTTACTGATGGGCATTCTTCGTAGTAATACCATTGTAGTTTGTCATAGATTTTGTCTCTTTGTGGGCCGTCTGGAAGCCTTACTGCCTGCGCTATCAATGCATCCCATTCTGGATAGTTTGCGCATTGAGCCCATGCGAAAGCTCCTGCGCTGTGCATGTATGGATGTATGAAGTTATGGATGTCAGCGTAGTCTGCCAGCCAGCCAATTATGAATACGGGTAGCTGGTGGTCCCACATTAGTGCTAGATAGGTACTCCAGTCAATAGATTGTACAACCACGTTGAATTGTACACCGTCGTGGGCTAGAGCGGCAAATGTGTCACGTATAGATTCGGCTGCCCTTTGTCGGAATGTGTTACCTTCATTATATAGTATGTAGAGTGAGAAACCAACGTCATAAACCGACTTTGTAGTGCCCGAGTCTAACTCAGTGAACATAGCTTGCTGTAATTCCTCTACTACTTTGTCTGGATCATAGTAGTACTTTGGTATTGATGAGTTATAGTATCTGAGACCTGCTGGAGCACATGTTGTTGGCTGGTAAGCTTCGCCCATCATTACGTCTTCTAATAGCATTGTGTAGTTTAGAGCATAGGCAAAGGCTTTTCTGCAGTGGATGTTGCTGAAGAAGTCTGGCGGTATACCTAATGGATCTATTGTTCCATAGGGTAGACCGTTTACTCCATCTCCATCTGGGTCTGGATCTGTTGAGTCATAACTCATGTAGATGCTTTCAGTTGATACATTATATGTGAAGAACATTGAGGCGGTTACTAGTTCTGGTATGTTGGGCATAAGGCGTATTCCTTCTAGTGTTGGATAATTGTTCATTGCTTCCTTTGGAGGTGTCCCTTCCGGAGCGTCATGAAGCATCCATACCTTCTCTCTTGGAATGGCGGCGAAGTCGCATGTTCCAGCTTTGAGGTCCATTACCCTTAGGTCCTCGTCTGTTACTCTTGAGTATTGGAATACTTCTATGTAGCCTTGTGGTTTTGCCCCACCTATGTTTGGCCACGAAGCTGGCCAGCCTCCCCAGTAGTCTTCGAATCTTCTGAGCGTGTAACCGGTGGTTGGGTCATATTCTGCTAGCCAGAACGGTCCGGTTCCACACATCACTCCGCCATAAAGGGTGTCCAGTACAGGAGTTTCGGGCTCATGGTAGTTTACCCATGTGGTGTAGTCTCCCCAGTTTCCGTCCCATTCTTGTGGAGAGATTCCTTCAGCCGCGGCATTTGGGTTTACCCAGTTAACTATCCAGTCGTGGCTCAGTATACTTGCCCAAGACTGGGCAATTACTTGCAGGAATATTCCTGGCGGATAGTTTATTGGTGCTTCGGCTAGTCCTGGAGCGTCTGGACCTAAAGGTAGAAGTGGAATAGGATCAAAGCTTGGAACCTCTGTTGCTTCTTCGAAGCCCTCATTTGCTATGTTTATCCAGAAGTGGGTTGAGTTGCTTTCGAAAGCATCATCAATATAGTGACCCCATATCACTGGGTCTGAAGGATCTGGATCGTAGTATCCACCGAAAACTGTCTCAAACAACATCCAGTGGGCATAGCCAGTGGGGCTGATGATGCTCCATCTTTCGAAGGAGTATTCAACGTCATATGGGGTTAAGTAGTATTGATCCCATGTATATTCTTTGCATTGAGTATGGAATGGAACATTCTCTCTTATCTTGAAGTAGTATGTATGATTTGTGTATGGTGGCGAACCGGGTGCGGGAGGACCGAGATAAGCTTCTGTGGCTAAAACTCCATGGAACCTATCGAAGCGTTCTCCTTCAAAGAAGATTAGTGGTTCTAGAACGTTGAATATTAACGAGGCGCTTGCGGTGTCATAACACCAAGCAGGATCAACTGTATAAATTGTGCCTATTGTCTCCCAGAGAACGCTCATTTGGTTAGGTGGAGGATTAGTACCGGGAGAAGCTCTGACAAAAGCCACTGAATAGGACGTCACTAAAAGCGTTGCAAGGAATACTATCAAAATCTTCTTTAACATTTTCCCTTCTCCTTTCCATTTTAATTAAACACTTAAGGAATATTTAAATTTGATGGAAAAGTTTTCTAGTTTAAAAAATCAATAACGCCTAAGAGTTCTCCTTTTTGACTTAACAGAACGACGTTTCCTCACATAATAAACGGCGAAAAAGCCAGCAAAAACAACGCAAGGAACAGCTGGAATATAAAGCCACCTATAAGGATAAATTACTTTAACAAAATATAAATGAAGATAAGGTTCCCTCTCTAGCCACCAACCACTATCCTGATAAACATCAACTGTATAATTTCCCTTCTGCCTCACAATTCCAAGCCTAATATTTCCATGGATATCAGTAATATTAGGTAAAACATCAACGGAGACAGTATGCTTTTCAAGGATTTCTGCTGATGAAACGTCAAAAACATCCTGCGCATAATAGGGGGCATTACAAAAGGTCACGTTGTACACTATATAACCATCATCAGGACATGAAAGACTCATAATTAAATTAAAACAAGATTTTTCATCTGGAGGAAGAAAATCAAGAAGATCTCTTTTTATTTGAACAGCAATAGTTAATTGGATAATATCTCCAATCTCAAATTTATCACTGCTAATACTCCACCCTCTTTTAGACGACAGTCCATCTGAGACTTCTTCCTGCCAACAACAACTAGCTGAAAATAATATTATTGCTAGCAGAGAAAAGAGAATAGTGCATGCAAGAAACTTGTACTCTTTGGCCTTCCTCAAGTTTCCTCCTCACAACACTTTATGCTAAAGCGAAAAATATACTTTATTCAGATTTAAATCTTCTATAAACACTATAAATCCATAGAGCAAAAATAACTACTACAACAAAAATTGCTAATAAAAAAAAGTCTCTGGCAAGCCAAAAAATTAAATAAGTGATAACCAAGGGTAAGAACATAAATAGAAAAATAAATAATGAATAAATTACGAAGATTTTTATGACACTCAAATCTTAACCCTACTCTTCACGAATATTGCTAACATTTTCATACATAGAATCGAACTTAATGTTTGAATTGCTCAAACGTGAAACTGCATCTTCAACACATTTCCAAAAATCCTTCTCGAACCTAATCCAGGCATCCCTTGCTTTTAGTTCTCTTAAATAAAGAATGCCTCCTCCAAACATAGATAATAGTGTGGGAAATGATAGCAGCCATCTTCTTTTACCTGACCCCCGGCGCAGATCAACTGTGAAATCGTTAGGTTCACCAATAACGGTGATATGTACTACGTCATTTATTTGAAACTGTGGAGAATTACTTGCAAGGATTACATATTCAGAAATTGAGGAACCAATTTTTAAATCAAATCCAAGCCTATAAAGATAGCTGGTAAGCCAATTAACAAATGCTTTTAGATCTACCCCTTTGTTAACCCATCTTTTTTGCATATTTACCAGTCCAAATTAATATCGAAAGAGTATTATAAAAGCCTAACTGAGTTTGCAATACCTTCGATATTTTACTTCGTCTCTGATAGAATATGCAATCCTTACTATAAGAAATGAAATAACGAAAAAGAATACAAAATCCAGTAATGCCCCTTCAAACAGGAAGTTTAAATCTTCGCTAATCCTCAATGCAGGCACAATTTTATACCTTAAAGGAAACTCTATCACCTTTTTTGAAATGATTTTTTCTAATAGAGGTAAAGGAAAGCCATAATGAACAATGGTTACATCCGGGGAGAGAACGGATGTAGTCGAATATGAAATCATGGAAATGAAAGTTAAAAATACGGCTACAATTACTGAAACAACAAGTTCTATTGTGGAAAATCTTGAAATGAAGTCAGCAATTTTTCCACCCAACTTTCTCAAGGATATAGCACACGAAGACATAACACTTCCCACTTCCAATATTATTTATGTAAGATAGCCAGCAATTCAACAAAAAGTTATCGGAAATCAAAATATAGCAAAAATTTTAATAAGATGCCACACCCCCAGATGTTTTGGGGAGAAGATGCCTTACCTATGGCTTTCTGTTATATGCCCCGAGCATGGCTTAGAGAGATTTAAGATTAGAATTATCAGAAAATACAACATTAAGTCTGACTCTATAATTCTTAAGTTCAGGAGTAGACCAGTGCATGAAATAAGTAGAGTGATAATTGGAAGGAACGTTAACTATAATGAAGTAAAAGACTATGTAATGAAGTATATAAGGGAGACAGGCATGGTAGACAAAATTGTTAATATTAGAGTGCAAATTTAAGTTTTCTCTTAAAAAATAAAAAAGATTGGGGATATTTCTTTGCCAAAGTTGTCGCAAACTATGCCTATATCTATCATGTCAGCGCGATTATTTCCATCTAGATCTGCATTTTTATTCCAGTTAGGAGCACCTGGTTCGGAGCCAAAGGCATCGCAGACTAGCCCAACGTCAATCATGTCTACTCTGAAGTTTCCGTCCACATCGCCAGTAAGGGTTATAAGTACTTGCCCGTCAACGTAAGTGTTGTCTGCTGTTTCTGTTTCACCGTGAACTGGCCAGACATAAGCCCAAATAGTATACCTTCCTTTCTGCCAACCGTCAGTATCCCAAGTAAATGTTACATTTGTTGAGGTTTCGCTTGGAAGAGTTATTTCTTTCATTTCTATTGCTGTTGAGTTGGCATAAAGTGTGACATTGAAAGTTTCGATGCGATTGCCCTTATTTTTAATGGTTACCATTACTTGGACATTAAATCCTTCACTCACTATAGTCTTTAATGGAGTTATCCCTATCACAGCTAGGTCATGGAATTCTGAAACTTCCACTGAACCATCGGATGTTTCATGCGGAATGGAACTTGTATGGGAATCCGCTAATTTTGTATCGAATAAATGTAGCGTCGTATTACCACTGCCTACGGCATGAAAAACTAGGGTGGCTAGCGTTCCAGAACCGCTTACTCCAGGGACTTTTCTGATCAGTGTACATGCAAGATGAACCATACCATGTGTTTCGTTGTATTCATTGTTTATGACCGGTGGAACCCAGAAGGTTTCATTTGAAGATCTAAGGAAAGGTCCCTCAGTGACATTTATGCATCTGATTATGTTTTTTAGGTAGCATATTTTAACTTCCCAACCATAGAGGTCAGTTACGTTAGAGATTGTTATATTTATTGGAAAAAATGTACTTATGTTTTCTATGTTATACTTAGATGGCAATATTTGAATGACAGGCAGAGTTTCATTTGCTTTTATTTGTCCAATTTGGTTCATGGTCAAGAAACTGGCAACCATAACCGTCAATAGAAAAATGGGGATTATTGACGGTGTCCACTTGAAGGTTCTCATCTTGTATGCCTCCCCTCCACAGTTTGATGCTTTTAGGGGTATCCAGCTTACTTTAAGATCTAACAGTCATATTCGAAGCCGAAATTGAGTGCTACCAACACGAGATCGAAGAGGTCTATGATTCCATCGCAGTTTAAGTCGTAATCAGCTATAAACCCTGGATCGCCTTCCTCGAGATCGTAATAGAGGGCTACTGTGGAAAGATCGAATATGTCAACTTGTCCGTCGAAGTTTATATCGCCTTGAATCGGTAGAAACGTGTAGTTGCCTCCTACAGTGTTTACAAGCTCTCCAGTTAGATAATGAACAGTTGGGCACATCACAGTGATATTCCAGTCGGTGAATGATATAGAACTCGAAATTGAGTTGACCCACTCAGGACAGTTCTTCCACATCTTTGTCTCGATGACTTTAAAGGTAATTCGAGCGAGAATACCATCGCCGAAAGCTAAAGGTGCGCCCGCCGATACATTTTCAACTATGTGGAAACGAATTAACCCGTTTGATTCATCTACAGTGTATTCTTTGATAATATATGGGCCGGGTAGGAATGCTGAAAGATCGCCCCATTGGATGTCTTCAGGGCTCAATAGAGTAGTGTTGTAGCTTATTTGAATATCAAAGCCAAAAGCCTTGAATGCATCTATCACTCTTACTTCTACAACAAATGTCTCATTCAATTTTCTGCATGTCACGGTTTGTGGAGTTATCCTTAAGCCTGGTTTGACGGCGTAAATTATGTATTTTCCATCGTACACTTGGGCGCATATTGGATTTGCGGAAGAGTCGCTGAGTTTAACTTTTGAGAAGTGTATTCTAGTTTGTATTTGATAGTTCGGTTCGATGTAACATGGACCGTATTCTATTCTGAACGTAAGCTTTGCAAGGGTCGCTGTTCCATTGAAGCCCACAGCGGGATTTAATGCAAGGGCAACTAACCTGTACCATGCTCCGTCAGTTTCATTTATTACAGCCTGCCAGTTACTCCATATCTGGTTCAGCCAGTTTGTAAATTCTACATGCACAAGTGTTAGCATGGTGCTATTCCATGTTACATTAAACTCAAAGCCATAGAGTTCCGTGACGTCTTCAATTTTCACGGTCACATTGAATGTTTTTCCTTCAATCCCCGCAAAAGCATACTTCTCAACTATTAACGGATTTATGGAAATCTTTGTCTCTACTGGAGGCATATAAGATGAATGCGACAGCCATGGATCAAATAAGACGTTACCAGTGATTGCATCCCCTGTTCCTGGGCCAATACCGCCGGGTCCGCTTGAGTCTCCCCACCAGTTATATCGAGCGTCAACTGTTTCTGTTACGCTTTCGTCAGTCCATATGCCGTATGAACCGCTGCCTTCAATGTTGTTATAGTGAACCTTAACGTTGGTTGGCGCAACCTCCACTCCAGAGTAGCTCCATACGTTAATTCCATCTTCGGTAGCATTTGTTATACTGTTATAGGTTATTGTGATGTTTCTGGCATCGTTTGATATATCTATCTGCCATGTGTTGCTCACTAGGATGTTACTGGATACTATGACGTTTGAGAGGATATGATAGTCCCATGGAGGACCAAATAATGATCCTGGAAAATCTACTGCGCCTATACCGGTATCGCAACCTTCAACATAATTGTTTTCAACAGTAACTCGATCAGTGTCGACAATTAATATGCCAGTTGCCGCCCAGTCTGGGTTGTTTACTGTACAGTTGTAAACTTTATTGCCTCTAACATATCCAGTTGCACCATATCCAACTTGTATGCCGTTCTCAGCCCACCAATTTGTTTCGTTTTCGAAACCGTTTCCAAAAACGTTGTTCTGTTCTATAATAACCGACGGGTCAACGTTCGGTCCAGCGTCGCCTGAAACACCTATTCCTCCTCTGCTGAAGTCCCTAATTTCATTGTTTTGAATAGTTACTTCAGAGTCGCCGTAAACCATTATGCCGAATGTCTCCGGCCCGCTTCCCTTACCTGAAGGTGGAAACATGCTGTGGATAACATTGTTGGAGATGGTGCCAGGTTTGATGTTGCGACAGAATATGGCAACGTAACGGTAACCGCTAGCAGCTTTATTTCCACCATCTATTTCAAATCCACTGATAGTTACACTAATCGTCTCGGGGCCACTTGTCGAGCCGTAGGCAAAGATTATTGGGTCCCATGTTGCTCCAGACTCGGCTATTGTGAAAGTATTCCGTGTGTCAGGGGAAACAATTTTGGCTCCTGTCATTCCTTGTAGTGTGAGGCTCTTATTAATGAGCAGTTGTTCAGTATACATCCCCTCATATACGGTTATTGTGCCGTTCTCAGTTACCCCATTAATTGCATCTTGTATTGTTGCGAAAGCATTATATCCTATAAACTTGCCTGGTTCCACCTCAGTTCCTGGGTGTAAACCGGCCCAGTCATCGTCAACCCATATTTCACTGGCATATCCCTCAAGGTCTATGGTGACAGTTGTTCCATCTTTGAGGGCAATTGTTATCGCATCGATATATCCCTGGAAGATATCCATCCAGCCAGTAGCTGTTTGGAATGAAATGTACATCACAGTCTCATTTCCATAGTCGATATTAGTTTCTGGACAGCCAGAGTAGTAGTCATGCCAATTGATTGGGCTGGCTTGAATTTCTTGAAGTGTAGGTTGACCATAGAATCCGTAGAAGCCGATGGTGTCTGGGTCAAAGAATGTAAGTTGATTGTCTCCTTCGTCAGTGTCCCACTTATTCCACTGGTTGGCTGGCGCATTAAGATTATTGGAGAAGTATGGTTCACCAATTAACTTATATCCATACCAACCATGATCGTTGACTCCGTCGGGCTTCGTATAAATTACCAAATAAAAGTTGTGCGGAGTCTCACCTGTAATTGCGTGAGGGGTATTAGTGTGGTAGGATATGCCAGCTATCTCATCTATAGTAAAGTTATCTAAGTTACAGGGAGGAGATGTCAAATCAATGTACATTTCGAATTTTTGACCTAAAACCGCTGCCCAAGCACCATTACCCCAAAAATACTGCTCACTGGTCCCAATAGCCTTAACCGCCTCTGCGATAAGTCCGCCTAGTACCATATTATTAGTGGTTCCTCCGTTTGAAAATGATATAGGCGTAATCGATGCCGACGGAATTATTAGCGTCAAAATCGTTAAAGTAACGACTACTTTCTTATTTTTCATTCCCTTCTCCCCTGAGTTCTCCATTAGATTATATCGAAAATTTTCATTTAAATTTTATGTAAAGCAGTTCTATAATATTCATTCATCTTAGGTGATTCAATAGAAATTTTCTACATAAAATTTATTTAATTAGTCTAAACTTACAACTATATAGTGAATGAGATTTGTGCAAAATTGTAAATAATCATTTTAAACTTAAACCTAAATTAATATTAAAAATTGCATATTTGATTCTATTTTTGCTTCCCTTCCTACATTTTCCAACAGTTTACGGAGCCACAGAAGTAACTTATCTTCTAATTGACCCTCCAGCATACATCGCAAGAGAGAACGCAGAGATCTACGCAATAAGCGTGCATATTTCAAATGTTAAAAATCTACACGAAGCCTATTTCAGTTTAACCTACAATACATCCTTTCTAGAGGTTATAACAGTTTCTCAAGGCTCATTCTTTCCTCAATCACAGAGCATTTTTGACTTCAAGGTAGACAGTCTATTTGGTCGAATCGAGGTCGACTTACTGCTTACAAACTCGACGACAACCCTCAATGGTGATGGCTCCTTAGCGGAGATAACATTTAGGATAATTCAAAACTCAACTTCATGTGCCTATAGCACACTCAACTTTCAAGAAACTTTACTTTTAGACTCTGAATTAACTCCTATTGCCCATCAATCAGTCGGAGCCGTAGTTTTTTGGAAATCAACTTATGACCCATATATAGAAGGGAGTTCTTTTGACATTTACACCCAAAAGGCGGGAAAAGGCCCAGATGAGCCAGGTGGAACCTTTTTAATTTTGGACGTGGTATATCTGTTTTCTGAAGTGAAGTATAACGATTGGCCAGTACCACATCAAATAGTTGCTTTTCAAGTAATTAACCCATGTAATGAAAGCGTGTTAGTAAGGACTGCAATAACAAATCAAGAGGGCTTGGCAAACATAAGTTTTCGCATTCCACCTATTGCAAGCAGCATCGGAGTCTGGACTGTTATTTCAACGGTTAGTCTAGCTCAGGAAGTTATATGGGACACCATTACTTTCAAAGTGCGACCAATACCTACAGTCGGAGGACCTGTATGTCCAATAGAACCCAAGACCAACAAGTGTGATAGAGTAAATAAAGCGACTCTTTATTCAATCATCACAACAATACTAACTTTAACACTTTTTTATACAGTAACGATAAAAAGAAGAAAGACGCAAATTACAAATTGAACTATGTTTCACTCAATTTTTTTAGTTGCCCTTGGTACATTTCTATTATTTCTTTTTCTGTTGTTGCGTCTTCTGCTGCTTTGTCGAAGCGGTAGTTTCCTGTGAAGCGTGGGAAGCGTATTGCTAGTCCACTTCCTTTGCGTATCTTGTCCATTGCGCATGTATGTATTGGGCTTAGGGTTATCTCTGCTCCTATTACTTCTATGACTATTTTTGGTTCAAACCATACGTCTGCTTCTAGGTTTGATATTACCCTTGGATGCTTATGGTTTATGCGATGGGGTTCAAGCATTTTTGGTAGATTAGCTAAGTCTTCGTCTGTGAAGCCTGATCCGCATTTGCATACGGTTTTGAAGACATCTTTTTCTGGATCGTATGCGGCTAATAATAGTGCGCCGTAGGTTCCGGCTCTTCGGCCTTTTCCGTGGAATGCTCCTACTACGACTAGGTCTACTGTGTCGGTCATTTCGCTTTTATAGTCTCGCTTGTATTTTATCCATAGCCAGCCTCTTGCTCCGGCTCTATATATTGAGTCTGGCATTACTGATTTGCAGACTAGGCCTTCGCATCCTTTCTCGACGGCTTCTAGGAAGAATTTTTCGAGTTCTTCTGGGTTGTCTGTGATTAGACATTCTGCTATTTTTATTCTTTCGCCTTCCTCAATTACCTCATTCAGATATTTCCGTCTTACAGGATAGGGTTCAAGGGTTAGGTCTTTCCCGTCAACATATAGCGCGTCGAACATAAAGAGCGAAACGGGATATTCCTCCATTGCCTTTTCTATTCCATATTTCCTTCTTCTGTGCATAAGCTCTTGGAAGGGCAGCATATCGCCAGTGTCTGGGTCTACGGCTACACATTCGCCCTCAAGAATTGCCTCTTTCGCTTTTACATGATTTTTTAGAAGTTCAACAGCGTCGGGATATTGGGAGGTTATATTCTCCAGCCTTCTTGAAAAGAGCAGCACCTTTTCGCCGTCTTTATGGGCTTGTATTCTTTCGCCGTCATACTTGTATTCTGCGGCACATTTTCCGCCTAGTTTTTTGAGGATTTCATGTGGTGATGAAAGCCTTTCGGCGAGCATTGGCCTTATTGGCTCTCCGATTACAACTTTAAACTTCTTTATTCCTTCTAGGCCTTCCTCTACGAGTGTTTTTGCTACTCTTCCAAGGTCTGAGGATATATTGTAGGCTCTTTCCAAAAGTTGTCTAGCATATTTTCCGCCGCCATAGGCTATTGCCAATGCATCTAGCACGGTCATGTCGGCTATTCCAAGTCTAAGCTTTCCAGTAACTGTTCTAACAATATATTTTGCCTCTTTCGGTGATGCGTTGGCAAGTAAACCGGCTAAAAGAGACACTTTTAAGTCCATTGCTCCCTCACCTGTTGCCTTCGCCATTTTGTCAAGTGTTTCATAGACTTTCTGAACGGTTAGCGGTTGCTGAAAAAGCGT